>ERZ773145.424-NODE-424-length-41765-cov-5.308823_pt1 | contig 41765 bp, 65 predicted proteins | sample MGYA00580848_ERZ773145 | MGnify/ENA primary metagenome ERZ773145 (study PRJEB29015, sample SAMEA2737858) | human gut metagenome | biome: human gut; feature: human-associated habitat; material: faeces | place: China | collected 2012 ... | reverse complement strand
ACCAAAATATTCATCATCGTTTTTCACATTGTAAAATTCTTTTATTGTATTCCAGAACTCTGGCATGAACTTATGCATGACCGGAATATCTTTAGCTTCTACTTTCATTATTCACCTTCTTTATGAGTAACCGTCAGTAACCGAAACGTAACCGTTCAAAAATCCGCAAACCATTGATTTTACTGCATAGTAACCGAGTAACCGAGTAACCCTGACTTTCTCATATAGGGAAATTTTTATACTCAATATGTGCATATAAATACTCATATATATATATGCAGAATCAAAGGTTACCTAGGTTACCCGGTTACCTTTTGAACGAATTGTTTATTAATCAAACACAATATCGTCTGTAATCTCAAAATCATCATTGCAATTCACGAATCCTTTCGGAATTTCATCTACAATTTTCAAAAACACACATTTGGTGACAATTCCGTCCAGTTTCTTTGCTTTGGTCGGATAACCTCTGCTGTCGGTTTCCACAAGTCCCTTCTTAACAGCCCATGACAAAAATGCTTTTCTGGAGAATCTTCCGATTTTGCATAAATCATCAAACGCTGCGCTATAGATTATTGCAGTTGATGTTTTCTCTACCGGATCATTGTCGATAATTCCCCACCTTTCTGTTTTTATATCTGGGTTATCATCGAATTTAATTCCGTTCATGGCAATCTTATCAAGCACGAACCAGTAAGCACGTTCGTTTTCAGATACCATTTCTTTCTCTGTCAGAAGATTCTTAGCCGTCTCAATGTCAATGTACTGACCATCATGGAACAGCTGATCTGTTGCGATTTTATCTGCTGCCAGAATGATACTCATAGATATACTTTGTTTTTGCATCTTGTCATCGTCCTGTATAAGCTCCTGATAGTGCTTTTGCAGGGCTTTTATATCATCAATGGACATTTCCTTGACTGCGTTCACAAAGTCGATTCCTGCATATCCGTAGTTCTTTTTAAGGGTATCTGCGGTAAGCTGTGGATCATCAAATATCTTTTCAGAACACTCGACCTCAATAATTCGGTTGATAGCTCCACCTTGGCTGACATATCCTGCAAGCGGACGTTCACCATTGGTCAGAATGCAGTTCTGCCAGCGATTCTCCCGGTTCACTCCCAACTCCTTATTAGAGCGGCTCTTTCCTTTGCCGGAACACAAGTCATACACAATGCCCTCGAAGTTATCTCTAATCTTGGCAGATACCTTGGAAGTATCATCCAGAATTAGTGGAAGATTGTTAAGCATATCAGACTTTGCTTCCAGAGCCACATCTGTTGTCTTGAAATCTCCTATGTACCTAGATTCACCCGGATTCGCCCAGACGGAAGCTCCCAACATAAGCGTCACAGTCTTGCCGCCTTCAGTTTCGCCCCATAAGTCCACAAAGAATGGAAGAGCACCGACCAGTTTAATCAGAATACTGGCGAAGCTTGCAGCTAGCATGATTTTCGGTTCGATTCTTCCAGTAGCACGAACCTTTTTTACATGTTCATACCACTCTGTTCTGCTGCCACTTACACTGATACTTTCATACAGTTGCCGAAACCTCATATCTCCATCGAATACAATGTCCTTGTCGTAGGGAAGAAAATAATCCCTGATCCACCCGATTTTACTGGAAGAATACTGAATATTAATGTAATCGTCATTTGCATTCTCGACATCTGACAGATACCGCACAAGAAACTTCGCATTCTCAGATGTTACTGAAATTCCAAGCGCAGACAAGCCAACGATTTTAGTAGATGATGCAACCATGGTTTTCGGTACAATAACCTCGGACCATTTATTATTTCTCTTATAGATTAGCTTTATCTGTTCTTCTCCAGTCTCCAGATTCTTCATTCGCTCTATTGGAAGTATAGGGTGATAACAAGCTATGATATCCGGCGATCCTGGATTAGTATTCGATATTCTGATTCCATCATCATCCGCCACCCAGTTAAGACACTTCATTCTGTCATATTCACAATCAGAGAAATTAGTCCACTGGTTCAGCATAGACAACGTCCTATTGTTTTTCTCTTTCTCGATCATTTGCTTCTGTACTTTCGTGTAAGCCTTAAGCAAATCCTCAAATTTTTTCTTTACGCCAAGCTCCTTGGCTCTGTCCAGAAGAGTCAATGTCAAACGTGCCTTGTAAATCTCATCTTCCTGCTTGAATATCTCGTCAAACACTTCTTCATCCAGAATAGAGTCCTTCGTGAGCTTGCTTATCATTTCCACTTTTAATCACCTTCTTCCAGTCCTGTTATGAATCCATGGTGATATAGTGCAAGTTGCAACCTGTTCCATGCTTCACACCATCCGTCAGACAATGGTTTCACTCTGTCGAGGATAGCCCGGTAGAAATCTATATCAGACATGCATTCTTGCAACTCGGTCTTTTTCTTCTGTTCTTCCTTCTGCTGCATTTCCATCTGTTTTTGATGGTGATATATTGCCATTCTGGAAGAAAAATCTGGTTTCTGGTAAGTTCCGCCAAGAATCTGAAAAGCTGTCTTAAAATCGCAATTATCCATATTCTGAACGAAAGTAAAAATATCTCCTGACGCGCCACATCCGAAGCAATAGTAGCTGTCTTTGTAAATTTTCAATGAAGCAGTACGGTCACTGGGATGAAATGGGCAACTGATAAAGCCAGCTCTGTTCGGAATCATTCCGTATCTGGAAAGAACATCTCTCATGCTGTTCTGCTGTTTAATTGTTTCTTTGTCCATCCGACAGAATCTCCATTATTCGTTTTCCAGTATTTTTCTTGTCACAAAATAGGAACTCAACTCCATATTTTCTCTGCATTGTGCATAGAATTTTGTACAGCGTATCGCCGTGCATAACTTTCTGTTCTTGCTCAATCCAGATACCATTTTTCTTAACCCGCTTCTTCGCCCTGGGATTCTCCCACCAGAGAACATCGTCCAGCTTTTCGATCCCTTTCCCGTGTTCGCATAAGAAGACAAGTTTTATTCCTGCTTCATTTGCCCGGATAATTTCAGATCGGAATCTTTCATGCTGCTGGCATACATTTCCGCATAACTCTGCAAGGTTCTGTTTTCTATCAACTACCAAACGCGGGTTATCATAATTCATGTAATCACCTACATACAGCTTTGACACGAACCATTTTTCCCCTGCCTCGTCAAATGCCTTTTTAATGCCATCAATAACTTTCTGATGTTCTCTGCTATCAATCTGTATCAATTAAATGGCATCTCCTCGTCGATACCATCAGGAATGCTCATAAAGCCGTCCGGGTCGGCTTCTGGATTCGGTGTAGGTGATGCTGTCTGTGCCTGTGAAGAACCTTTGCTTTCGCCGAATTCGATTTCCTCGACAACAATATCTGTTGTATATACCTTCACGCCGTCTTTATTCGTATAGGATCCTGTCTGGATTCTTCCAGATAAATCTGCTTTCATACCCTTGAAAAAATATTTCTCAATAAATTCCGCTGACTTTCCGAAAGCGATGCAATTTAAGAAATCTGCTTTCTGATCAGAACCCTCTTTCACAAATCTTCTATTTACCGCAATAGAAAATCTTGCAATAGATGTTCCATCATTGGTGTACTTGATTTCTGGATCGCGTGTAAATCTTCCTGTAAGAATAACTTTGTTCATTTTTTATTCCTTTCCACTATGCTGTTTATCGTACTCAATCAACATTTTGAGACATTTTTGCCCTTTTTCTTTTGTGAGTCCTTTCACTTCGTCTACCTTGAAACGAGTTTTAATCTGTTCAAACAAGTTAGAACTCGGATATTTGTCAATGATGTTCTGGATACTCATTACATTTTCTGAAGTAATCATCTCAACAGGTCCTTTTGATTCTGACTTTTTAGCTGCTGTTTTTCCACTGCTACCTGTATTAGTAGAATCACTGTCTTTGTTGTCATCAATGCAGAACAAACCATTCAGGGCATACTTTCTTGCATAAGATGACGCTGCGCCTGTAACCTGGGAAGAATCCATGCCTTTTTTTGACTCTTCTTCCCTTGCATAAGCAACTGTTACGATTTCAGAAGAAGAATCCTCTGCATCTTTTAAATGTGTTTCTGCTCTTACATAGATTCTGTCCCCGACCACTTCCATCTGATCAGTGATACATAATACTGTCTTTGTTTCTGCCAGAAGCGGCTTTACTGCTTCCAGAATGTCCTCACAGCTTCTATATTTATATTTCCCGAATGAGTTATACTGCCCTTTTGGGGCTTTCAGCTTTGACTGAATAACTCCTAATTTTTCATAGATATTCAATTTCAATCCTCCTTGTCATAAACTACATGCTTGCTGCCCTCAACGATCAGCAAACTTGCGATATCTTTCATTGATATGGTTGATTCGTTATAGATCTCAACCAGTGCGTTGTATGCTTCCGATGATACTTTCACGACCGGGTTATCCTTATCAGTTGCAGGCTGTTTCTTTCTCGCTGGAATACGGATTTCAAAATCACTCATGAGCGTTCTCCTTATATGCTTTCTGAGCCGCTAAAAGCCCATTTAGTGCTTGCGTGTAACTTGCCAATGTCCTCGCCTTGTAACTCTCATCAATGTAGTTATCGGACGGAGTGGCAAGCTGAACATCAATCAACCTCAAGACTTCTTGTATTCTTTCGTTCATAGACAGGCTCCTTTAACTGCTTAAAAAAACAATAGATCGCGTCTGACTTATCTCCCATGCCCGGAACCGTCTTGCCGTTCTGAATGGAATCAGCGGCATGATATTCAAGATGGTCGATAAACATGTCTGGATTTTCCCAATCAACAATAGGCACATTTCGCTTGTTCAGTTCCTCCAAGAGGACATTCACTGCAAGTACCATATCCCATTTTGGAAGAAGCCTTAATTCTTCAAGATTCATTTAACGGACACCTCCCATTAATAAGCAGTTCCAGAAGACATTTCTTTGCATCTTCATAATTCTGAGAATCAAACTTAAAGTCGTAAAACTGGCACAATGAAAAATGCTTTACGATCTCCCCTGCATCATTAAATACATAAATATAAACTCTGGATATGTCGTCATACGCCGTATAGTCAAAATTCACATGCGCCGTTGTTTCACTTGAAACTCTCAGACACAAATCAAATATTTCTCTGATTTTCTCTTCGTTCATAATTTCCTCCTTGTATTGACTTTTGGTTTCTTTCCTTCTACAATGAAGAAGAGATATATTGTCTTGGATCCTTATTTGAGTTGCAGCTCTGAGGATCCTTTTTTAGTTGGCATGTCTAGCATGTCCATTCTTTCCACGTCCTTGCTATGTACACAGCTCCGATCAGTCCCAACGCTCCCATGATCTGGTCACGGCTGTTGTCCCAGGTCCAGAACGGAAGATACGTTGCTATCCCTCCAATCAGAATGGAGTCTATCCAATCTTTCATGTCAAAGCCTCCAATATTTCCTCGTTAGGGAAGTTCAATCGAATAAAAATATGCCGCAGTTCCGGATACGTGAATGTTTCTGGCTTATTTCGCTTTTTACGGAAAGTGTTTTCTGCCATTCCGGTAATTGCTGCCATCTGTGCATCACTTACTCGCTCGGCCTCCATCCTTTTTGCAATATTGCCTTTTAAAAGGATGTATTTCTTTTGCTCTGTGGTATATCTGATTGCCACAGTCTTTCCTCCTTTCTTACTTAATAAACATCCATGCAGCGTTTGAAAGAATTAATGCAATCATGGTTACAATCCATGCGCAGAACCATTTGTGAGTCTGCTTTTTTGCCTCTCTTACAACTTCAACTGCATAGAAAGTTTCGAACTCTTCAAAATTTGTCACTTTTTTATCCTCGGTTTTCTTCATAAAAAATCCTCCTGTTCTCTTGCGAAATACAGGAAGAAATGATATGATTATCCTGTAATCCGCTAGTGTGGTTAGTGGTTTACAGCTCCGAGGCGAGAGGTTTCAGCTCTCCTTCGGAGCACTTTATTTTTCAAAATGTTTTTCCATAAGGTCAGCAATCATAAGGTATCGTTCAAATTTCTTCATGTTTTCCTCCTTATATATGGTTTGATTAGGTTATATTTACTTTTAAGAATTTTCTTCTTACTCCTGATCAAAAAATATTTGGCACATAAATATAATCCATAGGAATTGATGATAATTCACTAATCTTTCTAAGCTGGTTGATTGTTGGTTCTTTTTTATAGGATTCAATTTCTTTCAGCTCTTTTATGGAAATTCCTAATTCTTTTGCAAATCCGTTTCTGCCGAGCCAGGAATTTGTGATGCACGCAGAAATCAGAACACATGGTTCGGAACTGTTTTCTAATATTTCTTTCCATTTTTCTCTTCCTTCAGTGCTTTTCCCATGGCTTAAAGCCCAGTCTTTGTGGTTATTCCATTTCTGATCTTTGTAGTTATAACCAGTTGACGGATTTAATGTCCCAAGTTTTTTCTGCCATTCATGCTCTTTTTTTTTTTCACTATAATCCGATATTGTGTCAATCGTCTCACAAGTTAAATTGACACCAAAAGTATCACAATCAGATTGAAAAAGTTCGACAGTATGTCTGCCAGATTTTAAAAGATTTAAATGCTCTGCAAATCTGGATTTAACATTTCTTGTGCTGCCTACATATTTCTTTCCTGTGACTACATGAGTAATCACATATACATATCTCGGAAATTTCATTTTAAAAATCCTCGTTTCGTGTTATACTCCCTGTACGGGGAGGTGATTAAAATAAATCAAATCATTTCAATTTTAAAATCAGCTAAAGAAATCATTACATTTGAAAATGTTTCCTTTATGCTTGGGTTAATAGGGTCTGCTGGAACTGCATGGAACTTATTCCAATCTCGAAAAAAGATAGAGTTTATTCCTATTGGTTTCAAGTTGAAAGATAATAATGAACTGATTGTTCATTTTGAAATCATCAATCATTCCAGAGTTGCCATATCAATCGTAAATATTTCTTATGTGTATAGCGGAACCCATTATTCATGCTTAAAAGGGCGTGCTATTGGCGAGTCAATTTATCACGAAAGAATGCAATTAAAGAACCTAACAGACTTCTATACACAACCTTTTCCTCTACAATTGGTTGGGCTTGGCGGTACTTCGGAATATATTCGATTTGAACTTCCGACAGAAATTCATCCAGATTTTTCCAAACCTCAGACTTTTCAAGTGTCTGCCAATCGCGGAAGGGCAACTGAAATGAAACTTCTGCTAACTGATTCGGATTCGTCCAATTTACATAAATTTCATATTCGGACTTCAATCCGTTCTCTCTTTCAAAAGTGGTTTTCAAGCAACCATCATTGAAAGTTTGAAATATCAGCTTTCCACTACCAAGCGGACTGTATTTCATGTTTTCGTCTCCTTTCCAGTAGCATTATTGCGACTGCTGTGTAAAAAAAATGTCTATTGCTTCGTCCCTGCTTAAAGGAACTGCGCTTACAATTCCGTGAATTTCACCGATTGTAAATTTCTCGCCGCCGTCTTTCAGTTTGCGGTAAAAAGTACTTCTGTCCATACCAATTGCGCTTGCAACAGCTTCTTGCGTATTTCCATGCTCAACAATTTTACCTTTAAGTCTTGCTATATTTACAATCACAAGTTTCACCTCCTTTCCAGTAGCATTATTGCGACTTTATGATTATATATTACCTCTCGCAGTCGCATTTGTCAATACTAAAAATCGCATTTTTGCAATTATTTTTGTTGCATATTTGCATCACTTGTGGTATTATATTTTCAAGGAAAGGAGGTGTGGAAAATGTCGGAAACTGGTGAACAAATGAAAAAAAGAAGAAAACAACTTAATATGAGTGCTGATGAGTTAGCTGAGAAATTGGGAGTTTCAAGATCAACTATATTTAGATATGAAAAGGGTGATATTGATAAAGTTCCTGCTGAATACATAGATAAGTTAGCGAAAGCACTTAGTACAACGCCCGCTTACCTAATGGGATGGGAAGAGAATTTGGAAACAGACACGGATTTTATTCCAAAGATGATGTCAAATCCAAACATCGTTGAACATGTTAAGTTGCTGATTGAATTAAGCGAATCTGATAAGAAAAGCGTTTTCGACATGATTGAATTTCTCCATAAAAAAGGCAGGGATTAATTCCCTGCTTTCTTAATACCCCCATTGTTTTTTGAACGAAATAATCATGTTGTATAAAAACTTCATAAATTTTTCACTATGTATATTTTCTATCATTTCAATAATCTCTTTCTTATAATCCATAAATAACCCTCCCTATTGCAATTACCACCTACATTACAGTATATGTGCGGTTTGTGGGAAATATAACCGAACATTCGTTCATTTTTTGCTATTATACCACTAATGTTCGCCCTTGGAAACTGCCAGATATACACCGATATGTTTATGATTGCATAGAAATTATTCGTAACATCAAAGATATAGTCTTTTCTGTTTAGTGGCAGGGCGAATAAAAACGGTGGCATGGTCTGCTTTATTTCATGGGCGCTATTCTTATGTAGGGTAGAAGATCTGTACGCATTTTGGACAGAATACACTTCTGACTCTTCGCGGATATAATCGTCTACGCACATTGGTAAACAAACAATGTAATTAAGCAAAAGCACAGCTCCTATTATAATTAGTATATTTTTGATTATTTTCATTTTACAAATCACCTAAAAATGTCTATTTACAACTAAATTTAACGATGTTATAATAAAAATAACATATTTAAACACTTTTTTTTGCAAATGGCGAAAACAACGCCCATAAGGGAATGATTTGAATGAAAATTGCGATTTGTGACGATAATCCTTTGCAGATTGATTTTTTTAAGGCTCATGTTGATGAGTTTTTGAAAAAGTGTGGAGACAAGAGCTACACGCTAAACACTTATAGTAGTGGGAAGCCGCTGATTGATGATATAGCAGACGGTCAATGGTACGATATAGTCGTGCTGGATGTGGTCCTAAATAATGAGAATGGCATAAATGTCGCAAAGCAGCTCAGGAAAAATGGATATAATGGCAACATTGCCTTCTGGACAGCATATAAAAACTATGTATTTGACGCATTAGACGTCTTACCAGTGCATTACATCATCAAAGGTTCTGAACATGGACGCATGTTTTCTGTCGTAGCGCACACGTTGGAAGATATCCGAGAGAAAGCCTTAACTATCAAAAACCGAGACCACTTCCACCGGGTAGAATTCCGGCATATCGAATACATAGAAAGCCGAAATAAATCAATTCTCGTCCACTGTACTTGCGGCGTTATTCATGTAGCACGTGGAAAGCTGTCAGATATAGAGCCGCATCTTGATGGAAGATTTCTCCGTTGCCATCAAAGTTATATCGTCAACATGGACGAAATTAAAGATGCATCAGATCATTTTGAGATGATATCGGGGGATATTGTTCCAATCAGGCAGAGGGAGGCTGCCAAAATAAGGAATCTATATAAGAATTATATCGAGAATTTTGAGTAATCGTGTCAAAAGGGGGAAATATGAAAAAAATACGAAATGTGTTGATGATCGTTTGGACCGCATTAATTGTATTAATGATTGTGGCCTTGATGAGTTCAAACGATCTTTCATCAGACAATATTATGGTCGTTGTTGTACTTGAGGTATTTGGAATTGCTGTTTTGTATCTTATTTTTGCACTTTTGCTGTCTATTAAAAATAAGGTTCAAAAATCTGCAATATCAAATAATTCCGTAGCAACCCAGCCAGCGGTTGTAGAAAAACCTGTTCGAGTATTGAATCTGAGAGTTATATCCGGTAAGGAGGATTTTGAGCTTGGTTCCAAACACGCAAGATTTGATTTGAAGCAATGGAAAGATGGATCTGTTACAGTGTCAGATGCTCCAACCAAATATGAACTTTTCGACTATGAATGGAACGGGTCGGAATACAGAACAGTAGAAAAGACAACTACAACATCTCACACTAAAGGGAAAAGTAAAGAAAAAACAAAACGAAAAGGAAGATTAGCTGGTGCTGTTATTGGTACGGCTGCTACAGCTGTCACGCTTGGAAACCCTGTTGTCGGTGCAGCTGTCGGTGCAGCTGTTGGAACCGGAAAGAAAACTAAAGGAAAGAATAATTCCACTACTACTGGAACTGCTACCACAACAAGTGATAACATTGAAGTGGATTCTTATGCATCTATGAAAATGCGGAATATCGAAACCAATCAAATAAATATTATTGGATTCCGCTGTAGTTCAAATATAGATATGCAGTTAAAGAGTTTCAATATTTCCAAAAGCTCTGATGCTGTTGAAAATGTTCGAAATCAGAAAACATCCGTTGAACTACTGAAGGATTACAAAGAGCTTTTAGATAGCGGTATTATTACTCAAGAAGAATTTGACCAGAAAAAATCAGAACTTTTATAAAAAAGAACCGGCTCTCACTACCAATGAGAACCGGTTTTTAAAAAAAAAAGAAAAATATTTTTACGTTCCGCAAAGCATACTGAAGTGAAACGTATCGCCTGACAAGTCATATTGTATCATCTTCGGTGTGTTCGGACAAGTCAGAAAGTTTGTTCGGTTAATAAGGAGGAAAAGAAATGGCAACTGCAAAAAAACTGCCATCTGGCTCATGGAGATGTCAGGTATTCAGTCACATCGAAGAAATCCCATTATCAGACGGGACCATCAAAAAGAAAAGGGTTTATAAATCTTTTACATGTTCAGATCCTAGCAAAAAAGGGAAGCGAATCTGTGAGCAAATGGCTGCCGAATGGGCAGCAAAAAAAGAAAGTGAAGTATTGACTGCGCGATATGTTCCACCAGAAGATATGACATTAAAAGAGGCATGTAATAAATACATAGAAAGCAGAACAGGTGTTTTATCCCCTGGAACTATTAGAGAATATAAGCGATCTGTCAAAAGAGACATGGCTAAACTTATGTCATTAAATATAATGGAAATCACTCAAGAGGATGTTCAAGCTGAAATGAATCGTGAAGCACTTACTCATTCGCCAAAAACTGTGTACAATATGCATGGCTTTCTTTCTACTGTCTTGAAGACTTATCGTTCGGATTTCATCTTAAGAACTTCCTTACCTAAAAAGGTAAGACCGAAAATCTATGTACCTACATCTGCCGAAGTCAAAAAGGTAATTGAATGTACTGTAGGTAGTGAATTAGAGATACCTGTTCTTCTGGCAGCGTTCGGTCCGATGAGGCGGTCAGAAATCTGTGCGCTTAATTCTGATCATATCAAGCAGAACATAGTACATGTCGAATATGCTATGGTTATGAATGATTCTCATGGTTGGGTTATCAAAAGACCAAAATCTTTTGCTGGTGACAGATTCATTTCATATCCAGATTTTGTTGCAGATAAATTAAAAGGAATACATGGGAAAATAACAAATTTGAACCCATCGCAAATATCCGACAGATTTTCAGATCTGTTAGATGACAATCAGATTCATCATTTTCGATTCCATGATTTGCGTCATTATTGCGCATCTGAGTTGCATACTCTTGGAATTCCAGATGTATATATTATGCAGCGCGGCGGTTGGGAGGATGATACCACATTAAAAAATGTATATCGGCACGTTCTGGTTGATCGAGAAAAAGAGATGAATGAAATTGGGAATGATTATTTTTCAAAGCTATGCAACACAAAATGCAACACGAAATAAACAAATGCTGTAAAATAGGGAATGCTAGGCTTTTTCTTGCAGGTTCAAGTCCTGTCATCCGCATTTTTATGAAAATCTTGTATTCACTGGTTCTCGCAAAGAACGTAGTGTTTTCAATGGTTTCGGCAATTTCAAATTAGCTCATAAAATATGTTATTTTGCCATTTTGGGCATAAAAAAGAAGAACTATGCAACACGAAATGCAACACGAATTTGATACAATATGTAAAAAACAGCCCCAAGGAGTAACCTCCAAGGGGCTTAAGTTTTATACCTTTTTGATGTATTTTGCAGAAACAAATCCAAAATATTTTCCGGCAATGCGGATATAGTACCAAGATGCTCCATCTTTGGCTTTAATGGTATCGCATACATCAACTAAATTGCCTTTTGCAAGTGTAGGATAGCTTTTAAGCTGTGTATACTCTGTTCCTGCCCATGTGCGGACATTAAGTGTATTTGCAGTCACCTTTCCCACCCACTTCGGAGTTTTAGACAGGATAGTTGGCGTTGAAAGCGTACTTGCTTTTACGCCGGTGGTAACAGCGATAGCTACATGATGATTATCATTCAAAAGAATATCGCCAGCTTTCAGATAGTCTCCGGACGTGAGATACTTTCTGTCTGTCAGTACTTTCGCACCGGCAATCTTCATTGCTGCTCTCATGTTTCGTGTCGTCAGATAGATGCTGACCGCTTTGAGTCTTGCGTTATTTAAGCGATACCCAGCCCCCTTGACGATAGCTGCTGTACTTGCGCTGCAATCAGATTCGCAAGCTACCGTGATCTGCGCCGGATCGTAGTTGCTTGCCTTTAAGTGCCGCCAGAACGAATACCGGTCATTGCTGTTTCCGGCAGTGCCCTGATCGTATCCGATGAGATTGTTCTGTGCCGCTTTTGTCGCCATGTCTGCAATCATGGTTGCGATTTTGGCGTCATTGAATCTTAGGACACAGAGCCACGGTCTACTGTACCAGTTTATGATCTGATATTCTGTACCAGTCTGATCTCCTGCTTTCCCACCTGCATATCTTCCTCTTTCATCATGTCCGCAGTTACTGATTTTTACCATTTTAGTTTCTCCTTTCTGGTTAGAATCTCTGTAGTCTTTGTAGAACACATCCATATCAACATTTCCGCTGATTCCTGGAACTTTTCCTTTACTGGAATACTGCCAGCCTACACCGACTGTCGGACGTAATCTTTCTTGAACAGAACCATTGTCGTTGGCAGGATAACGAGCAATCCAACAGTCATACTGCTTCAGAGCATCTGACAGGACATTATTGTACCAATCAAGATTGCAATAAATTCCAACCTTATAACCGGCTTTCTTGATTCTGTTCAGAAATGCTACTGCAATATTCTCAATAGCCTGTTTTCCGAGACTTCTTTGCTGTGCCCATTCCAGATCGTAGAATACTGGAAAGTCAAGTCCACGTCCACCAAGAACAGAAATTACGTTCTCAGCTTCCTCGATAGCTTGTGCCGATGTTAAAGCATAGCTGTACTTGTATCCACCAATAAGAATTCCATTGGATTTACAGCCCTTGTAGTTGTGTTCAAAAGATGTATCGACTCCAGATTTTTGATGGATTCTTAATATTGCAAACTTAACTCCAGAATTCGATACTTTTGGCCAATCTGGTTTTCCTTGCCACGATGATACGTCAATTCCTTTTAATTCCATATTCTTGTCCTTTCTCGGCATTGCGCCGGCGCAAATTTGTGCAAAAATAAGAGCCTTATGGTGCTGCTCGGATTCTTGGCATATTAACTGTAGGTTCTGTTCCCAGTATCTTTTCAGTGTAAACTCTGCTTTGCCCTCGATTCTTTTGGTAGCAATATACCTGCGTAACATTCCTACAGCACTATTGTCTACCACCGATAGTTCTGTTGTTCGTTCCTGGACTTCATAACGATTCAGTTCGATCGTAAGCGCATCTTGCACTATATCCAGTGTCTCCTGATCCACTTTGCTCTTTAATACTTGCATTACTGATTGTATGATCATTTGCCTTGACTCCATTATCAGCACCTCCCGTACCTTAATTATAAAGCATAGGTACAGATGCTAAACACGAAGATAAATAATAAAAATGTTACATTAAAAACATATAATGGTGGCGGATATTTGCAAACTGGACAAACATATTGTATATATAACGATAGCTTTTTATATCTCCATATTGGATTTAATTCACTTACTGCTTCTGGTATACAAAATGGGACAGTTCTTCTGACCTTACCAGTAAAAGTATCAACAAATAATCAAAATATTGGTATTATTGGTTCGGGAGATAACAAAGCTCTTATTTGCGCAGTAGGCGTTTCATCAAATGGCTATAATATTGTTTGTAATGGGTTTGTATCAGCAGGTAATTATATAGCAGATTTAATGTTTATACGAGCATAAATTATATTATGATTTAAAAGTTATATATTTAGCTTGTGTCCACATACTGAGTATTCGAACAGATTTATCAGTTTCAATGTTACCCGTAAAATGCACTATATGAGTAGAATTTTGCTTACTTACAGCAACTATACTAACTGGACAAGCGTTCCAATCCGCATTAGTAGCTCCTATTAAGTAATAATCATTGTTAGTATCTGGTGGATTAATATAGATATGTCTTGCTCCAGTACCTTTATAAACTTGATTTACAAAAGTTATCTTCGTGTTTAATGTATTAATGCCTAGCTTGTCTTTCAGGTATGTAAATAATTGTGAGAACGATATTTTTTTTAATACATTCCCTTCTCCAACTATCAATGTGTCACTTTCTGCCGGCGTTGCTTTCGAAGCCAGTGCCGACATTAATATTGTTTTTAATGATTCTGCCATATAATCACCTCTATTCTTTCACTCTCAGCATCGAACCATCAGAAGTGGCAAGTGCTGAGCCATCACTTGTGCCTAATACATACTGGACATTCCGAACATCAACAGCAATCGCATATTTCGCCCCTGTCTGAACTGATGTAGGGCTTATGCTTGCACCGGCTATATAAATGTTTGCATCTGCCATGCATGTCACCCTTTCACTTTGATTTTATAATTATCTACCCACGTTTCATCTGCAATTTTATATATGAATCTCAGACAATAGATTCCTGTTTTTTGTGGCTCAATTAACGCATCTAGCGTATGCTCGTTGATATTGCAGTTTCCTTGATCTTCTACAGTCTCTGTTTCAGCATCTGTATCAACGAAAATCAATTCGTAATTCGCTGAAATGATGGAAAAAGGGATGTCTACACCGCATACCGGCTCTACTTTACTTTTAAATCGGATTTTTTCTCCCAAATCCATTATTGTATTGCTATCTACGTATCTAATTGCCATGTCCTCTCTCCTTTCAGCATGTTTTATGTCCGCTGAAACATTGCTTTACAAGCTCTGCCGTCAGCTGGCTCAGATTCAGCAATGAGCTGTACTCGATGTTCTCTGATTCTGCCGTATATCCTCTCGGAACGAGCTTTCCAGCAATCTCGTGCCCTGATATCAGAAACAGTACAGTGGCGGTATAAGCTGTCAAGCCACCACTACTTTCTGCATAGATTTCTATGACATACTGTCCATCTCTATTGGCAGGGACTATTGCGTCCCAGATTTCGAGATCCGATCCCTCTCGTCTCTGGAACTCAATAGCGAACTCATTACACGAGCCGTAAACCCTCGTAATCATCATTCATCAGTTACTGTGACAGAGATCACATAAGTTTTGCCTGCATCGACCGGATTAGGCGTTACGCTTGCGGCTGTAATCTTTGGTGGGTTCGGATCATACTTGACAATTCTAGTAATGGTTGTTGTCTTACCGGCACTGTCTTTTGCAACGATAGTAATTGTATTTGAGCCTGCGGACAATGTGACCGTAGTGCTGAATGCTCCGTTGCTACCAACCGTTACAGGTGTACCGTTGATCATTACTGTAACAGGAGATGACGTTGCATCATTGGTTGTACCTGCTACAGTAATTGTGCTCTTGTTGGTAACGTATCCATCAGACGGAGAGGCTACGCTCAACGTCGGCGGTACGGTATCGATCTTGAATGTTACAGATTTCTGCGTAGCTGCGTTGCCATCGTAATCGGATGCATCAAACCTAATGGTATGAGAACCATCGGTAAGAGCTGTTTTCGGTATGTACGAACAATTGTAACCACCGGTTACGGCGGTCTTTGTAATGCCGTCAGTAATCTTGCTTCCGGAATCGATTGTGATACCGATAGTAGACGGATTAACACCAGAATCATCATCTGTAACAGTCCATGTGATAGTTGGCTTGTTGTTGACAAGTGTTGCAGATGCTGTTGGATTTGTGACTGTAATTACCGGAGCGACCTTTTCTTTAACGGTTAATCGCAGGGAACTACCGATTGCGGAATCTGTTGCATCTTTGGTGGTCACGTTTCCAGCATCGTCCGTTGCCTTGATTGTTATTCCGTAATAATGTCCGCTCTGGCTGTAACTGGACTTATTTGGAGCTGTTACTGTAGCTTCATATTTTCCCGTATTACTGTTAAAAGTAAGGGTGTAAGTCTGTCCATTTACAATAGCTTGTACTTGCTTTACTGACATTTATGTACCTCCATTTCATAATTCATTCTATATTTAATTTTATTATCCGATAATAGATATTTTAGTCCAAGTTTTTTTCTTATAAGTTGCTTCGGCTATTGAATTTGAAGCGTTATTTATTCCTATAAAATTGGCAACTCTAATACTACCAGAACACATTAATATTCCCCAAGCCCAACCGCCAAAGAGTCCTCCGATAGTTCCCCATACAAAGTAAGCACGTGGCTTTTGAGATGCGTTAATAAAGTTTTCTATGTTATTATCTAGATTCATTAAATTTGGGTTACTATTTAATTGGTTAAGCGCGGCCGGTAACGTCATCGTTCCCTGATCCAGTCCGAAGGTCTTTGATGTCAATTTATTGAGTACCGCATCAGCAAGCTTATCATAATCAATCAGCTTGTTTGCCGCATCCTCCGCACTGTAAAGCATAAATTTATCTGCATCTTTTGGTGTTGTTTTTACGGGATATTCATTAAATTTTGCCATATTAATTCTCCTTTTCTATATTGAACTTTTCATAGAGCTGATTAATTAGTTTCTCCTGTCGGTCAAGCTGTTCTTTCTGGCTTTTAATCATCGCAAACATTGCGGGTATCATGATACGTTCGTTCCAGTCCTCGACAAGTCCGTTTTGATGCCGAGTAGCTTCTGGAAAGAATGCTTCTACATTCTCGGCAATAAACATCGGGATATATCTGCCTTCATTCTCGTCCCCTTCAACTAGATATCCCTCTTTATATTTCGCCCACGTTGGTTCAATATTGTACCATTCTTCAATTTCTTGTTCTGCAATATTGTTTCCAATATCTTTATAGCGCTTTGAAGATGAAGATTTCAGCATCAGCTGTTTGTATCCTGTACGTCCATCCCAACAAATAGTATTTGATGATGTCGTATACTCCATGTTTTCTATCTTTGGCGATTTTGCAAAAGATGCAGAATTAGTAACAGTTAAATCTCCAAATGTACCGGTATCAGCCGATACCTCTGTGGCATATACGTTTAGACTGTTATCCTTCCAACTGATTCCCCAATTTTCACTATTTTCAATTTCAATATCTACTTCATCGTCAAAGAACTTCTTGATATCAACAGGGAATATTCCATCGCTTGAAAACTGTACACCTGTATATTTCATGTATTTTGAATTTTCTTCGTAGCTTGTAAATACAGTATATCCAGAGCGATCAATTAATCCTTTAACAGCATTGCTGGCATCTTTAATTTTCAGATAACCGTTCCCATTCTTTTTTCCGCCCAAGGTAACTGTTCCACCAAGAAGAGCATCAAGGCTGACGTAGAGACGCCCATTGCTATAATATAATCCCTTCCAAGCCCCGTCATTAGTCAGAATGCTAACTATTTGCTCCTGCGTCAAATTGTCTATATCAATAACGACCGCCACGCTCTGCATATCCATCAATGTCGTAGTACTACCGGATGCATATAATTTACATCTAACATTCGTCACATCTCTAGGAATACCAATGGTTGAACCATTAGAACTTGCTACTGTCTGACCAGATCCATTTGTCAAAATAGAATACAAATAGTGTGTCACGGTATCCTCATCGGTTGAACTAGTATAAATGGTATTCCAAGTGTTTCCGTCAGCAGTCTCTTCAACAACGAATCTGCCTTTATAAGGCACTCTAGTAGCTGACTTTCCGTCACGATAATACGCTTTAAATGTTATAAAGTTTGGACTAATTGTCTTGTCAGAGCCACGTTTCAAGACGTTACATGATGGCTCAACCATGTATGTTCTACCAGGTTCACCATCTTTTCCATCTTCGCCCTTTTTCTGCTTAGAAATCGTGAATCTTTTTGTTACTGACAGATTGCTGAGATATGTTGCTCTGATGTCTATCCATCCATTGTCTGCACTCAAGCCTGTGACAGTGTAAGTATGCGTATCTACATCCCAAGAGCCGGTTACACTGTCTGATTTTGTAATGGTATAGCTACAATCATTTGTGATATCTGACGAGCCGTACATAACTTTCGCTGTAGTTGTCACTGTTGGAAATACCGGAATGTTTCCGTCTGCGTCAGATGTGATCGTCTGCATATCGTTCGACAGCTGGAATGTCATATTCTTGGCAGATGCAATATTGTTGTCCATTTTTGTCAGTTTATCCGGCAAAGAACTGTCACCAATTACAACATTATCACCACTGATGATTACTTTTTTGGTGTCCATATCAACCTGGAAGATTATGTTTCCATCGCTATCTCTGACAGTCAGTGCACCTGTGTCGATATAATCAGCATTGATACCATGTGCGTACAGAATTTTTGCTATCAAATCGCCTGTCAGAAAAAAACCGTAAGGATATGTTTTACCACCATCATTGGATACGCCAATGGCTTCTGCTGTGAATTTAATTACATTTTTTGATTCTGCAAGTGTAGGCTTGTCATGCAGATATGTAATAGTACTGCCATCTTCCTGTGCGACTGATGTTTCATATAATCCAGAAGAATTTTTTAAGGTTTCTTCTAATTTCTTTACTGCTTTTTCTCTAGCTGATTGTTCTTTTTTAACAAGTCGTCTTGCCTCTACGATTGCCTTAGTGGATTCTGACTGGAACTTGCTCTGCCCTCTGATAGGGTCGTCGGCTTGAGTTTTTACAGTGGTCTTTCCATTAACGAAACAGGAAACGTCTGTCAGTGGAGTGATATACCTATTCCACTTGCGGTCGTAAGTATATGCCATATCTCCAAACTCAATGAGTGGATTATATGCAAGTTCTCCCGACATGTTACGGAATTTAGCTCCAATTATGGAATCACCGATTTGAGCAGCTACCGTGTCCAAGTCCGAATCCGCAACAAGGTCGTTTTCCAATTCAAGAACATATCCTGTGCTTCCGTACATGGCTTCATTTTCTCTATTTTTTAGCTTGATTCCAGTAATCACAATATCATCACTAGAAACGGTTGGACTTGTAAAAAAGTCTTTGAGCTTTTCGGATGTGTCAGCTACTGATTCGATCAGTGTCAAGAATCCATCACTATCAATTGTCCAGTTCCCTGTCGGACTGATAAAACTTTCTGAGTCAATACTTGCGCCGCCTTTAAATGTTACATTTCCATCATCGTCCACTACTGCGTTGTAATCTTCTTGTACATTGGAAAAATCCCATCTGATAAATCGCAAGTATCCTCTGCTGTCCAGGCGAGCGTTCGCAGTCTCAAGCATTGCTGCCCATCCGAACAACTGACGAAACGTCATGTTTTCCGGAATCTCTGACACGATCAGATTTCCATGAGCCATGGAGACTTCTGACGGAATACCAAGAGTCTCACACGCATCTCTAACAAGAGTCTCTATTGACTGTGGCAGAACCAGATGAGATATATAAGTTGCGTTCGTTTTATACATATCGTCCAAAGCGGTAAAACTAAGGATTTCGCCATATTGTTCTGGTGTCGTAATTGTATAAATACCTTTATCAATGGTTTCGACTCTGTCTTCTGTCGCTGCTTTTGTTGCCAGAATCGCACCGCCACTCTGGTCAAGAATTGGCTCATAGTTTTCATCCAGCAATTCATCTGTTGTAGCCGAACTTGCTACAGAGGTCTGCATTTTAAGATACGCATGAACTTTTGCCATGTAGAAATTATAGTTTTTCCACTGGTCGGAAGTGTTGTCCAACTCCAATGTCATGGATTTACAAACAACGCAGCCAATCGGAAAGCTGCTACTTTCTGCACAATCGGAAAAGGTGCAGTTTTCGCCCATGATTTCATTTTTGACTGTTTTTACAGTTCCGTCAGGAAAGGTGATTTCCACTTCCTGCCAGACTCTTTCTCCGTCCTGTAGTTTTTGTTTGAACGCATCAGATACATTAATCAAGTGGATTCACCCCCTGCATGTTAAAAGATATTTTTGATACAAATTTTAAGTCTGGAGATATTTCTCCAATAGTTAGGCTTGCTTTTCCAACATAAAATGGGTCGGTTCTCCATGCCATGTGATAAAGCGACCAATGGTACAAATTGAAAGTTTTTCCTTTTGCGATAATTTTGAGAATTTTGTTTGCTTCTATAACTGGAACGTTTGATGCTTCATAGCTATACTGTTCGACTGTAAACAATGGAGTTAACAACGCTTTTCCGAACTGCGTACGGTTACTACCTTCTGAATAAGTTGTTTCGAGGTTATATCCCATATCTTTATCTGGCTGATAGATGGAAGCCCCATTCATCTTGTATCGTTCTGTTATGCCTTTTGGAATAGTTGCCACGCTTCCACCTCCTATGCCAGTTCAAACGGGTTTCTACCGCTTGTATCACGTCTTAACTTTGCTTCTTCGATAATTTCATCAAATACTGTTCTTCGGTTAATCTGAGCAGTAAAACGATAATTTCCACCACTCTGCTGTCCGCCAGATTCTTCACGAACAATCTTTCTGAGCAGTGCTTCTGGTGTTTCGATGTTATTACCCTGCTTCTGGTCACCCAATACGGCTAAAAACTCACTCCTTGGCGGGATAACTGCACCTTTAGCTAGATATGGAACTGTTGGAACTCTTGGAAATGTTGCACTAAATCCGATTGTTTTCTTGCCGAACGGTGTAGGCACTTCCCACGGGCCAAAAGAGAATGCGGATTCAATGCCACCAATTGCACTGTTGACAGTTCCAATTGCGCTATTTACAATGCCAATGACCTTGTTCAATATGTTTCGAATAGTATCTTTGATTCCACCAAATATATCGACAACCTTATTTTTGGCTGATGTAAATTTTTCCACTATACCGTTTTTAATTCTCTCAACAAGATTTCCTACTGTTGACCAAATTGCAGTCCATTTTTGATATGCGCTGGATTTGACATTATCCCAAATCGTCACAATTTTAGATGCGAGATTCTTAAGACTAGAGCTTATAGCGTTGACAAATGTTGATGTTTTATTTTTAATCCAATCCCATACTTCCCCCGCAACTTCTCTAATCTTGTCCCAGTTTTTGTACAGTAATACGCCAATTGCAATGCAAGCCGTTATTGCTGCTATAAAAATTCCGCCCGGTCCGATAGCCGTTGCAATAGCTTTAATTCCTCCCATAATGCCACTAGAACCAGTCATAAGTGCAATAAGGCCTTTTATAAAACTCGCTACTGTCGTTATACTTCCTGCGATTCTCGAAGCTAAGCCTGCAATCTTCGCTGCCGCAAATGCTCCGATCAGAGCTGCGCCAAATGCTTCAATGATTGATTGATGATCTGCAAAGAATCCAGCCAAATCAGACACTAGGTTAATCACTGTCGGAATTCCTGTTTCAATCAGCCATTTCAGCATTGGGAGAACAATATTGTTATAAATCCATTCAAGAACATTTCCGATAGATTCCAGAATTGGCGCAAAGGTACTGGTCAGGTTACTGATGGATTCTAGTAACGGATAAAAGTTCAAGTTCGCCGCCCATGTTGCTGTATCCTCTGCGATTTTTTCAACAAACTGCATAACCACCACAAGGGCGTCTGCAATGTTCTGTATGATCTGCGTTCCAACATTGTTCTTATTCCACGCATCCGCAAAACCGGATGCAATATTCCCGATAGTTTTAAGCACGTTCTGAGCAATCCTCAGCATGGTCGTAAGCATCGTTGTGCCTGTGCCATTTGTCCAGACCTCTACAAGGCTTTTACCTACACTTACAGCGAGCTTTTTGAGTCCATCAAGTGCGACTTTTGCTGCATTAATGGTATTCTTACCCTCTTTTTTCCATGCGTCCTGGAATGGTTTCCAGAGTTTCTTGAGCAGGTCAGCAAGTTTCTTTGCGGAATCGCTAATCTTGTCAAGTGCGGTTTCGCCTTCTGCGAGATTGCCGTAGTCCACATTACCAACTGAACTCGGAAGGCCACTGTTACCTGCTCCACCACTTCCACCAGATGAAGATGGTGTGGAAGATGAATTGCTGCCAGTAGATGTGACTTTGTGAACTTCATCAAGTGACGAAAGATAGTTTTTGGTTTCCTTATTCGCTTTTTTTGTTGCTTTTGCATTGTCGTTCGTGGCATCTGCCAGTTTCTCTGCATTATCTGCCGCCTGTCCATACTGGTCCGCTGTATCTGCGATCGCGTCTGTTCCGGCAAGACCCGCTCCACTTCCGCTCGTTTGACCGGAAGATTTCTTGCCAGTAATAAGCTCCGTGAATGACTTAAATGCGTTTGCCAGAGTCGCCAGTTTGCCGAGAAGAATATTGATTACTTTCAGAACAGGTGTAAAAATATTAATCAGCCCTTGTCCGACTGTTGCCTTGAGGGACTGCAACTGCAACTGCATCACTCGCACCTGGTTCGCCCAGCTGTCAGAAGTACGAATGAAGTCACCAGATGCGGCTGATAACTGTTCCTGCACAAAAGCAAAGCGGAGAGCAACTTTCTCCTGTTCAGTCATTGCAGATGTGGTCTTGCCGTAGCCATTTGCAAGTGCATATTGGTCAAGTGCCGACTGGGTCATTACCACGCCGAGGTCCTTGAGTGTTTCCGTTTCGCCCGTAAACACTGATTTCAGCTTAATATAAGCCAAGTCCTGACTGATGTTATAGAATGATGCTACGTCACCAGTCAACTGTGTTAGAGCCGTTGACATGTCGTAAGCCTGTGCTTCTGAGAATCCGAACGACTTAGACATTGCTCCGAACGTACCGACATACCTTTTTGCCATGGTTTCTGACAGTCCGGCTGAGGTCATGGCATTCTTTGCGAATTCGTTCACCTTATCCGACATGGTGGTAAATGTAACATCGACCACGTTCTGCACTTCTGCGAGGTCAGAGCCAAGTTCCACGCACTCTTTTCCAAACTGTACCAATTTACCAACAGCAAAAGCCCCACCAATTAACAGACCGATTTTTTTTACAGCACTTCCAAGGCCGTTAAATGACTGTTTTATAGCTGATACGCCATTTTGGACACCGGTTGTATCCATTCTGGTATCAATAATGACTGAGCCATCAGCAGCCATGCGTCCACCTCCTAACTATTTGAGGTTTAACATCTCATTCAGCGCATCTTTATAAGCTTGCTCCTCTTCGCTGAGACGTGTTTTTATATCAATAATGTTCTTATTATCGTGATAGAATTTCTTTTCCCATTTATCCAGACGTTCACCTTTTGCCTTTTTTGACCGGATTCCAACAACTGTATTGAACAGGCATTCACCAGATTCCATAAAGTACCCAAAGAACGTCCACCAGTGCATATAAGGTATGGCTCTGATTTCTTTACCGGCAACCTTGTTTACCGCCGGAACAATCATGTCTCCATCCTGTTCCCAATCCATCAAACGGGGCTTTGGGCGGTTCGGATTATCGTCCAACTGTCCGCAGTCGATGAACTCTGATGCTTTCTGACAAGCTTCATCCAGACACTCAGCCGGTATGCTTTGCCAGTCCTCAAACAGAATCTGCAACATAACAACTGCTTTCGCCTGCTCGTCCAGTTCTGGGTCGTTCATGGCTATGAGAATATCAATAATCGCTCGAAAATCTGTTCTGATAGAAAAATCCACCCCACTGATATTGAGTGAGGTGGGAAGCTCATAGGCGGTCATTTTGTATACTTTTCCGTATACTTATTAACTGCTGCCTGCATTTTCTTTTTTCTCTTTTCGATTTCCGGCTCAATTGCTTCTGCGATCTTATCCAGAACAATATAAGCGAACACCTGACCATTGCCGAATACAGTGGTTGCCGTGATCGGCTCTTTGAACAGGTCTTTTGATGCTTCATATCCGAGCAGGTAGTTGATTTTATCCTCGATCTGTTTGTTCAGCTCTGCCATTTTTTTGCCGGAATCGACCTTCTGAATAGAATCTTTAAGCTGTTCAAAATATTCTTCCAGCTCCTCTGCACGTGCTACTACATTAATGTCGGTTGGATTCAGCTTGAAAGAAGAAAAAACTTCGTCTTTATTGTTTGTGAATGTAAAAATGAAAATTCCATCATCGATCTTGGTGTTGATTACTTTTGCCATTTAGCATGTCCTCCTTGCATATGTGTTTATTCACTGTCGGCTGTGAATGAGCCGGAAGTGATATCAAATTTTCCTTTTACACGTTCACCAACATATTTAACGGTAAACAAAATCTGATAGCCGGATGTATCACCGCCGTAGGAGGTAGGCACAACATGACAATCCTGCTTGTATGCTTCATATTTACCGGCTGTTGCTTCTTTCCAGAGATGTACTTCAACTGCACTTGTTTTCAAATTATCGTCTTTAAGACGTTCATCAACGATCTGCTGAAGCTTTTCGAACAAGTCTGATGTGGTATCCGCATAAAACGGATCAGCATCAGAAGAAGCTTCGTAGCCGTTGTGTTTGAATGTGGTTTCATTGAGAATATTTGTAGATGTTTCAGTATCCGGGTTGAGATCAACATTGTACTCTTCCAGATCCTTTCCAAGACGCTCATATTTTGGCGTTAGCCCTCCACACAGAGAACCTGCATCAATATAATGAGCCATGTATTTACGGTCAATCTTGCCTGTAACTGCCATAGAAATGTCCTTTCTGCCTATAACTTTTAAAAGGCTGTGTAGGTTAGCGACTATCTCCAATTGATAGCCGGTTGTTGCTTGTTATATTACTTCATAAGTGTTTTCGTAGCGTACCGATAATGGCAATAACCAGTCCTGTACGCCGTTCTCCTGCGGCTCTGTTCCGTAGGAGTTTCCGCGGGTTATACGTTTTATCACTCGCCCTTGCGAAAGCTCTGGAAACGCATTTAAACGTGTCTCAGTGCCATTTATGACAACTGGTTCTCTACATATCCATTTACCGAGATTATCCAAAAATTTCTGAACAGATAATTTCTGCCTTTCCTTGTCGGATGCTGTTCGATATACCACGTAAAATGGATACTGGCATACCTGATGCATTACGCCACAAACATCTTCTTTTTCTGAATAGATCAGCGCCCCGTTGTCTGCTGAGAACGCAATTCCCGATTCTTTGCCAAGCTCCTCGAATTTGATTATTTCATTATCGTGTAGTCCCGGATACTGGTTCAGAAGTGCTTTCATGGCGTCTGTCAGAATGTCATATCCAGTTGCATCTACTCCGATAGGTTTATCTGCCATGTCTACCGCCTCCTGCCTGTGCTTTTACTTTACGAATCCACGTATTGCCGTATTGTCGTTTTGCGGCATCAAACCACTTTGCCTGCGCCCGTGGGTGTGCCTGTTTGGTATACTCAAGGTTTTCCTTAGCCGCTGTCTGTCCGGAGAACTGGCTAACAAGGACTTTCTTCGCATACTGCCGAGCGTAAGGGCTTCCAGTCAGCTCGTCCACCATCGTTTTTCCCATATAGAGGAATCTGCCATAAGGCTCTGCCGCCGCACAAACAAAGCCTGTGCCTTGCATAGAAAAGCTTCTTGCCCTTGTCTTATCGATAAAATCTCCCGAAATCATTGGCATAAACTCTATCATGCTGTCCATGACCATTCCATCAAGAAGATACTGAGCTTCTTGATACTGTCTGGAGAACCTGTCCATATTCAGCTTGATTTTCATATCTCCATCGACTACAGAGAATCCTTTGAAATGATGAATCTTACTCATATTACTTACCCAAAATCTCAAAATGTGGAATCAGTGTATACGGGCCGCCTACACTGGTAATCTTGAACACGTTATCCTTGTTCTCGTTCATGTACTGATAGAATCCATTTCGGTAATCACTTTCAGTGACTGTTCCACCAGTCCACTCACCCTCCCAGAAAAACGATTCATCTGAGAATGTGATAGTGTCTTCCAGAGCGTTGTTAATCTGTCTTTTCCACTCCTTAGGCGGCACCCATGGAAGAATCTTGCCGTCTTTATCAGTAATGGTTATATCGCCGTTCTGGACGGTATATCGAACGTGTAACTGTGCGTTGTCAGTTGCGTCTGGTCCGTACTTTTTAAGGATTGCCCCCTTGTCGGTAACGAGGTCAACGCCAGATAAAACATGAGGATACCAGTACGCATCTCCTGTCGTGGCTGATTCGTAATAATTAAAAATCGTCACCGTTTTTTCGTACATGATACCCTCTCCTTAATCATTTATTTTTCAGCTTATCCACGTCAACCTTGGACGTTCGCTTCCACAATTCCGTAATTTTCTCCCATCCGAACATGGAAATAAACGCCACAATAAACCCAGCCATGATAGCTGCTAAAATCATATACCACAAGATTGTCATGTGGATATACTGCATATACGCTACAAAAGCGGCTACAGTAATTCCAATAGACAGTACAAGCACCAAGGCATCTGTTGGAATTTTCGATAGGAACCCAACATTTTTAATCACCTGTGTAATCACAGACACGCAAAATGCCAAAATACTGATTACTGCTAGAATCAGAGTTACATTTGTAAATAATGCTTCCATTACTCTTTCACCTCCTCATAAGTTTTTTCAAAAATATCCGGCTTGCACGGATAAAGCTCTCCGTTTACACCCTGGATAACATAGTCTCCAACAGAAACATGATGTGTTCCCTCTAATGTTTCGATATACAGCTCACACGGAGGTAAATCACAAGTTTCTGCGCCGTAATACATAATGCCTTTTTTATAAGCTTCTTGCGCCCAAAACGGAACGTAAAACAAGCCGTTCCGGTCTTTCAGATCACCATCATATTTAAATGCTTCAATGATAACAGGCTTTTTTCTAAACTTCATATTCACACTCCTGCATACAATACTGGTATTCCATCATCCGTCCTTACTCCCATCAGAAGCGGCAAAGCCGTCTCGTAAAGTAAGTCATTCGTTTTTTGTACATCTCCGGCGGCGGCATACACTGCACTCCATTCCTTTGCACCTGATGCTTTCTGCTGTGGCGTTGCATAAGAGATGGATTCACTGCCAGATGATACAGATGTTACAATGCCTGTCGTGCTACCACCGGACCCGATTGCGGTTGACGTACCGCTCACAGCGGCATTGGTAGCATTCTTCTCAGCAAGCTCAATCTGATACATTAATTCAGCCAGTGAACAGACCGCCTTTTTAATACGTTTCTGTGAACGCTTATCAGCTGGCAGTCCGTCCACCAAATTATCAAATGTCAATGTATCAATAAAATCGCTGGCTCTGGCTGCCAGACGATCAAAGTCAGCTTCTGGCACGACATTGCCATAATAGGATTCTGTGTAAAAATCATAATCTGCATAAGCCATGCCAGCTACCTCCTAATCGATCATCATTTTGCTGTTACAGTCGCATGTCCGGCGCTCAGTGCTTTATAGGTACTGTCGCACTCAACCACTGTGATTACCTGTCCTGTTGTTGCGGTAATGTCAGATTCGCCATCCCACGCGCTCCAGTTCTTCACATTCTGTCCGTAGTCTACGGAAGTCTCAGATGATGCAACTTTGTACTTGTACACATTTCCTGCGCTTACTTTTGCCGGAGTAACAGTCACTTTTGTATCTCCGCTCTTACTTCCTGCTGTGGAGTTTACAGTGAGAGTTCCAAGTGTCTGAGTTGCGTTGATAGTTCCGACAGCAACAGCGTCAATATATTCTGCAAAGAGGGTAAGTCCCATGATTGCGAATGATTCAGACACTGCTGTGTGGTAATTGCCCTGTGTATGGAATCCGATCAGATTTGTTTCACCGGATACAGTATATACAAGACCTGCTCTTGCAAAATCAGATTCGTTCGGATCCACGTAGTAAAGAACGATGTTCTCAACAGGTGTGGCGATTACTGTTCCTCTCGGAATCTCGCTGTCAGATAACAGGAAGATTGTTTTAAATCCCAGGAAGTCTTTCACATACTGGAATCCGAACTGGTTCTGAATAGAAATCTCAGCTGCTCCGATATACTCGTACACGTCCAGAATGTTCACAAATCCAACGACGCCAGTCACATTTCTGTGCATCTGCTTGAATTTGTTTTCTACACGACCCTTGGCCATTGCCAGAGCCATCTGGAAAGTAATCTCTGTAAATGTGAGGGTACCGGTTTTCAAATAATTGTAAAATCTTTCGGTAACATTGGTCTGAAGCTGGAAGAGGAATTCATCATCGGTCATCTGAACAGCGTTCTCGTAACCATGATCTTTGATTGCTTCGATAGATACAGCCTTTGCGTATTTCTCGATAGTCATTTCTGCATAGGGTTTTTCTTTTACAACGAATTTGCTGTAAGGGATTTCCTCACCTTCACCAACATTTCCGTTCTGCAATGTACCCTCTGCATATTTTGATTTAAGAACCGCTCCGGGCGTCTTTTTGATTGGACGCATGATACCAAGGATTTCACGTAAGTGTTCCCAGTTTCTTTCGAATCTGGTAACAAAGTCAATCTCACGTGCCTTTACCTGAATATCATTAGTCATAATAAGATTAGCTTTTGCTGCCATATAAAAAAATCCTTTCTACCCATAACTATTAAGGTATTGGGTTAGCGGCTATACTCTGGTGTATAGTCGGTGAAAAAAATCACTGGAATAACTGGATATTCTGAGCAATTGCAGCCTGTCTCTCAGACGGGTCTTTAATTGCTTCGATATCTTTCTTTGTCATGGTTCCCGGTGTCTGCTGCTGTCCAACATGAGTAGTAAACCTTGCTTGATTCTGCTGAGCCTGCTGCTGAGATTCATCCACAAAAGCGGATGCGTCAGACTGTTTCATCTGCTCAATCAAATCGTTCAGTCCAAGGATTTTACCATCTTTCAGCTTCAATCCCGCTTCCTTGATGTCTGCCATAACAGACTTTTTTGCAGCCTCACTGGAAAATTTAACATCATCAAGTGCTGTTTTAAGTGCGTCTGAAAAATCACGGTCATAGATTTTTGCATTAAATTCTTTCTCTGCATCTGCCGCTTTCTGTTTCCAGGTCTCTAACTCGGTCTTAATATTCGCCGGGTCGATACCGTCAAACCCTTTTAAGGTTTCCTCTGCTGCCTCAGCACGTTCTTTCCAGCTGTCGCGTTCTCCCTCGACTTTTGACAGGGTTTTCGCTACTTCCTTTGCATTCTTATAATGCTCAGAGAGTGCTTTCTTCACATCTGCCTGCTTGTCTTCCGGGATTTCAATTCCAAATGATTTTAATGTGTCAATAAGTTTCTGCATAACATAACATCCTCCTGGTCGTGTTTATTGACCTGCCGCCGCAGGTAAATGGATTAAGCCAGTTAGACCACTGGCAAGGTAATGAAATAGGCGGAATCGAACCGCCGACACGCACCCTATGCGGATGTTGCTCTACCAACTGCGCTATATTTCACTGCGCTTTTCGAACTGCCCAGCAGTTAACAGGATAAGCGTTAACCTTTTCAACATGTTGAATCATGGGAAAGATAGGAATTGAACCTATAATGTTTACCACGAGGGAACGGATTTACAGACCGCCGCAACACCGCCAACCGTTGCCGCTTTCCCATAACCCGGATTACCGGGCTAGCAAGGTGTTTAACGTGTCATGCCTGCCACGAGTTGTTTCGGGCGCCTGCCGCCCATCTACCTTTTACAAGGAGGTGCGTACTGTCTATGTGAGTGAGCAAGTCATATAGGCAGTAATGATACGTGTCGGAAATTGCATCCGCTTTTCAACCTCCAGATTCCACCCCGAACCTGTTTCTATTAAGGACACGCATCTGCTTAAAGAAAGGAGGAAAGCAATAAAAATGTCTATGTCAAGCATTTCTGCTTACAAATCTTCCCTACGAATATATTGTATCACAGAACCTCCAAAAAGTTGTGGTACATGTTTTAGCCAATTAGAGCATATCCCGGAGTTTTTCTACGTATCTTTTGACAAGATCACGTTCCTCCCGGCACTCTGCGTCCTTGGACATATCACTCATTTCTGTTGTGAGTTCGTCCAGATGTTCTTCCAGAGCAGCGAGCATCTTTCTTTTGCAGTCTTCAGACTTGCCGGAACGATAGCTCTGTTTCTGTGTCATATAGTCGTCATAAGCATCTCGTCCGTCAGAACGGCTGTAATGCCCTCTAACATAATGCTCACCACGTCTGGCATAAGAACTGCCCCGGTCGTAATCTGGCATCATTCTGCCGTCATTTGCGCTGTATCTCCCCATGCTGTCACGCTTTCTTCCACGTTCGCTGTAATCGTCATTGTAGCCGCTACGCATCTCATCAAGGACAGTGTTGTAATATTCCACTTTCTTGTCCCAGTAATACGTATTCTTGATATCTTTGTACATATCAATCAGTTTGTATGTCATTTCCAGATTTCCGGTAGTCAGTCCACTGTCAGCAATTTTGGACAGTTCGTCTTCAATTCTTGCACATAAATCCTTAATGTCTCTCATAATCACACCTCCTACGCTTCTCTGGTCACAACAATATTTGCGTTCGCAACAGAAATCGCCTGATCGCTTGTGTTCTCTACTGCAATATTAACGCAACATCCACGAGGTACATCAATATAGATGCCAGAGGACACATTGTTGTACTGGTCTACTGCTGCCGGCGTGGAAATCATCTGAGAAGAAAGAACCGGCTCACCAGATATTGCAATAGCCAGAGAGATAGCCCCGACAGTACCACCTGTTGGAATTGCAATATTACCAGAGAAGTCCACGAAAAATCTAGCCTTGCACTGGTTAGTAAGTCCTCTCAGCGTAATGATTCCACTTCCCTCCCTGTGTTGAATGCAGTTAGAACCTTTGACTGCTGTGTTTGAAAATACTACGTTTCCATTTGCTGCTACAGTCTGAGCAGCTACATTTGTAAATTCTGCCATAAAAATACTCCTTTCATATCACAAAAGGACAGGTCTCAGCCTGCCCTCTGTGTAATACGGCATAAGCCGACATCCGAATCAATCGAAAGATACTCTCGATATGAAGTTATCAGCAATTACATCCAGTGTTGCATCCGCATCCGTAAAATGTGTTCGGATTAGGAACCTGATATGCCGGAATCGGTGCCGGATTAATCGCATTAATGAGCTGCTGTGTCTGTGAAGCCATTGCAGTTGTGAGAAGTGCGCTCTGGCGGTCCTGAGAAGCAGCACGTCTGAGGTCGTTATTTTCAGCCTGCAGGTTAGAAATCTTTTCATTGCAAAGATAGTCGAGAATGGCTCTTGTCCCAGCGTTCTGGCTGTCAATGATATCTCTTGTGTTGCTGTTCATGGTGTTCTGTAATGCACAGGTGTTCTGCGCCATATTGTAGTTTACGCCCTGAATTGCTTCTCTGGTTTCGCAGCAACAGTTCGCAAGCTGTGCCTGGAGTGCATTGGTATTCTGCATATTTGCTACAGTGTCAGCGTTAATAGCCTGCTGAATGCCGAAACCAGTCTGCATGATGTTTGTGTTGATTCCGTTGAATCCGGTAAGCATACCATTGTTCATTGAATAGAATCCGTCACAGAGACCGTTATTGATTCCGTCAAGTTTGCTAATCACAGCGGAATTGTCAAATCCTCTCTGGATGTCTGCCTGAGTAGCTGCTGTGGCTGCATATCCACCGCCGTTGCCATTATTGCCCCAGCCGTTGTTTCCCCATCCGCAGAATACGAACAAGAAAAGCACGATAAGCCACCATGCACCATCTCCGCCAAACATGCCGTCATTATTTCTACCGTTTCCAGTAGCAGCGGCAATATCTGCTAAGCTATAATTTCCATCCATAATATAATCTCCTTTATTGTATATTTACATCAATCTGGCCAGATTGTAATGTACTATTTCATTCCTTTCAGCATGTGCTGGAACTGCCCTGCCATCTGCTGAACCTGATTAAGCTGTTGCTGTGAAATCCTTCCAGACTGTAGCATTTTCTCAACTTCTGCTTTCGGATCTCCTTTAAAATTCTGCTTAAACTGCATAAACTGCTGTATCATCTGCATTGGTCCGTTTCCCTGCGGCATCCCACCGCCAAGTGCATTAAATAATGGATTACTCATCTGTGTTTCCTCCCTTGATTGCTGACTCCTGTATGGTATTAGCCCTAACAGGTTCAGAAAATGAATTTAATCGGTTTATAATAGCTTCGTATTTGCCCTTTAAATCGTCATATTCCTGTCTGGTGACATACTTACTGTCCATGTTCTGAACAGGCTGTTTAGGCGGCATCTGAGATCCCACCTCGTGGTATTCAAATGTTCGCAGTGGCTGCGGCATGCCAGAAACATCTGTGGATTTTATGTAGAACTTTTCACTCTCTGAATCCATCAGCAAAACACTTGTCCCGGGTGCTACCAGATAGGATTTCGCACCAACTTCACCAGATACCCACAGGATGCCGCTATTGTTCTGCTGTGGTTGCTGCACTGGTTGAGCTGGCATCTGGACAGGCTGTTGCTGGAACTGGTTCATCTGCCCAGGAACACCAAAACTATATTGATAAGGATTGTTATATAATGCCATCTCGTACACCTCCTATGACTTATTCTATGACTTATTCTATGACTTTCTATAGCTATATTTTTGCATAGATATATCAATCTAAAAAGTTCAAAAAAGTGCCAAAAAAGTATTGACATATCACTCACTGGGTGGTATTATAATATCAACAAGAGGAAATAAGGAATCATTTAGGAGGTAAGCATTATGAAGTATAACAAATCAGAAATCATGAAAAATGCATGGAGTATCGTAAGACAGTGTAAATGTACTATTTCTGTAGCACTTAAAAGAGCATGGGAAAAAGCTAAAGAAGATCTCAAGCTCGCAAAGCTTGGCAAATATTTCAATGCTTTCCTTGATGGATGCGAAGTTCTTTTTAACCTTGGAGACGGAGTTGTTTCTGGAAATACTTTTAATTGTAGGAAAACTTTAAAAGAATTTGGGCTTAAATGGAATCCAGACGAAAAATACTGGTATGGAAGTCCTGAGAAAGTTGAAGATATCGTGAGATATCGCGTTTTATAATAAAGGAGGATTAAAATGAAAATACAAGGAATCGGAGTCATTAGTAAGAAAGTAGCGATAAAATCATTGGGGCTTGATCGAGACAAAGAAGGCCGTGAAGCTCTTAGAAAAGGGATGTTTACAGCTGAAGAAATCGGAGCAATGTACAAACTTGAACAGGTCAAAAAGGCATGCAAAATTGGAGATTGTGTTGAAACCTTTGCGCGCAATTACAATCGTATCCCGGATGACCTAAAAGAAAAGCTCACGCCGCAGGAACTGGCAGAGCTGGTTGAAGCGTTTTATAAATGTTATGGAGACGGAAAAAATGCAAAGTAAAAAGAGCTAAGCATGCAAAACTAGCTCTTTATACCTAAAATTATTATTTCAATCCGTGGTGCCCGGAATCGTTAGGCACTCCGCTTACAGAACATCCCTCTGTAAGTGACAAAGCCATTATACCACGAAGGTAAAAATATAGTCAAGGGAGGATAATAAAATGACGGGCGAAGAAAGGATTAAGCAATTAGTTGAAAAAGGATGGAAAATAGTAAAAGACGAATCTACGTGGTGTCGTTATGTGGAATTAGAACAGGAAGTACCGAGAAAAAGCCGAGATCCGTTCGGAAATTCCACTGGTGAAGACTGGATGCAGACGATACATAGACAGGTTACCATTTTTGACGATGGCGATTGGGAAGAAACGAGAGGTTAATATATGGATGTAAAGGAATTAAGGAATTTTACAAATCTGAGCCAGCAAGCTTTTTCTGAAAAATATGGTATTCCTAAAAGAAGCATAGAAAACTGGGAGAGTGGCAAGCGAACTCCACCAGAATATGTTATAAAGCTACTTGAAAGAGCTGTAAAAGAAGATTTTGCATAAAAAGAAGGAGGGGTAAATTGCCTCTCCTTTTAGCATACTTTTATAATCTTACTGTTTACTCTTCTGCTTAATCTCTTTACGGTAGATATGCTCACATTCATCTGTTCAGCGCATTATTCGAGTGTATATTCCTTGCATCTCAGTCGGAACAGTCTTTCTTCGTCTGGTGTGAAATTACACTCTATCAAGAACCTGTCTATATCTTTTTTCGTGAACACATATAATTTCATGAGCATACCCCTTACTAATGCTAACGCTGATTCTGCGCAAGATACTCCGTGAGCTTCTGTTTTGTTTTTTTTAATTCCTCAACATTATTCCCACTGATCTGACTATCCAACATGGTTGATAGTACTTCCAGAATCAATGAATCACGCTCCGCGATCCTCTGAAGACTCTCAAAGTCACGCTTATCATGTTCTTCCAGTGTTTCAACTCGCTTGTTGAGTCGAAATGCCGGAGTAATCCACTTAAGAATTACGGCCACCGCTCCTCCGACAATAGACACTCCTCCGCAAATTGAGAGGAATACTTGTACAAATTCTGATATGCTCATTTAGCTACTCCTTTTCCCAGTAGTATACCGGGATCTCATTACCACTATCCCATGTATCGTAATATTTGCCGTTCTGTACCGTCACCACATGACCATCTATGCAGAGAATGTATGTACCTGTCGGATGGTCTGTGCAAAAGTCGTTGACTGTATAGATATACCGTTCTGATTGCTCAATCAGTTTGCGTCTGTACCCATGTTTGTAGAGGTACGCTCCCCAAACGTAATTAGCTGATGGCATATCTGACAGAGCACACGCCTGTATCATTAATCCGGCAAATACTGTTTCCCAGTCAAGTCCGGTTGCTTTGCAGATGGCACGAACAACGCAATCTCCTGTTCTCTTATCCTTAACAGGATTCGGATTGAAATATTCCCATCTATCCATCAGTCAATCCCCTTTGCTGTTTTATATCGTTTCGCCGCTCCTCTGGCTTTAGCGGCGTTCTGGCGGTTCCACTTCGCTATCATAAGTCGGTCTTGCAGCTCTCTTAGGTCGTTCTGCTTGCAGTAATCCTTATATGCGGCATTTTGTTTTTGGAGAAGAAAAGACTTCCGGTCAAGGTCTTGCTGGAGTGCAAATTTCGCCTTTTCATTCGGTGCATTGTCAACTCCTGCTTGCAGTCCAAGAACCTCACGCTTTGTTTTGCGGATTCTTCGTTCATAAGTACGTTGTCGTTGTTCCTTTTCGTACTGTTTTCCTTTGTCGGCTTTATCCTGTACTGATAGTTCTGTATAGGGGTTAAATTCTCCATCACTGGCTCCAAAACTATGCCGACAGTTGACCCCTGACAGTCCACTTGCCGTTCCATATCCGGTCAATGAGAACGGCGGAAATTTCTTGCTCTTGCCAGAACGAGAGTATATCTTTCCTTGCCACCATGCGTGATTTCCCGGATTCTCACCGCCGTCACCTGTTCTGGCTCCCATGTGAGCACTGACCAGAACTAAATCCCAGTTCATTTCTTCCATGCGCTTTAGGGATATATCTCCCGTAGCCTGAGCCACACCAGTTCTAACAGAACGTGCAACTGCTGTTTCAATTGTATCTTTTCTGCCAGATGGATATGCGACAGTCACGCCATCGCTCACAACGTTATTAACCGCCTCTTTGATGGCTTGCGTATAGCCAACTGCTCCAGTCATCACATGGTTATATGCAAGGTCGCATTGCTCAATATAAAGCCTCTGAGCGGCACTTGCGGTTGTCCTTGTGAAGTTCTTCCACTCTCCCATAGTCGCAAGCATATTTCGCTCCATGAGTCTTATCATAGCTGGCGACTGTTCGAGCGGTACAGGGCTTAATCCTGCCGCCTTGTATATCTTATCATCATAATCGAGAGCAGTGATTCCGGCATCTTCAAACGCTTCAAGAAGTTCCTGTTGTTCACGTTTGGTATACCTGGATAGTTCCGCCAGAATGTCCTCTAACAGTTCACCAGATTCTTGTAGTGTTCTGATTCTCCACGCATCGGCATTGGTCAGAATATAATCCTCACCTCTGCCAATTCTTGTCATCATTCTCGACACAATCTCAGAGATGATATACTGATGCAGTTCTTCTGCAATCTGTTCACTGCCCTCTGTTATCCGGCGTAAATATTCTGGGCTTAACATAATTACTCATCTCCAAACAGTTTCGGTTCGTCTGGCTGGGCTTCTTTGACCATTGCTTTCGCTTCATCCTCTGTCATTCCTTCGAATTTCACGAAGTACATCCAAGCCGGTACTTTTCCAGTTGTCACATACTGCCACCATCTAGCACGGTCGTTTTCACGCACATACAGAATGTCTCCGAAATCATAATTGACTTCATAAGCCCCAACCGGTGCAAGTCCGTACAGGTCAGCGTAAACGTTCAATGCGTAAATAACTTCATCCAGACAAGATTCCAACTTATCCCTCACGTCTTTGACGAACTGCACTGTCCTCTGTTGTTCCGCTTCTACTCCCGTGGCTGTCTGTATGCCGCTAGATTCGTTGAAAACAAAGTAGCCATTAGAGAATCCAATCTTGTACCCTAACTGGCTTAAAATGGCGTTTATGCCGCTTATACGGGTATCTGTGTTGAGAATTGGATTGATTTCCTGATAGAACTCTTTTTCATCCTGTCCGAATACATTCTTGACAAAGTGCGGTAAGTTCATCTCATTACGTCTGTTCTCCATGCCCTGTGGCGACATGGCTGCTACAGGTGTACCGCTTGGCATCAGTAGCCTATCATCTGCCAAGACAATCTTCTGCGAATCAAAAATCTCTCCGGCGTTCCTGCTGTATGCAATATCGAGGTCTTTTAACTCTTCGATAGCTTCGGCAAATATTGGCAAACCCAATGGTGCGTTAATATCCACGTTATTCGCCTGTGGTGTCCGTAGAACTCCGTACAGAGGTCCGTCCAACTTCTCCCCGTTCGCCTTAAGAATCGGCGGCGTATCTGCCATTAGGTCAGCCCATTTGGTCTGTTTAAGGTCAATCTTGTCTCCGATGCTTTGAGGAGATTTTGATACATAGGCTCTGTTAGAAACATAATACGGATAGGTTGTCACACCATCTATTGCAATCTCAACAAATCTATGATATTCAAGCCGTGTATAATATTTCCGTCCAACAGTGTAAGAATCCTTAAATATAATTCCTTTGATCTCCTGATTGTCGTAATCTACAATCATCACATCTGCCGGAGTGAATACGTCAAGGCTCTCACCGTTTGGCTTAATGAACACTGTTCCATAAGCACATCCATATTCCACCCAGTGCCGAATCTGGAAATATACTTTATCTATCTGCTCCTGTAGCCATGTCGCCCTTGCAGAACCATCTATCTGAATACCGATCGCCAGTGTTGCGAGCCGTGCTGTCTCTGAGCAGACAGATTTTGCAAAATTAATCGTCTTGATGTTATTGTTATCATCTAACCAGTATGGAACGCCTCGATATATGTTTGCACATTTATTAATCAACGATTCCATCTCTGGAAATTCTGCCGCCTGAATATTAAAGTCCTCTTCGGCTTGTTTTTTAAAAATCATGTTGAACCACCTTTTTAGTGTTGTTATAAGTCCCATTTAATCTACCTTTTAAAATCCATCCATCTTACAGAAGTATCTCGCACAATAATGTCTTCATATTCTACAACTTTTAAGATTTCGTTAATGTCAGATGATCCATATATTTTTAAACCGATGCTTAAGAATTTATTTATTTTATCTGAAAAGTACCTATCTAACATTTTATGCACTGTACCCCCTCTTGTTAAATAACGGCTCATAAGCATACCTGAGTGCCGAAATTGCATGATCGTTTCCATCAGGATAACCGCTTATTACATTTCCCTCTTTGTCCCGATCATACTCATACTCCGTAATTTCCTTGTATGCGTTCGGCGTTCGCTTCGGGTCAATGACAAGTGTCTTTGTTTGCAAGAATTTAAAACCATACTCGATACTTCCCGGCCCTTTAATTGCCCCTCTGGCAGGAAGTCCGGCGTCCCGGAAATCATTCACGGACTTAGGCTCCGCAGAATCACATATCATCGTATAATCGTCATAGCCTTTTTTCTTGATCCAATCAGCGGTCTTGGAGTTGCTCCATTTATTTACATACAATTCGTCAATCAGATATATTTTCTCTCTAGCAGAATCGTAATAAGTTCGGAGATAGCAGAACTGGTCAGGATACCATCCAAAATCTACACCAGCAAAAATGCGATCCATGCGGCTAATTTCTTCATCTGTAATATCTCTAATCTCCAGATATTCAAATACGTTTCCACCATCGCCATTCGGAACACCCAGGTATTCATGTTCATAGGCTTCTGGATTGATTTCTTTCAGATGTGCTGCATCGTCAATAAACTTCTGTCCTAGCCACTCCGCCGGGGCTTCCAAATAACTCGAATGATGTATAACTCTTTTCGGGTTAGGTGTGAGCTTGATCCTGTTTACCCAGTTTGATTTTGATTTTGGTGGGTTGTATGATGAAAAATCATAAGATTCATCGCCACCACGAAGTACTGACTGATTAACAGAACGTTCCTGAGCATCTCCCTTCATTTGATCTTTTTCCTCTTTCCAGAGGATTCCGATATATCCAAACTCCGGCTTAATAGATTTTAGTTTGGTTTCATCGTCCAGACCACGGAAGTATATTGTCTGTCCCGTCTTAATATACTTGATCTCAAGTGGTGACACCTTACATTCAAATTCTTCCATCAATCCCAGTTCATTGATAGCCCATTTCATATTGGCATATACAGAATCTTTCAGAGTACCAGCCACCTGTCTTGTAATGCAGGCGTGCATCTGGGGGTTATTCTTGATAAGCTCAACAATCTTAAAAGCTACGAATGAAGATTTCAGACCGCCTCGACCGCCCTCGAATACATATTCAATGTTGGGCTTAATCTGTCGGTTAATGTCCACGAATGCCTTGCCGAGCACTCTGGCAGGAAGTTCGTATTTTTCATCATCGTCTTTTGAAGCTGCTGTTAGCTGCTCCCATTTTTCGATAGCCTGTATATTTCCATCTGCCGCTTTTTTATACAGAGAAGTTGCTACGACTGCCATGTTATTTGCGTCTTCGTCAGCAATCCCCATTTTTGCAAGTTTCTTTTTTGCAGTACTTGATGCAGGGCTTTCAGCTATAATTTTCACATAATCAGAAAGGGCTTTTTTTTGTCTCCTAGAATATCCAGATGCGATACCGCCTTTTTTCCCATTTCTCACCGCTTCCTCACCGCTTCGAAACTGTGTCGCCGCTCTATTATTTAAATTCTGATCATTTGCCATCCTATCAACATCCAATCATATCCTTTCTGAATTAAGCTATAAAACCCCATAGTAACACTTCTGAGTATATTCTATCATAGGTTGGTGGAAAAGTTGTGGTACATGTTTGAGAAATTTTGTGCTAAAAAAGAGCCGGTAAATACCGACTCTCTAATTTTATTCATTGCTTTGTAATTTTCTGATTGTCTCGCCCTGATCTCCCGGACACCCTATGAAACACTCCGGGCAATGTTCGTAAAATGTGCATCTGATGCAGCCATGTGGACTGATTGAGCTGCAATATTGATGCAGTACTGCAAACGCTGATATGGCGAGCTGCGGGGTTATTTCTGGCGCAAGTTTGTCTGGCACGACTTTTCACTTCCTCCCCAATCTAATTTCTGTCCACACTTATCGCAATATTTCCCTTTTGATTTCAGTTTCAACCGTCCGCCGCAGGTTGGACAAACAACAATATTACAATTTTCATAAGCAAGGCTTGCGGTATCATCTGGTTTTGTTTTATCAATCGGCTTCCTTGGAATCTGTTTTTCCAATGCTTTTGCTCCGGAATCACACGCCCATGCTTCCTTGAGATATTTTTTCTGCCATTCATCTTTGTTTTCAGAACTTTCAAGGAAACATAAATGCTGGTCTCTCATATCGGATAATATGTCTTTTGCTTCTTCTGGTTTCATGTTAATCCTCCTTATCGTCCTCCTCAATACTGACAGTTTCCAGATCTGCGAAATCACAACACATTGCGAATCCGTCAATCATTTTCTTCTTAACTCCAAATACCTCTATCATGTGAGAATTATTTTCCATGATTTTTATTACATCTGACTTTTTAACATATTCAGCCATTCTGCATCTCCTCCAACTTCTTCTCAGCTTCTTCAGGGGTGAGGAACCATGTTTTTCCGTATTCTACGTCAACACAAATAACGTTCGGAGCATGAATGCTGTCTTTATCACACTGTACGAACCAACCACTTTGTGAAAATACAATGCTGTAAGCTTTTTGATGATACACTCTGTTATTTGCTTTATATCCATTCAGAACATTTAAATCATAATTCGCTTTGCTCGGAATCTTATAAATATCATCACCGATTTTAACTGGCAATCTCACAAGCAAACCCTGCTCTTCTAAGTCTTCATAGGTGGCAAGTTTATCAGCCGCTTTATAATTTCCTTCGTCGCCACTATCCTGCTTTATTATTATGAGCCCGTCATACACTCTTTCAGTTAATCTCTCCATCTACTTCACCTCTCCAAACCAGCCCTGAAATCCTTTCATACAATCAGGACATAAATCCAGAGCATTATGTGTGAAATATCTTCTCTGACTATCCAGATTTAATACCATGATCCCATTAGGATTTTTTCTATCGTTTTTAGAATTGTACTGCTCATACAGTTTTCCACATCTATCACATTTCTTTGCACATGCCATTAATCCATTCCTCCTGTAATCTCATCAATACAATCGTTCCAGCCGATCTTATAGCTCGGTAGTTTGCCTCCTGCTTTGAAATATTTGCCGTTATAAAGCCCAGTTACTTTTATTTTCTCCGGCAATGGATTCAATGGACACCAATCTGGTCTAATGCTCAAATCTGTAATATCTCTATTGTTTACTCTACAGAACGGGTGAGACACTCCACTGCGTAAAACGCATAAAGCACAATATTTTGGCGTATTTATCACTAATACTGATTTGCTCATTTTCTCCTACCTCTTTTCTGCAAGAATGCTCCATACTGTGCCGGACTGATAACATCTTTCTTCTCTCTGGTAGCATTATAATATCCAAGTCTTCCATTCTTTTTGTTTTCTTCTCTTGTGAACATAGTTGAAATGTCTTTGCCTTTATTCATCTGATTCCTCCTGTAATAATTCTGGGTTGTCAAAAATGTCACCAGCAGTTTCAATCTTTCTGTGCCAATATCCAAGTTCTTTTCGGTAAAATGTCTCTTCTGGAAAATCAACATAAAATCCAAAATTATAGCTTCCGTAATCAAAACTCGAACAATACATTCCAAATTTTACCGGGGCATATTTTCCGTTATGATTAACAATGTCGTTCTCCCAAATTTTATTCCCGTTCTTGTCGCAAAGTCCTGTGAACTGGCAAAGGGTTTCTATATCAATTCTATCAGTGTATACTGTAAACCGATCTGAATCCTTTCGATAAAAAATAATGTCCTTCCCCCCTATGTGATATTGATCTCTTAGGTAATATCCCTCAACCCATTCACCGTTATCAATCCGCTTTCCTTTGAAAAGAATCTCTCTCATTCAACTCCACCGCCTTTCACGATTTCAACTGCTTCATTCAGGCATTGGGCTGTATACCAATCGTCACCCGATTCTGAAACTTTATCTTCGATTAACATTTCCAACTGTTGAACAACTTCATCCACATCAAAAGCTGTCGGCTGCTCGTCAATAACTGCACCTATTGCAAAATCCATATCCGAATTTCCAAGAGAGTCAA
>ERZ773145.414-NODE-414-length-42153-cov-6.976673_pt1 | contig 42153 bp, 38 predicted proteins | sample MGYA00580848_ERZ773145 | MGnify/ENA primary metagenome ERZ773145 (study PRJEB29015, sample SAMEA2737858) | human gut metagenome | biome: human gut; feature: human-associated habitat; material: faeces | place: China | collected 2012 ... | reverse complement strand
CCCGAGCTTCCATAGGATGGTTGCTCGGGCTTGGGTGTTGAGTTATTTTACAGCGGCTTTAAGCATTGGCTACAAATTGGCTACAACATAAAAGCCACTTGCAACTACTTCATATCTTGATATTTCGGTATCAAAATGGTATCAGAGAGCAATTTGAAGCCTGTTAAACCGCATTGTTGTGCGAAATTTCCGAAATTGGCGATTATTCCCACTCGCCAAATGAAAGGGAAACTTAAACAAGTTTGTTTTGGCAATATGGTACGATTTGATTTCTAATGATAGGAATTATCCAAAGTCTATAAGCAATATGGACTAATGCTATCAAATTTCTATCGGGATTTGCTATCGAAATCACTATGGGGTGATTTAATTTGTCCCTGCTGATTTATTATAGCACAGATTATCACAAAATGCAAGCGGAATTTCTATTTTTTAGCGTGAGTTATGATGGCATATAATTCAAATTTCTGTTAATCGAATACGTTATCCGTCCACAATTCACACTGCGTCATGACTGTCTGCACTGCATCTTCCATTCCCTCAGGTGGGTAACGATGACTTTTTAGCAGCTTCTTGATCAGCATACGCATTCTAGCTCTTGCTGAATCTTTCTTCTGCCAGTCAATGCTCTTGTTCTTACGGAGGGTTTCGGTAAGCTCTTTCGTTATCGCAATCAGCTCAGAGTTTTCATAAAAGTCCTTTACTGCCTGCGGCTTGGTGAGGGCGTCGTAGAATGCCAGCTCGTCAGCAGTTAATCCCATTTCTTGTCCTGCTTTTGTGGCATTGGCAATGTCCTTTGCCATTTTCATGAGTTCTTCGATTACCTGTTCGTTCGTGAGCATTCCATTAAGGTAAGCGTTCATCGTGCGCTGAATGATTTCAGAGAATTTTTCCGACTTTACCACATTCGTGCGGCGGTAAATATGTATTTGCTCCGCAATGAGCTTTTTCAGCAGTTCAACAGCGAGATTTTTTTCTTTCATCTTTGCCACATCTTCAAGGAATTTCGGGTCGAACAGAGAGAATTCCTCTTTCACATCGGAGAAAAGATTGATTACTCCGTCGCTCTTTATGCTGTGCTTCAGCAGTTCGTTGATACGAGCGTTCATTTCGGGCAGTGAAATTGTTTTACCTCCGCTGCCTTGATTTGAAATTCTCATAACCAGAACGCGGACGGCTTCAAAGAACGCAGCTTCAATGCGGAGCTGCTCATCTACTAATGAGGAGCAGAGAGAAAGGGACTGATGTAGCATAAGCGCTTCTTTTAGGAACTCCTCTTTATCTCCCTCTCTTGCAGGAGCTATGATAAAGTTTACTGCGCCGCTGATAGTTTTGGCACGGTCAAGGTCGCTGCCCGTATTGAAAGAGTGATAATCATAGCCGTGAAATAGGTCTTGGCAGCGTGAGAGCTTTTCAAGAAATTTCGGATAAGCAACCTTTCCGACATCTGTATCGCCATAATTCTTCCTGTCACGAACGGTATAGTCGTTCATAGCCTGTTTCAGAGCGGTAGCAATACCTACATAGTCAACTACAAGACCGCCCTCCTTGTCACGGAATACACGGTTTACTCTTGCGATAGCCTGCATAAGATTATAACCGCTCATAGGCTTATATACATACATAGTAGCCAGCGAGGGAACGTCAAAGCCTGTAAGCCACATATCAACTACAATAGCGATTTTCAGAGGACTGTTGTTATCTTTGAATTTTTTGGCAAGCTCGTTCTTGTGAGCCTTGTTGCCAATAACATCACGCCATTCTTCGGGGTCTTTGTTGCTTGATGTCATAACAACGGCAACTTTTTCCGTCCAATCGGGGTGAATTTCAAGTATTCTGTGGTAGATTTTCATTGCAATTTCCCGTGAATACGCAACAATCATAGCTTTTCCTGTTAGGAGATTTTCTCTGTTGTTTTCGTAGTGGTCGAGAATGTCGGTGACAAGTGTGTTAATGGTAGCGTCATTTCCGAGGATAGCTTCCATTCGGCTCAGTTCATGCTTACTCTGTTCGATAACACCTTGATCAGCTTGTGCAGCCATCAGGTCGTATTCCTTATCGATCGTTCTCAAAGTATTTTCATCGAGCTTGAGTTTTACGACACGGCTTTCATAATAAACAGGGCGTGTCGCGCCGTCCTCTACCGCCTGCGTCATATCATAAATATCAATGTAATCACCGAATACCTCGCGGGTACTTTTGTCTTTGGAAGATATAGGTGTACCTGTAAAGCCTATGTATGTTGCATTTGGCAGATTATTTCTGATGATACGGGCGGTTCCGTATTTCAGTTTACCAGTTTCGGCTTCAACGCTTTCGGCAAGACCATACTGTCCACGGTGAGCTTCGTCAGCCATAACGACAATATTTCTGCGCTCGGAGAGTGCTTCATCAGCTTCCTCAAATTTCTGCATAGTGGTGAAAATTATGCCATTTGCCTTTCGTCCTGCAAGTAATGATTTCAGGTGTTCACGGCTTTCTGCGTGAATGGGATCCTGTCGCAAAAATGACTTGCACTTTGCGAACTGACCGAACAGCTGGTCGTCAAGATCATTTCTGTCCGTCATTACAACGATAGTGGGGCTGTTGAGCGCACTTTGAAGCAAATGAGCATAGAACACCATAGACAGCGATTTTCCGCTGCCCTGCGTATGCCAGAACACGCCGCCCTTACCATCGGTAACAGTAGCTTTTTTCGTGGACTCAATCGCTTTCTTAACTGCAAAATACTGATGATAGCCTGCAAGTATCTTAAATTCTTTCGTGCCGTCATCTGAAAAGCAGATAAAGTTCTTGATAATATCAAGAAGGCGTTCTTTTTGGAAGATACCCTCAAAAAACGTGTCAAATTGAGCATACTGTGTGTTTTCGTAGTTTCCGTCCGTTGTTTTCCACTCCATAAATCTATCCTCGCCGGAGGTGATTGTTCCGGCTTTAGACGTAAGCTGGTCAGACATAACGAGGATAGCGTTGTAGATAAACAAAGAGGGAATATCGTACATATAGTTGCGGAGCTGTAAATACGCTTCTGAAGCATCAGTTTCCTCACGGGAGGGAGATTTCAGTTCAAACACAGCAACAGGAAGACCGTTCATAAAAATAATAACATCGGGGCGCTTTTCGGCATTCTCAACGATAGTCCATTGATTTGCGATGATAAAGGAGTTTTTGGCTGTGTTCTCATAGTCCGCAAGATAAACGATAGTAGAGCGCTCCTCGCCCTTTTCTGTATAGCGAACAGGAACGCCGTTCTGGAGATAGTCCATAAATACAGCGTTCTTCTGGACTAGCTCGCCGTTCTCAAAATTGCGTAGTTTAAGCAATGCGTCCTGAATAGCGTCATACGGCGCTTTAGGATTAAGGCGGCGTAAACTTTCCTCCAAAACATCATCATAAAGCGGAGATGAAAAGTTTCGGTCTATGTCCGGACCGTATACATAGTCATATCCCATATTGCTTTGGAATAGGTCTATGATTGCGTTTTCATAGTTGGCTTCTACATACGACGTTGACATTTTATGCCTCGCTTTCGGTTTTAGTTATATATTCACTAATTGTTTTTTCTACAATAGCGCTTATCTGCATTGCTTTTGATTTAGCTTCCTCTTTATTTTGAGTTTTATTAAAGAAATATCCTGTAATACTCATTCGTATTTTGCTCATAATTGGAGGACGCTTGTACCAATCAACAGAAAAATGGCTAGCTATAATGTCTTTAATTTTATTTATATCTTCATAGCTTACAACAGAATCTAAAATGTGCGGTAATTCATTAATGATGTAATTATTTATATTACTATCATCAAGAGAATCTTCCTGTTGATTTGTAATGTTGATACATTCTTCTTCATATTTGGAGAAATCAGCAACAGATTGAGCATGACTTTGGTTGATATGTCGTATGTGATTTAATTGGTGTTCTAGTTCTGGGAATAAAGTAGCTTCGTTTATATTATACATGTCCAGCTCTTTGAGAATTGAGTCTTTGTTTTCACCATTTATGTAAAAATATTCTTTAGAAAACTCTTCTCTTAGATCAGATTTTGACTTTGATATAGTCGATTCCCCTATATTAGTGCTTTTATTGATTGTAAAAAGACTTGATAATAAGAATACCCCACTTTGTTTTCCTAATCTAACATTTGAATATGTTGGTATCACCATATAATTGCTTTGTATAATTGTGACAAACTCTCGGAAATGCTCTGCTTCAAGCCATCGTGCTCTTTTGTCATCATCAATTATGCCATCGTGTTTTAGTCTTTCTAAGACTTCTATAACCGAGTTGTTTTTGGATAAGTCATAGCTTGCTAAAGCGGATACTATGCGAACTTCAATATCGCTTGTTCTTGAAGGATAATACTTGTCTGTATAATAGATAACACCGTATGGCTCTTGGATTATAATATTACCATCAACATCATAATCTTCGTTTCCGTGTTTTTTACATGCAAAATATAGAGCAACTAAAGGATTTGTAGTTAAATCCAATAATCTGGTGCACATCCCATAATGTTGATATTTAGCCATTATGTCAAACATATTATCAAAATCTTTGAATTCCATAGGTATTCTCTGCAAGGGAATTTGCATAAGATTGTGTTCGATACTAAGCATATCATTTCTAAATATGCTAGGTTCTATATCCCAAAATTCAACTTCTTGACCACGGAAATATAAATCTACTGAATTGTTATTAATTTTTTCTCTTAGGGTCTGAATTTCTTTAATAAAAGAACCTACAGAGTCTATTTCAGTTAATTCAGTTGTATCGAATTCTTTGTAGCTCATTAAAAGTCACTCCTTAATTTGTTGCTCAAAACCGTAGGGAAATGCACTTTTCCCTACGGTTTTGAGCAGGTTTTTGTACATGAAAACTGTAATTTACAAAATCAAGCACAGGCTTTGTTTAAGTCGTGGTTTATTGATTTTGAGCCATTTGGTGGCTCTGCCCCCTCTGAATGGTGTGAGTCCACGTTTGGACAGATTGCTGTATTGAAAACTGATAGTTGGTCTCCCACCAAAAATCCCAACGAATTAATTGAGCATTACAGCATTCCAGCACTTGATGAACAACACTACCCCGTATTTGAAACATCTTCCGATATTAAGAGCAATAAATATATCATTAATTCTAACTCTGTGATGATTTCAAAGCTCAACCCTGATACAAAACGTATTTGGAGACCATTATGTATTACAGATAATTCAGTTTGTTCTACCGAGTTTATTGTCTTTGAGGCAAGAAAAAAAGAACATAAAGATTTTGTTTATTCAATCTTGGATAGCACTCCATTCTTAAACTATCTATGTTCTCACACAACAGGTTCAACAAATAGCCGTCAAAGGGCAAATCCCAAAAGCACCTTGGATTATTCACTGTTATTGCCACCAGATACCGTAGTAAACGATTTCTGTCACATAGTCACGCCGATGTACGATTTAATCAACGCTAACATAATTGAAAACCAAGAGTTATCCAAAACACGTGACATCCTCTTGCCCAAGCTGATGACCGGCGAGATAGACGTATCCAAATTAGAATTGTGATTAGCAGCACCAACAAGTATAAATTACAGTTTATTCGATCATTTTCTTCAATTTTATCATCAAGTGCTGAAAGAGTACTTGCAATTCTCTTTTGTTCTTCAATTGAAACTGGCACACGAACAGGTATGCTTTTCATTGTGCTGCCGGATACTTCCTTAAAAGTCGTTCCACTACCCATATTCTCAATAGCATTCTTGTTGAATTTTAGAAGATAGTACAGAAACATATAGTCTGTACGTTCATTTGGAACAATACTTTTAAAACCCTGGTTAGTGCATAATTCGCATTCAGCAATGGCAATATAGCCTATGGGCGCTCTTGATGAAAACAATATAGAATGTTTGGGTAAAAGTTGTGTTGAGCAGCTTTTTAAACCCTGCTGTGTAATATTACGCTCTCCGTGAGAAATATATCTTCCTCTAAACACAGATAAATCCTTTGGTGTAATCCACGGTATGTGACCGTTTTGATAGTTTTCTTCCATTTTAGTCGAGGGAGTTGCTCCGCCAATGATTGTACCTAAATCGGATAATGTGCAATCAATCCATTTAGCCATTTTATACGCCTCTCTATCCTATATATTTCCTATGAGCAAGTTTAACATTGCTCTGTTTAACCATTGCATATTGCAAAGTAGTGTCAATTTTCTGATGACCGAGCAGCTTCTGCAGCTGTTCAATTGGCATACCCTTGTCTATTGCCATTGTTGCCATTGTTCGACGGAATTTGTGAGGATGGACTTTCTGTATATTCAGCATCTTCCCCATATTGCGCAAGCGTGATTCTATCCCGCCAATTGTTATCCGAGTGTGTGGAGCTTTCAGTGATACGAACAATGCTTTGTTGTTGTCTGTGCGACTTTCAAGGTAGTTTTGAAGATGTATCTTAGTCCTTGCGTCAAAGTACACCATTCGCTCCTTGCTGCCTTTACCGAAAACAACGCATTCTCGCTCTTCAAAGTTAATATCACTGCGGTTGAGCAGAACAAGTTCTCCGATACGCATACCTGTTGAAGCAAGCATATCAATAAGCGCCAAATCACGCAGGCTGTCACAGCTGTCACGCATTTGTTCAAGCGCTTCATCGGTATAAGTTTCCTTAATGATAGTAGCCGATTTGACTTTGTGTATCCTGCGGACAGGGCTTTTTAGTATGCAGTCCTCGTCCTCAAGCCACGAGAAGAAACTTGACAAAATACGACGTATGTTGTCTATTGTGACCTTACTTGAATTATTCTGTTTTTGATAATCAGTCAGATATTGCCGTAGATCGTCTGTCACAATATGAGAAATGCTCTTGTTTATTGTTGCAAACATCATCTCAATAGTTTTTCGGTAATATTTGAGGGTATTCTCAGAGCAACCCTCTATTCGTTTTGCTGAAAGAAACGAAGAAAGCAAATTCTGATTTGTATCAAAGCTGTCGTTTGTTTCTTTGCGTTCGGTAATCTCGTATCCGGATAAAGTTGTCTCGACTACGTCACGCAGTTGTTTTAATTGAGCATTATCAAGAAATGAGAGCATTCCCTGTACAATGTCATCAGTAAGTTGTTTCGTCATAATCATTCTCCTTTTGTCAGAGAAAGACTACTTCGGGGCGGCAATCCCTTGTATTAACTCCTACCGCCCGCAGGAGAAATGGTTGATTTTCATGCGAAAAAACTGTAATTTAGCAGAGCAAATATGCGCTTTATATACAAGACTCCGCAAAGAAAAGATATGGAGCATATGCCCTATTGGTCAGATGGCAGAAAAAGTTGCTATGGGACCTTTTGGATCAAACATTAAAGTAGAAACATTTGTAGATACGGGCGTACCTATTATTAGCGGCAATCATTTAAGAAGTTTCCTATTAGAAGATAGCACCTACAACTTTATAACCGAAGAACACGCCGCAAAGCTTCAAAATTCTATCGTTTTCGCTAAAGATATTATTTTCACTCATGCCGGCAATATTGGGCAGGTAGCTATGATACCAGATAATTGCGAATATTCAAAATATGTATTATCACAGCGCCAATTCTACCTTCGCTGTAATACTTCACTTGTGCTTCCCGAGTGGGTGCTAATGTTCTTTCATAGCAGAGAAGGACAACATGAATTGCTTTCTTTTGCTAATCAGACAGGGGTGCCTTCCATTGCACAGCCCGCTTCAAACCTTAAAAAAATTGAGATACCACTCCCACCGATTGATACCCAAAGGGAATGGCTAGAAATAGTAAGCCCTATGTTTTCTGTTATTCAGCAAAATAAAAGGACTATACAAAAGCTATCTTCTCTCCGCGACACCCTCTTGCCTAAGCTGATGAGCGGCGAGATAGACGTATCCAAAGTGGAATTGTGATTAGCAACATCACCAACAAGTATAAATTACAGTTTATAGCGTTATTAAGCGTTATTTTGTCATCAATAGGTTTCAGCACTGATACAATTTGTCGTTGGTTCATCATGTCAGGAATGACAACATTTAATTGTTTTATATCACCTATTGTAACATGACCTAACCCTGTTGTTTGCTTGTTCTTTGCAATCTTGGTAAAGATAGGCTTTAAGAATTTCATCAAAAAGTAAAAATAATCCTTGTCAATCAACTTTTCATTGGGAGTAACCTTAAAAATGTGTTGATTAAGCCACCCTTCGTTTAATTGAAATCTAAAAATGTCGATTGAAGTGTCTGGATTACCTGACCAAGAAAATAATAAGTCTCCTTTATGTAAATGAACATCTTCCTGAAAAGATTGATTAGTATAAGCGGTAGTACCACCTATTCCATTGTTTAATTCAGCTATTTTGATAACAGGAACACCGCAATCCGAAAAATTGATATTCTTAAATGCAAGTCCATTTTTCCATATTGCTAAGTCAAACAAAGAGTATCTTTCTCCATCTCTGTTAACTAAACAATTATATAGAGAATTATCATTAAAGTTCATACCCTATCGCCCCCAGTTTCTTACGGATTTCATCTTCAAGCTCATGTGACTTTGCGAACATCTCGGATAGCTCGGAAGTGAGCCTTGTCATTTTCTCATCGAAAGGCTCACCATCGTCTTCATGTTCCTCTATTCCGACGTAGCGACCAGGCGTTAAAATATAGTCCTGCTTTGCAATATCATCTGTTGTTACGGCAGCGCAGAATCCCTTTACATCTATAAGGGCTCCATTCTGGAAACTTTCAAAAGTATCAGCGAGTTTCTGAATATCCTCGTCGGCCAAATCTCTATGCTTGCGGTCAACCATATAGCCCATATTACGAGCGTCTATGAACAAAGTTTTGCCTTTCTGTTGTTTGTTCTTTGAGATAAACCAAAGTGTAACAGGTATAGTGACGCTGTAAAATAGTTGTGTAGGCATAGCAACAATGCCCTCAACTAAATCAGCTTCAATTATGCGTTTGCGTATTTCTCCCTCACCACTTGATTGTGTAGAGAGCGCCCCATTAGCAAGCACCAATCCAATTTTTCCGTTCGGCGCAAGGTGGTGTATCATGTGCTGTATCCAAGCATAGTTAGCATTTCCGGCAGGTGGAACGCCGTACTTCCACCGGACATCGTCAATCAGCTTGTCCTGTCCCCAATTTGAAAGGTTGAACGGGGGATTAGCCATTATGAAATCAGCTTTTAATGACTTGTGTAAATCATTGAAGAATGTATCAGCGTGATACAGACCGAAATCCGCGTCAATACCACGGATAGCCATGTTCATCTTTGCCATTTTCCATGTATCAGCGTTGGATTCCTGACCGTAAACAGACACTTCACCGCGGTTATTACTGTGAGCCTTTATAAACTTTACCGACTGTACAAGCATACCTCCGGATCCGCAGCAGGGGTCTATAAAGACGCTGTCTTTGATACAAACAGAAAAAGCCTTCTCAGGCACATAAGTGCTGAAAAAGGCTTGAAATAAAGGGCTTTCGAGGTTCCGCTGTGTTTTACAGCAGAGCTTCGGAAGCCCTTTTTCTGTTTATTCGATTATTGCTGGCTGGTTATGTGGCTTTTGAAACTTACCCCTCAAAACCGGCTGCCAGAGAAATAATTAAAAAGTGTGGAATAATTAAAAGGTTCAACTCGGAAAGTGCTCATCCACAATCGCATTCAGCTGTGCGGCAATCTCCGAGAAATCACGGTTCAAATCAAGCGTCCTCACACTGATCTTGTTGCCACTCATCTGGTAGCTGTTGTCCGGCTGAATGGCCTCGTCCGTTGCGGCATAAAGGAGCATGCCGGAAACCTTGTGGGGCTGATCCCCGAACTCCGCATCCTTGTTCTTGACGTAGGTAAAGATCTGATACAGATTGCCGGAATGGAGCGTGTGGACGTCGTACTGAGTCTGCGTGGTATGCGTGTAATACTTAGCGTCAATGATAAGCACCTCGCTCCCTCTGGTGAGCATGATGTCGCTCTGCATTACCGGCAGCATCGTCCCGATACCATCATCCAAGGCCCACGGGATCTGCGAGGCCGTCGCCGTCACCTGCGGACACTCCTTGGCGTAGTATTCGAGGATGAATTTCTCGTACAGACGGTTCATGCGCTGTTCATCCACAAAAGAGGCCAGCTTGTATTCTCCAGAGTCTGTGGTCAGAAGCATTCCTTCCAGAATGAGCTGGCAGAGGCTGATGAGCATACGATAGGTATTGTTGTTCCTCTGGAACCGAATGGCTGACCAGCGGATCGTGGTGGGATCGATTGTGTCAACATTCGAGAAGAACAGCATTTCCTTTTTCAGATCGCTTTTGTACTCCTGATCCACCCTCGTGTGCCGGAGCAGAAGCATAACGGTCGTTTTCAGTATCTGATTCAGAAGATTGTTTTCAGAAAGCTCGTCGTACTCGCAGGTCAGCACCCGCTTTCTGGCAAGGCGGTTCTGAATGGTCCCCGGCATATCGATCTTGCCACGGACTACTGCGACATCCTCTTTACGGTTCAAATACTCCCGGTAAAGGCCCTGCTTTAACTGTCTGCTGATGCCCTTCGCCAGAATCGCAGCGAAGAGGTTATGCATGTTCTCGAACTCTTCGGTAGCAACATCCTCATAACCGCCTTGATTCAGCGTCGTGAAGGCATACGAAAGCATATAGTATATGTTTTTTATGAAGATGCTCTTATCCTTAATCATTGAAACACACCTTGCAGAATGTTCTCCCAACGCTGGAGCTTGTTGGCGTCGTCGAACCAATACTCGCTGAGCATCGGAAGAATGTCGTAGTCAACGATGGAGTGCAGCCACTCCTCAGTGCAAACATCCCTGCCGCAGAAATAGCTGTGGCCGATGCAGAAGCCCTTACCCAACGACTTATCAAGAGAGATTTCACGGTTCAGGTCTTTCACCTTATTAACGAGTTCGTTTAGCGTCTCGTTGTTCAGGCTGTTCTGGTAATGGATGAAGCCCTCGGAATCGAAGCCCGGTTCCACCTCAAAGAAGCTGAAGCGGCGACGAAGCGCATAGTCGATCATGGCAAGGCTGCGGTCCGCAGTATTCATCATGCCGATGATGTAGAGGTTCTTCGGGACGGAGAACGAGAGCCCGTTGTAAGCGAGAGTCGCTTTTGTGCCTCTGTAGTCCTTCTCAATCAGCATCAGCAACTCACCGAAGATTTTACTCATGTTTCCACGGTTGATTTCGTCGATGATAAAGAAGAACTCCTTGTCCGGCTGGTTGGCGGCCTTCTGGCAGAAGCGATAGAAAATACCATACTTCAGCTCGAAGCCATCCTCGACCGGCTTATAGCCCATCATGAAGTCTTCGTAGGAATAGTTCTGGTGGAACTGAACGAATTCGATGCGGCTATCGTCCTTTTCACCCATCATGGACCACGCCAGACGTCTTGCGGCGAAAGTCTTACCAACACCGGGAGCACCCTGCAGGATAATGTTCTTCTTATTGCGAAGAACGGCCACAAGGTTCTCGTAGCGTTTTTCGGTCATATACACTTCATCGAGGAAATCGCTCTTTGTGTAAGCGTCAATAGAGGCCTCCTGCGCTACCGGATTTTCCTCACGAATCATATCAAGGATGAAGTCAAATTCGCCTCTGGTGAGTTTGAACAGGCTGCCTTGCGGATTCTGGAAATACTCCATACGCTCCAGCTCCGGGCACCCTCTCAAGGTCGCATAATCAATCGGTGAAGTCAGGCCTTCGACCTTTTCAAAGAACAACTTCTCACCGTCTTGTTCTGCGCTGACACGACCGATGGCAACAATCTGCTTTACCGGATTGGATTCGTACCCGATGATCATGTCGCCAGCCTTCGCATCAAGGAAGTTCTGGAAGATGCGACGCTTGTGGCCATTCTCATTGTAGAGCGTGTAAGACTGCATCTCTCCAACAGCGATGTCTGCAAAGCTCCAGATCTTCGGATTGGCATTCAACCACCAATAACCACGATCCTGCTCACCGGGAGCTGCTGCGACATATAGTTCGATACCACTGAGGTCTGCCTTGTCGAGTGCAGCAGAAAGCTCATCTCTCAGTTTCCATACAAAGCTGCCATCCTCGTCTTTTCCTGCGTCACGGCCTGTATACAGCACCGTCCACCACTGAGTGGAACCATCATCTCTGGTGTTCGGCGTGATGCCGGTAGCCTCACAGACTCTCCTTGCGAGAGCGACAGAGCCAGAATTATAGAAGTTCTTTGTCTCACCGTATTTCACAGCAAGCTGAGTGCAGGAAGCCATGCCGCCATAATCCTTCATGCGCTTCATGATTTCCAGCGCACCTGTCGTAAAGACGGTTTCGTCCTTCAGCAGCTTGCTCCAATCCTCAACAGAGAGGCCGGGATCAAAGTCTGCGCCATACCAGCTGGTAGTATCAGGAGCAGCATCCTTCTGGGAGTAATACCGGCTGATGTAGAAGCCGACGTCAATGGTCAGCGTCTTCAGTTCAGGATCGGGATAGCATGTATCAGTTAACTGCGACTGGAACAGGTTAACAAGCTCGGTATCCTCTTTGAGGGCCACGCTGATTTCGTCATAGAGCTTCAGGAAGTTCCGGATGTTATCGGCATAAGCACCTTTTTTGAAGCGATAGTCAGATTCCAGCTCACTGGCGACCGTTTTTACTTCACCGAATTTATAGATGTAATACTTGTCCGGGTAGCGGAGCCACAGGTATGTGCTGATAGCATTTTCGTACTGGTAATGCTGCGCTGCTCCGTTGCCGTACTTCTCCAAGAGAACAGTCGACTGCATTTTGAAGGCATCCATCCTCTCGAACACATCCTTGCTCTCATCGAATAGAGCGATGAACATTGCACGGACCTCTTCGGGAGCGGATTTTGCAAAACCGACGATCATGCCTTTCGGGAAGTTGTTATTAGAGGCCAGCAGATTGAATGTCTTATCCAGCGACCGATTCAGCATTTCTGCAAAATCAGCAGCATTCACATCCCAATTGTCCTGAAACCACTTCACGGCTTCCCATTTGTACTTTTCGTTGCCCCACTGAGAGGCGACAAAGTTCTGCTTGTACTGAACCAGTACGTCCTTTAAGCGATATTGATCAAACACGCAATCACCCCTTTATGCTTCTCTCAAGCTCTTATAGATTTCTTCCGTAAAGATGCCGAGCACCTGTTTCTTTATCTCATCGTTGCTGAGAAGCAGCGAGAAGAAGTCCTGATTCTGTTCAAGGCCCTCAATCAGCGCATCATCAATGTCATCGAAGTAAGAGAACTCGAAGTCTTTTACGGTATTGTTCTTTGCGCTGGTTTTCAGCTTTTCCGATTTCAGAAGGATGTCCCGGATCTGCAGCATAGCTTTTACGGCCACGTCGTTGTCGTAGGCCTTTCCGGTCCGGCTGTTGATCTCCGCAATGATCTGGGAGAGCCGTTCTTCCTTCGCTTCGGTCAGGCCAAAGCTCTCTGCGGTCGGCAGCTTCACCACCGGCTTTGCTACGAGATTCGGAGTGGTGTGTTCTTCTGCTTTTTTCTGCACAAAGTTGGTCGCTTTGATTTTGCCGTCGAGGTTATACCCGCCACCCGGATGCTTGATGTTGATGTAAGCCAGCAGATAAGTGATGAAGTTGTATTTCTTGTGCAGGTCAGTATCCTCGAAGCAGGACACCTGCAGCAGGAACTCATAGAAGCGGACGAAGTGACGCATCATGGCCACGATCTCATGCTGTTTGATGAGCTCATATTGCTCAATCATGTTCTTGGCCCGTTTGAAATAAAAGGTCAGCTTCTGCTTGTCCTTGGAGGAAATGTTCTCCTTGTACAGCAGCTCGTTAGTCTTTTCGATATCGTCCGGATCAAGAACGGTGTATGCGTCTATCGTTGCCTCAAGGTCATAGATGGCTGTCGGCGTTACGGAATTGGACAGCAGCGTGGTTGTATAGTACGGAGCGAAGGCATCCTTGATGTCCTCGTAGCTGTTCACAAAATCGAGCACAAAGGTCTTTTTCTCAAACGGAGGGCAGATGCGGTTCAGGCGGGACAGCGTCTGGACAGCCGATACACCCTTGAGCTTCTTGAGAACGTACATAGCACAGAGCTTCGGCTGATCGAACCCGGTCTGATACTTATTGGCCACCAGAAGCACCTGATACTCGTCCTTGTCAAATTCCTTCGTCAGACGGTCCTCCGGGAACCCATTCATGGAGGCCTCGGTGTACTCAGTCTCATCGTCCGGGAGTTTGACCTTTCCGGAGAAAGCTACCAGAGCCTTAATGTCGGTGTATCCCTTTTTCTTGGTATAGTCCTCAAAGGCCTGACGGTATTTGACGGCACCCTGACGGGAGGCTGTGATGACCATCGCCTTTGCCATACCGCCGAGTTCCGGCATCACCGTCGTGCGGAAATGCTCAACAATGACCTCAACCCTCTGTGCGATGTTCGTTTCATGCAGTTCCACGAAACGGGCAATCTGCCTTTTTGCAGATGCGGTTTTCATCTGTGGGTCTTCTTCGATCTCCTTGTTTATCTGGTAGAAGGTGTTGTATGTCGTATAGTTCTGGAGCACGTCGAGGATAAAGCCTTCCTCGATAGCCTGTTTCATTGAATAGACGTGGAAAGCCTCACGCTGGCCCTTGGTATTCAGACGACCGAAGAGCTGAATGGTCGTCGGCTTCGGTGTAGCAGTGAAAGCAAACATGGAAACATTGGCCTGTTTTCCGTTGCGGCGAATCTGGTCGGTGATCATATCTTCAACGTCAAGATCGCCAACCTCAATCTCGCCGGAACCGAGCGACATGGTGACTGCCGCCATGTCCTTACCGGCTGTAGAGGAATGTGCCTCGTCGATAATGACTGCGAAACGCTTACCTTTCAATCCAGCAACGCTGTCAACGATGTACGGGAACTTCTGAATGGTAGTGGCGATGATCTTTGTGTTTCCGTTCAGCGCAATTGCAAGGTCTGCGGAATTGCACTTGTCGTCCATCACCCGAATCAGACCGGCCTTGTGTTCCATGCCCATGATAGCCTTCTGCAGCTGCCGATCGACCACAACACGGTCGGTAACGATGATAACGTTATCGAAGATGATCTTGTTGTCCGCATCATGCAGTGAGGTGAGCCGGTGTGCCAGCCATGCGATAGAGTTCGTCTTGCCGGAACCTGCGCTATGCTGGATCAGATAATTCTGCGTGGTCCCATTTTCACGAACATCCGCAAGCAGTCTGCGAATGACATCGAGCTGATGATAGCGTGGGAAAATGATGTTCTCTGACTTTTTCGTCTTTCCGGTCAGCTCGTCCTTGCTTTCCTTCGTTTCAATAAAGATGAACTTTCCTATGAGGTCGAGGACGGTGTCCTTCTTCAGAATATCCTCCCACATATAGGAAACGCTGTATTTGTCCTCATAGGTAGGATTTCCAGCACCGGCATTGACGCCTTCGCCATTGCCCATATTGAAAGGCAGGAAGAAGGTGGAATTGCCATTCAGTTTTGTGGTCATGTAGACCTGCTCCAGATCCATCGCAAAGTTTACGAGGCATCCGGCCTTAAACCAGAACAGTCTGGTTTTTGGATTACGGTCCACACGGTATTGATAGATGGCGTCCTGATAAGACTGACCGGCGGCATTGCACTTCAGCTCGAAGGACATAATGGCAAGGCCGTTCAGGAAGATCACAAGGTCAATACGCTCATCGTCGCTGGCCCAGACCTCCTCCATAACGGAGAAGATGTTTTTTTCGTACTTTGCCAGTAACTCCCGGTTAAAGGTGGTCGCCGGTTTCGTGTACATCAGCTCCAGCTTCATGTTGGAGATCTCAATGCCGTGTTTCAGAACATCCAGCAGACTGCCACGGGCCTTTGTGGTTTCAGCATTGATGAAGCTGACGATAGTATCCTCAAGGTCGCCCTTGTAGATTTTACGAAGGGCTGCCATCTCGTCCGGCTGGGTGTCGTTCAGAAACTGAAAAAGCAGCTCCCGGTCAACGGCAAAGAAGCGGTCATAGCTCGTCGCTTTGCGGACCACATAACCGTTGTCCTGCGAGAGCCTTTCCATTATGAAATGTTGGTATTCTTTTTCGCTCAGAATATCATTCATGCGCTGGGCACCTCCTTTTTACCGGTGACGTATTCATAAATAACGGTCTTTTTGTAGCTATCCAAAATATCAAGTTGTTCTTCCTTAGCTCGCAAAATTTCATCGACCTTTTTAAGTTTTTCATCTATATGTGCAACAATGGCGTTCTGTTCCTCAAGAGGCGGCACAGGATATAAAAGTTCGGATAGTTTATTCCATCTCAAATCACAAGAACGAACTCGAATCCCCGTTGCTAAAGCGACAAACACATCGCTATAAGCCATGCTGCGAAGGTAATACATTATGTACCGCTTGTTCTGCTTCGTATCCAGCACATTCAAAACCGGAGACGCTTTGCCTCTGGAGTCCGAGATACCAATGGCCCCAGCGAATCCATCCATGCCATGAACGACAAGGTCACCAACATCAATGCCTTGATACCCGATTTCTTTGTCAGCCATAGTGAAACCCTCTTCTCGTCTGTTGCTACGAAGAGTGACTTCACCATCCCGGAAGCAAGTAATAACTCCATCATCTTCCTTAATGGGCTTTTGAATATACCGAAGTATGTATTTACCTCGTATGCATTTCCAGTGGTTCGGCATATTTCCAATCCACTGAACACCACTATCCATATAGTTTGCATTCGGATTAAGGCCTTTTGTTACTGCTTCTGTGATAATTGCTTTTCTCTGGGCCTGAAGAATATCAACCTGACTCTGAATATCAACAATCAGCTCATCGATTTTCTTGCACCGCATATCCAGATAATCAGAAATACTCTTTTGCTCATCATCTGGAGCAACCGGAATAAACAAATCACCAAATTTCTCCATCGGTATTCTCATACGAATGGTGTTTAGTTTTCCATTGCCGGATTCTTTCATCAATATCCCATTACCAAGCCCAAACAGACTCCGCTGAAAAAGGGTGGTTTGAAAGATATAATTGAAGTAACGCACATCGGCGGTTTTCTTTTGTGGGCGAAGCATGTAGTAAACGGGGCTTACGCATCCGTAGTATTTCGATAGTGCAACAGAACCAGAGAGAATATTCATGCTGTTCATTACAATATCGCCGGGGTAAGCAAGCCGGTAGCCTGTCACATCCTCTTTAGGCTTGTTACCACCGCCTTCTTTCTCATCATATGGGACCACACCCTGTTTTGCGGTTAAGGAAAGAATATCCGTTGTCTTTATCGGATTGTTCTTCTCAATTCGCTCTTGCAATGTGTATTTGATTTTTCGCAGTGTCCAGTTTGTTGGAATCATGCCAAGCCACTGAATGCCGCTATCAAACATTTCCTTCATGATAGCCTCCTTTATTTAAACAGCTCAGCGACTCGGTCAGTAACGGCCTTTTCCAACTCGTAAAAACGAGCTTCCAACGATTCACTGGTTTCAGGAGCGGAGTACCTATAAAACGTCCTTGTAAACGGAATTTCTGCGCCGGTTTTTACGACAGGCTTCTTTGCGCTTAAGTTTTCTTCAAAGAATGCCTTTGCATCCGGGACAAAAGGAAGAACCTCCCGTGCCATGTAATCATCGATGCTTTCTTCATATTTGACGATCTCGGTATCTTTTGTCTCTTTGTCGTATATTACGTTTCCTTTTCTATCTCTTTGAATTTCAGCAGTCTTATCCATGACCGAAAGGCCATCTGCAATTCTCTCTATCAGTTTCTTATCAGCTGTAACACCCGACAAGATTTTTGTGAGAATCGGAATAAACGCTGACGGACTCAGATATACGGTTTCCGAAATTGCCCTTGTAAGAGTCTCAACAATGCTGTCAAATACTGGTTTTCCAGCCAACAATGCTTCCAGCTTCTTCTCGTCCTTGCCAGACAGCTCTTCGGAGTTTTCGAGCTCAGCGACTTTTCCCTCGTCATATAGATTTGAAAGTGCCCCTGAAGAAAGCATTCTCTGAATACGCTCTTCGGTTATCCCGTAACTCCGTTGCAGAGGCTGCATAACAACATATTCACGATACATGAATTCTTCGTTGCGGAATATCTTACAGCAATCCCCATCTTGGAATTCAGCATAAATCCTTGTGATCTCTGCACGGTCATCTGGTGTAACTTCGTTCTTCTTTTTGCCGAGTGCTTTTCGTAATTTATGATAGAGGTTCGTCGCATCAATCAACTGGACCTTGCCTTTTCTTGCCGCACGTTTATTTTTAGAAAGCACCCAAATATATGTCGCTATTTCTGTGTTATAAAAAAGTTCGGTGGGGAGTGCAATTATAGCCTCGATTAAATCACTTTCGAGAAGCCATCTTCTGATCTGGCTTTCTCCCGATGCAGTGCCCCCGTTAAACAAAGGAGAACCATTTTCGATGATTGCGGCACGACCATAGTTCTCATCCATCTTGTCGACAGCAGACTGGAGGAACAACATCTGCATATCACCGGACCCCGGAAGACCAGCACCCCAGCGTCCATCAAAGCCTTTTTGGAATTCAGCGATTACGGCATCCTCAACCCCCTCGGCGGCGTCCTTACCACCCCATGCAGTGCCAAACGGAGGATTTTCCAGAACAAAGCGCATCTTCGTACCCTTAAACCGGTCGGCCTTCATGGTATCCTGATAGCAGATGTTTTCAGCATTCTGGCCCTTGATAAGCATTTCGGCAAGGCACATGGCATAAGACTCCGGATTTATCTCCTGTCCGAACAGGCGAACGTCCGCAGAGGGATTGTATCGCTTGATGAAGTTATAGCCGGTGGAAAGCATACCGCCCGTGCCACAGGCCTGATCCAATATGGTGATAACCTTCCCGTCGTCGAAAATGTCATCGCAGCCCTCGGCCAGCAGAATGTTGACCATGAGCTTGATGATGTCACGACCTGTGTAGTGGTCACCAGCCTCTGCGTTTTCAGAGAACTTCCGGATCAGTTCCTCAAAGATGTATCCCATCTTCACGTTATCGATAGTGCGAGGATTGAGGTCCAACTCGGAGAAGGCTTTGACCACGGAGAGCAGACGGTTATTCTTATCCATCTTGTCGATCTCTTCACCGAAGTTCAGGCCACGCTCTTTGGACATCAGGATTTCCAGCACGTTGGCAGAAAAGCCCTGCAGGTAGCTCTTGAAGTTTGCTGCGATGTGATCCGCATCATTCACAAGTTCTGCGAGGTCGAACTCGCTGGTGTTATAGAACTGGAACCCGGAAATACGCTGCATCGCCTTTGCCGGGAAGTTCGGATTCTCTTTGAATTTCGCAACGACCGCTGCCTTGGTAGGTGCCAGCGCACACTCAAAGCGGCGGATGATGGTCATCGGAATGATGACGTCCTTGTACTTGTCGCTGCGATACGGTCCACGCAGTTTGTTTGCGATGGACCAGATAAAGTTTACTTCGGTGGAAACATCTATGGGCGAATCATCCCACATTGCATCAATAACATGATTGTCTGCCATTGCCTTTATACCTCGCTTTTCATTATGGTAGTGCCATGCTACCTCTATTTTATAATTTGTGCTGTCCCATAATCAGGACTTTATCCGTTTGCCGGTCATCATCTTGTAGTGCTGGCTCTGGCCGAGGGCCTCAAAGATCATCTGGAAGACCCGCTTGTATGCATCGACATCCTCGCAATCCTCAACATAGTTCAGACCGTCGCTGATGCCGTTGGGATTGTTGATATACGCCAACAAGGAAGAAGCCCGCTGGTAATCGGTCATATCCGGCTTCTCGCCTTCGACCTGCTTGATGAACTTGCTGCGATTCTCCGGATTTTCCAGAACGAGTGCTCGGAGGTCGCTTCCTTCATAACCGCAAAGCTGCAGGAAGTAATATTCAAGAATGCGCCTCATCACGTTCAGGACCGGGATCGTAGACTGGATGTCACGGAGCTCATCCCACAGAGCAGCATAGGAGTTCTGGACCGGATTGTAGTTTTCTTCTTCGGTCGGGACATCCTTGCTCTGACGCTTGCAGAGTTTGATGGTGGAGATGTTGTCGTTCTTCCGGATCATGTAGAACGACGTGCAGTTATAAAACCCGACCTGCTGATAAGTGACTTCACGGTGGAAGTACACGTTATGCGTCAGCACGAACAGCTGCTTGATATAGTCACCGGGAACCTTCGGATTAAGGTACTCGGTGTTGTTTCGGCAGACGTTAACCATTTCTCGGACGATTGCGCTGACGAGGAACAAGGCCGTGCTGTCCATGCTGGACACCGGATCATCGATAACGACGATCTTTTCCTTGAGCTCCTCGCTGCTCATGCTGCCACGAACCTGATGGTAGAAGTACAGGAAGGCGATGAAGTTCCGCTCACCCTCACTGAGGTTTTCGGCAACGGAGCCATCCTCACGGATAACCTCATACACATTCTCGACACCGGCTTTGGCACGAATGCTGAAGCCTTGGAAACCGGAATCCCGCAGGATTTTATTAATGCTATCAATGGCAGCCTCGGTGTTTGCATTATGCTTGTTAAGATCGGAGATCTGCGTAGTCAGGTCACCGATTTCTTTTCTGAGCTTTTTGCCACGCTCGGTTATGTCGTCGATTTCCTTCTGGAGACGAGCTATCTCATCCTGTTAACTCTTCACATCAGCGGCAAGCACGAAAGCAAGATACTGCATGATTTCCGTTTTGCACTTGGCCTTGCTGGACCGCTTTGCGGAAACGACATCGTTGTTTACCTTGATGCTCTTGTTGATGTCGTCGATCAGTGCACCGATTTCCAACAGAAGCGTATCAGTGTCTTCGAGGGAGATCGTCTTAGACGGCTCCTTTACCTTTTCAGCAATGCGCTGGCGGTTAACCTCGAAATTGCTCTCCAGAAGGGCGAGCTTATCCTGATAAGCCTTCAGATCAATTGACGGCATCACATCGGCGGTGTTGGCCTGAAGCAGCCGCAGGATTCCATCCGTCTCCCTGATGTAGGTGGCTTGGAACTGACCCAGATCACGGATGTCCTGCTGATACTGAGCGTCGAATGTGGCAGCGATATCTGCCTCGAAGTTTGCCGGGAGCTTCTGCTGGCAATACGGGCATTTTCCACCCGCTGCACCAGCATAATGGGTGTGGCCATCACGGACCCAATCGGATGCTGTGTCACCGAGGGCCTTCATGAACTTCGCAAATGGAGTATCACTGCTACTGACAATCATCCTGTCGAGGAGCTCTTTTCCGGGAAGGCTGCCGTAGGTGGTGGCAGCGGCTTTCTTGAACTCCGGATACGCTCTGGCCGAATCATCAAAAGCCACGTCGCAAAGACGCTCCAGTTCTGCCAGATCGTGATTGGTCGGTTTTGCTTCAGCAAGGACAGCTTCGGCAAAGTTCTTCTTTTGCTTCTTGCCATCCATGCACTTATCAAAGCGTCTGCGGATTTCTGCCGTCTTTGTAAAGCAGGTATCCTGAAACTGTGTCAGCGCAGATGCAAGACCGTCCGTTTTCTTTTTGTGCTCGTCAAGGGCAGTCTGACGAGCTTCCGATTTCTGCTTTTTCTGATCTGTAAGTTCAGCGATCTTCTTCTTGGCCTCGATGTCTTCTTCACCGAAGATAAAGACGCCCTTCAAATCGCCGTAAGTCATAAAGTTGTCGTTGATAAAACCCTGATCGTAAACGAGCACGTCATAATCGTCGGCGGTTTTGCCGTCGGCCCAGACAATGCCGTCATCCTCTGCAATGGCATGGGCGATAGAAGATTTTCCTGCACCGTTGTTGCCATAGAAGAAGTTGACGAACGTGAGCTCATCAATCGGGACGTCTGTAAAAGTTGCTCTATTAAGCGTGATATTCGTAATTGCCGAAGGGACCTTACGCTGCATTCAATTCACCATCCTGTTTCCAATCTCGAAGTTCAGTCCTGAATTTTGCCCTTGCGGACCCATTCATCAACTTCAGAGATTTTGAATTTATATCGCTTGCCAGCCCGGTACACGGGCAGTTTTCCTTCTTTAATCCATGTGCGAACGGTATCCTGGCTGATGCTCAAATGCTCTGCGACATCTTCCAGATTAACCCACTTCTCGACTTGCATTTCTTCATATTCGTGACTCATCGTATAACCTCCATTTTTTCTACAAGAGTTACGATTCAAATAATCTGAACTCCAACTTTCTGCAATGCTTCAATGAGATTTATTTGTTTCAGTGCCCAATGTGTGCGGTTCAGCTCATTAAACGATCTGGCCCCGCCGATACCAAGTTCAAAGCACTGCTCATTTAAAATCTGTTGCGGGATCGCCGTGATAATCGTGTAGTATATCTTGATCCCGTTGTCCTGAATCTTTACGTCCTTCACAAACCCGAAGTATGCATCTTGGGCATCGTCCGTCTTGCCGTAGGAGTGGTTCTCATCAGCAAAGATGGCCGGATACCGTTTCAGGTCCTCGATGGCTTCTGGTGTGAGGGACGCATATTTTGCCTTCAATTCATCGTTTGTGCTCTCGGTCAAGGCTCGATCCTTTGGAACCAGAAAGTAGTTGTCCTCGAATTTCTCACCCAAGATCACAAACAGATGATAGAAATCCGTGTTGAAAGTTATTCGTGCTCTGTTTTCGCCTCGTCTCGATCTGGGATCGTTCAGCATTACCGTGATGTTGTTTTCCACAGTATCGGCGTGAGCAACAAAACTGTTATTGCCTCCAGATACGGTAATCTCTGCAGCTTTTCCCGGCACCGGGAGATTGCCGGAGGAATTAGCCGGTAAATTTTCACTCATCTTGTTTTCCTCCGTTGTTTATCGTCAGCTTGTCAACGTGATGGAAGAAGTTATTGTTGCCGCCAGAGATGTTGATATTAAAAAACGTAGGATTGTTATTAACCATCTGCTGGCTCACTGGCGTCCCGTCTTGACCGGCAGCGTCTGAAGATCCATCTTCGATAGGCTCGTCAACAATCTCTGCTGCTATCGTTTCCTTCGTATCAACCGTATAGGTCGTAAGGTCTTCAAGGATACCTTCGCCCATGTGGGCGGTGTACTTTCTCGGAGCACGGTCGTTTGACGGGCACCATTCATCATAGGTTATTTTGCCAACAGAGTTATCTCTCCGGTTCAAAACCACATAGTGCCAAACGCCAAGAAGGAATGACGGGAGGCAAACTTCCTTGAGGTCGCCAAGTGCGGCCTTTTTCTTTTTCTCGCCATGTAGCCCTATAAAGAACTCGTCACCGGCTTTGATGGTCTGATCCTGCTGAATCAGATCTATGAGGGCTCGGACCAAATTGACATCCTTATGAACTGTCTCGCCAACATCGAGGAAGTCATTTATAAAACCGATCATCCCGTTCAAGGCAGTTTGATAATCCGTTCTCACTACGGAGTCAAATGCTGATACTACCTGTTCGTCATCAAAGGGCAAGTATGCGCTATTCGATGTTTTGCAGGCCTTGTAGTTGTTTGCTGTGCCTTTCAAATTCTCTTTGCCGGGATCTGCGTAATCTGGATTGATTACCTTGATCAGACCTACCAGCACTTCTGGATCGGACAGGCCATCGCTGTCCCCAGCATAGTGTTCTCTCGCTTTCATTCGTTGCCGGAGGGCTTGTAACACCAACGTGAAGAAGGTGCCTCCGCACAGGCGAGGATATTCGTTTATTGTCACAGATTGTCCCTCCGATTGACAGTCATTTACATGCCGAAAAGTGGTGGCTGTTTCGGATTTCTAATTCCTAACAAACCCCACTAAAACACATTATAACACAGAAAAGCCGAAAATTCAATCCCCGGCGATGAACTCGTTATGGCGAGAATATAAAAACTTTTTCTGTCGCTGACCTTATTAACCTTATCAACTATGGCAGCTGACCTTACGAACGATTGGATAGCTCTTGTGGAACCCCCACAGGAGCCTTTTTCCTCTGTGGTTTCCGCAAATCTGAAAACCTACGGAGGAAATCTAAATGTCAAAAAATCGTTTCTTTATCCCGGTCAACAGGACCCCCATCGAGGTCAGCGAGGAAGTTTACAGGGCTTACTATCAGCCGATCTGGAACACCCGCTACCATGCCCAACAGAACGGCGAGTGCCGCTGCACCAAGGCCCAGCTCTGGAAGTGCGACGGTGTTTGCCCCGGCTGCCCGTTCTACGTTACCGGTAAGAAGGTATCCATCGATACGCCCATCGGCGGCGAGGAAGACGAGCTTACCCTTGGCGATACGCTGGCCGACGACGCACCGTCTGCGGAGTCCATCCTTATGGATAAGGAACTGCTCGACGCTCTGTACGAGGAGCTGAACCGCCTTGACCCGGACGGCAGACGCATCTGCGAGCTCATCATGCAGGGTAAGACGGAGCGTGAAATCGCCGTCGATATGGGCAAACGCCAGTCGACCATCAACTACCAGAAGAACAAGGTATTCTCCATTCTGCGTGAAGCCCTGAAGGACTTCATCTAATACCCCGCAATGACCGCCGTGGAAGAAATTCTGCGGCGGTCAAATTTTTTTCAGATTTTTTCGTTCAAAACCCTGATTTCCCTCCAGTGGGTACTGAGGACAGCAAAACAACACAGGTCCTCAGAAAGGAGGAACCGCCAATGAGTGAGTCCAGACCCAACAAGGCCGTCACCGATGAAGAGCTCATCGGAGTGCTTACGGCAATCAGCGTAGTGTCAAAGTGTCTGGCGAGGAAGCTGATCCAGCTGAACCAGACAAGTCAATCTCAGGAAGGAGGAAATCACGATGAGCAAAATGAGCGAAATGGAAGCGACCATCAGAGAGTTACGGGATGTTGCATCTTCTATTAACGACATCGCAAACTGGCTGACCGGCGCATTCAGCGGCACCGTGGAAGCGGTCCCAGCTACGGAATCGGAAAAGACCCTCACCCTCGAAGAGGTCAGAGCGATTCTGGCAGAAAAGTCCCGTGACGGCTTCACCGCTCAGATCCGAGACTTACTCCTGAAGTACGGTGCCAAGAAGCTCTCCGAGGTTGACCCGGCCAGCTACAAGAATCTGGTAGCGGATGCGGAGGTGCTCGGCAATGGCTAATCACGCACTTCTCTCCGCATCGTCTTCGCACAGGTGGCTCAACTGCCCACCTTCGGCAAGGCTCTGTGAAGGCTACGACGACAAAGGCAGCGATTTCGCAGCCGAAGGCACGGACGCCCACGCCCTCTGTGAGTTCAAGCTCCGGACGGCACTCGGCATAGAGGACAAGGACCCGACCGAAGACCTCTCTTGGTACAACTCCGAAATGGAGGAATGCGCCAACGGGTATGTGGCCTTCGTGATGGAGCTGATCGAAGAGGCCAAGAAGACCTGCCTTGACCCCGTGGTCCTGATCGAACAGAGGCTCGACTACTCAAAGTACGTCGAGGAGGGCTTCGGCACCGGCGACTGCGTCATCATCGCAGACGGGACGCTGCACATCGTGGACTACAAGCACGGCAGAGGCGTTCTGGTCGAGGCTGACGACAATCCGCAAATGAAGCTGTATGCGTTAGGCGCTTTAGAGCTGTTCGACTGCATCTACGACATCGACACCGTCAGCATGACCATCTACCAGCCCCGACGCTCTAACGTCAGCACCTTCACCATTCCAAAGGACGAACTCTACGAGTGGGCCGATCAGGTTTTGGCCCCGACTGCAGAGCTTGCCTTCAACGGAGACGGCGAATACCACTGCGGCGAATGGTGCCAGTTCTGCAAGGCAAAAGCCGACTGCCGTGAAAGGGCCAACGCCAATATGGAGCTTGCCAAGTTCGAGTTCAGGCAGCCGCCTCTGCTGACGGATGAAGAGGTCGAAGAACTCCTCGGTCGCATCGACGAGCTGATCGCTTGGGCCTCCGACATCAAGGACTATGCACTTCAGGCAGCCATCAGCGGCAAACAGTGGACTGGCTACAAGCTGGTCGAGGGCCGCTCCAACCGCAAGTACACAGACGAGAATGCCGTCATCGCAGCCGTGACCGCTGCCGGGTATGACCCCTACGAACGCAAGATCCTCGGCGTCACTGCTATGACCTCGCTTCTCGGAAAGAAACAGTTCAACGACATCCTTGGAGGCCTGATCACCAAGCCTCAAGGTAAACCCGCGCTGGTGCCGGACAGCGATAAGAGACCGGCAATGACAACCATTATCGATGATTTCAAGGAGGACAACTAATATGTCAAATTCTACTAAACTCGCAAACCCCATGAAGGTTATCACCGGCAAGGACACCCGTTGGTCCTATGCCAATGTCTGGGAGGCCAAGTCCATCAACGGCGGCACCCCGAAGTTCAGCGTCAGCCTCATCATTCCGAAGACTGACACCGTGACCGTTCAGAAGATCAAGGCAGCGATTCAGGCGGCCTATGAGGAAGGTCAGGCCAAACTCAAGGGCAACGGTCGCACCGTACCGCCTCTCACCGCTATCAAGACGCCTCTCCGTGACGGCGACACCGAGCGTCCGGACGATCCGGCTTATGCTGGCAGCTACTTCATCAACGCCAACTCTGCTACGGCTCCCGGCATCGTGGACGCTGACTGCAATCCGATCCTGACCCGCTCCGAGGTCTACTCCGGCGTATACGGTCGTGCCAGCATCAACTTCTACGCTTTCAACTCCAACGGTAACAAGGGCATCGCCTGTGGGCTCAACAACCTGCAGAAGATCCGTGACGGCGAACCCCTCGGCGGCAAGTCCAGCGCAGCATCTGACTTCTCCACCGATGTGGATGAAGATTTCCTGTCTTAAGGAGGTGCGCACCATGAACGCTACTACGATTCTTTGCATCCTGCTTCTGTCCCTCTATCTGGTTCTGGCCGTGTTTTGGGTCGTCAGGTCCATCATCGACACCATCGACGACCGCAAGCGCGAAAAGCGTAATACTGCTCTTGAGGCTGAGCGTGAAGCTCGTAACGCCAAATGGGAAGCCGAGCGTCAGCAGCTTGAACGAGAACGTGCCATTCGTGAAGTCGAGTACCACGAAGCCCGAATGAAGGAACTCGAACAGAAGTAATCTCCGGCCTACGGGTGGTGGGAGCAATCCTGCCACCCTTTCAGGCTACGGAAAGGACCGGTGTGTATGAAAACACTTAGTATTGATATTGAAACCTATAGCAGCGTGGAGCTTGCCAAGTGCGGCGTCTACAAATACACCGAGGCGACAGATTTCGACATTCTTCTCTTTGGGTATTCCACGGACGGCGGCCCCGTACAGGTGGTCGACCTTGCCTGTGGCGAGACGATCCCTCCGGAGGTCATCGCTGCGCTGACAAATGATGATGTGACGAAGTGGGCCTTCAATGCTCAGTTCGAGAGGATATGCCTTTCCCGCTGGCTCCGAGATCACGGCGATTTTGATAATGCCTACTACAGCATCCCGGAAGACACCGTGGGCAACTACCTCGATCCGGCCTCATGGAAATGCGCCATGATCTGGTCCGCTTACATGGGCTTACCCCTTTCATTGGAAGGCGTCGGTGCTGTTCTGGGCCTCGGAAAGCAGAAGCTGACCGAAGGCAAAGAGCTCATCAAGTATTTCTGCCAGCCCTGTGCGCCGACAAAGACCAATGGCGGTCGAACCCGCAACCTGCCGGAAAACGCTCCGGACAAGTGGGCTGTCTTCAAACGGTACAACATCCGTGATGTCGAGATCGAGAGGTCCATTCAGGAAAAGCTCGCCAAGTTCCCTGTGCCGGAAACAGTCTGGGAGCAATACCACCTCGATCAGGAAATCAACGACAGAGGCGTCGCCCTTGATATGGAGCTGGTGCATCAAGCCATCGCTATGGACACCCGCTCCCGTGCGGATCTCACTGCTGCCATGAAGAAGCTGACCGCTTTGGACAATCCCAACTCCGTGCAGCAGATGAAACAGTGGCTTTCGGACAACGGTCTGGAGGTGGATTCTCTCGGCAAGAAGGAAGTCGCTGAAATGCTCAAGACCGCTCCAGCAGAGCTGCAGAAGGTTCTCCTTCTCCGGCAGCAGCTGGCCAAATCGTCTGTCAAAAAGTATCAGGCGATGGAAAAGGCAGTTTGCGCCGATGGTCGTGCTCGTGGAATGTTTCAGTTCTACGGTGCCAACAGGACCGGCCGTTGGGCTGGACGCATTATACAGATGCAGAACCTGCCCCAGAACCATCTTCCGGATCTGGCAGAGGCTCGTGGGCTTGTCCGCTGCGGCGACTTTGAAGGCGTGGAACTTCTCTACGAAGATGTGCCGGATACGCTCTCCCAACTGATCCGCACCGCCTTTGTGCCGAAGCCGGGATACAAGTTCATCGTCTCCGACTTCTCGGCAATCGAGGCCAGAGTGCTGGCGTGGTTTGCCGGTGAAATCTGGCGTCAGGAGGTCTTTGAAAAAGGCGGCGACATCTACTGCGCTTCCGCATCGCAGATGTTCAAGGTCCCTGTTGAAAAGCACGGCGTGAACGGCCACCTGCGGCAAAAAGGCAAAATCGCTGAACTCGCCCTCGGCTATGGCGGCTCTGTCGGAGCTCTCAAAGCGATGGGAGCCTTGGAGATGGGCCTTTCGGAAGACGAGCTTCAGCCGCTGGTCACTGCTTGGCGCAACTCGAACCAGAATATTGTGAGGTTCTGGTGGGATATCGACCGAGCAGCTATGAATGCCGTGAAGTATCACATGGACGGCGAGGTCTGCGGCATCAAGTTCTGCTACCAGAGCGGGATGCTTTTCATTACGCTCCCGTCCGGCAGACACCTCTCGTATGTGAAGCCCAAGCTCGGTACAAATCAGTTCGGCAGCGAGTGTATCACTTACGAGGGCATCGGCGGCACAAAGAAATGGGAGCGGCTGGAGACCTACGGGCCGAAGCTCGTGGAGAACATCGTCCAAGCCACCTCCCGTGACATTCTCTGTTATGCCATGCGGACCCTGTCGCACTGCTTCATCACTATGCACATTCATGACGAGCTGGTCATCGAAACTAGCCCCGGCGTCGACATGAAGGTTCTCTGTGAGCAGATGGGCCGGACCCCGCCGTGGGCAAACGGGCTCAAGCTCCGTGCCGATGGCTACGAGACCATGTTTTATAAAAAAGACTGATTCTGATTCGTTCAAATACCGCTAAACCCTCCAGTGGTTAGTGAGAACTTTAGATTGGAGGTGCCTATCATGGCCGAATACAAAAACGCAGAGGGCTATGCTGATCCCACGGCATTCGGAGCCTTCTGTGCCATTGAAAAAGAAGAAAAAGCTCTCCGGGCATTCAGGCCCATCGTGTATATCTGCAGTCCGTATGCCGGAGACATAGAAAACAATACCGCTGCCGCCCGGCGCTACAGTCGGTTTGCGGTGGAGGCCGGATACATTCCCATCGCACCGCATCTGCTTTTTCCGCAGTTCCTTGACGACAAGAATCCCAAGGAGCGTGCGCTGGGTCTGTTTTTCGGGAATGCCATCCTGAGTAAATGTGCCGAAATGTGGGTCTTCGGTGACCGAATCTCCGAGGGCATGGAGGCCGAGATCAAGAGAGCGACTTGGAAAGGACACCGAATCCGCTACTTCAGCGAGACCTGCGAGGAGGTAACACAATGAAATTCACTTTGTACCATGCCGACTGTCTGGAGATCCCCAGTAACTGCACCTACCCGCATAAGGTTGAGGTCACCGGCAAGGACGCTCTGCTTCAGGCAGTCACCAACGATTATGTATGTGCCGAGTATCAGGGCAACTACCGCAGCAACGAGAACTTCATCGGCTCCGACTGCTTGCCGGTCGATTGCGATAACGACCACAGCGACGATCCGGAAGAATGGGTCTATCCCTCCGACGTTGCTAACGCTTTCCCCGGTGTGGCCTTCGCGGTCCACTACAGCCGCAATCATATGAAGAAAAAGGGTGACAAGGCACCAAGGCCGAAGTTCCACGTCTTCTTCGCCATCGACCGAATAACGGATTCTGCGAGGTACAGCGAGATGAAAAAGCTGGTCAACAGCATCTTCCCGTACTTCGACACCAAGTCCCTCGATGCCGCTCGGTTCTTCTTCGGGACCCAGAAGCCGGAGGTCGAGATCTTCGACGGTCCAATGACGCTAACCACATTCCTTACCGATGACGATTTCGACGCCAACATGGACTCCGGCAGCTACGGCGACATCGTCATTCCCGAAGGCAGCCGCAACGCCACAATGTCCCATTATGCCGGACGGATTCTGAAACGCTTCGGCAATACCGACGAGGCCCATAAGCACTTTGCGGAAGTGACCGCTTGCTGTCAGCCGCCGTTGGAGCAGTCGGAGCTCGACAGCATCTGGCGCAGCGCACAGCGGTTCTATGAAAAGGTTTCCACTCAGGAAGGATATATCCCTCCGGAGCAATACAATCAGGACCTGCAGCTCAAGCCCACCGACTATTCCGATGTCGGACAGGCCACAGTGCTGGCACGGGAATACGAAAACAAGCTCCGCTATTCCCCCTCGACCGACTACCTTGTTTACAACGGTCGGTTCTGGGAGGAGTCCAAGCCCAAGGCACAGGCCGTGGCGCAGGAGCTCACCAGCCGCCAGCTTGAGGAGGCTGAAACCGAAATCAAGAAGGCCACTGATGAGATGATGAAGAACGGCGCATGGGAGCTGCTGGCCTCGATGGGGCCGAAGAAAGCGGCTATGGCTTTCAGCTCGGAACAGGCTCGTTCCTTCCAAAAGTATCAGAACGCCACGACCTACCGCAACTATGCCATCAAGCGCAGGGACTCCAAATACATCTCTGCCGCCTTAAAGGAAACGCACCCGATGGTGGAGATTGACCAGCGGCAGCTTGATGCAGATGAGTTTCTGCTCAACACTCCGTCAGCGACCTATGATCTTCGCATCGGTCCCGCCTCGGCTCACGAGCACACACCCACGGACTACCTCACAAAGCAGACGAGCGTGGACCCATCTGACGAGGGCATTGAAATCTGGCAGGACGCTCTTGAGACCTTCTTCTGCGGCGACAGTGAGCTTATCAATTATGTTCAGGACGTTGCCGGTTTGTCCGCTATCGGAAAGGTCTGCGTCGAGGCCTTGATCATCGCTTATGGCGAAGGCCGCAACGGTAAATCCACCTTCTGGAATACGCTCTCCCGTGTGCTGGGTACCTACAGCGGCAATATGTCCGCTGATACCCTGACCGTCGGATGCAAGCGAAACGTGAAGCCGGAGCTGGCCGAAGCCAAGGGCAAGCGGCTCATTATCGCAGCCGAGCTGGAGGAAGGAATGCGCCTTTCCACAGCCAACGTCAAGCAGCTCAGTTCCACGGACGAGATCTATGCGGAGAAAAAGTACAAGGACCCGTTCAGCTTTGTGCCGAGCCACACCCTCGTGCTTTACACGAATCACCTGCCGAAAGTCGGTGCGCTTGATGCCGGAACGTGGCGCAGGTTGATCGTGATCCCGTTCAACGCCAAGATCGAAGGTTCGTCGGATATCAAGAATTATGCCAACTACCTCTATGCGAAGGCTGGTGGTGCCATTCTCAAATGGATCATGGCCGGTGCCAAGCGTGTGATTGAGCGGGGCTACCATGTTGTCAAACCGGCTGTGGTCGAAGAAGCCACCCGTAAGTACAGGGAGAATAACGACTGGCTCTCGCAGTTCTTTGAAGAATGCTGCGAGATTGATCCTGACGCCAAGGCCAAATCCGGCGAGTTCTACACCGCATACCGCAGCTACTGTATGCAGGTGGGCGACTATATTCGCAGCACGACCGATTTTTACGCTGCCTTGGAAACGGCTGGTTTCGTGCGGCGCAAAACCAATGCCGGAGTCATGATTTCCGGCTTGCAGCTTAAGTCTGATTTCTTGGAGTAAAGGCAAAAGTGCAGGTCGTGATAGTCTCTTCCTTAACTATTCCTATAGCATTGAAAAAACAACATATAAGAAAAGTTACGGAAATAAGGTACACGACCTGCACACCACCCACTCTAATCCCTGATGGAGGAACATTATGCGAGAGAAAACCATAGAACAACACTTAGTCAAGGCCGTGAAAAACAGCGGCGGCATCGCACCGAAACTGGTGAGTCCCGGATTTGACGGGATGCCGGATCGACTGGTGCTGCTGCCCGGAGGCAAGATCGGCTTCGTGGAGGTCAAGGCACCGGGCAAGGAACCGAGACCTTTGCAGGTAGCCAGACACGGATTACTGCGGCGGCTGGGCTTCAAGGTGTATGTCCTTGATGACCCGGAGCAGATTGGAGGGATACTTGATGAAATACGAACCGCATGAGTACCAGAGGTACGCCATCAACTACATCGAGGACCATCCCTTCGCTGCCGTGCTGTTGGACATGGGCCTCGGCAAGACGAGCATCACCCTGACCGCCATTGCGGACCTGCTGTTCGACAGCTTCGAGGTCCACAAGGTACTGGTCATCGCTCCTCTTCGTGTGGCTCGTGATACTTGGAGCACAGAACTGCAAAAGTGGGATCAGCTCCACCACCTGACCTATTCTGTGGCGGTCGGAAGCGAGGCTGAGCGAAAAGCTGCCCTGACGAAGAAAGCCGACATCTACATCATCAACCGTGAGAACGTCCAGTGGCTCATCGAGAAAAGCAAGATCCCGTTTGATTACGATATGGTCGTGGTGGACGAGCTCTCTTCCTTCAAAAACCACCAGTCAAAACGCTTCAAGGCTCTGATGCAGGTGCGGCCCAGAATCAAGCGAGTCGTTGGGCTCACCGGTACTCCGGCCAGCAACGGTTTGATGGACCTATGGGCAGAGTTCAAGGTCATCGACATGGGAAAACGCCTCGGTTGGTTTATCACCTATTATCGACAGGAGTATTTCGTGCCGGACGCCATGAACGGACAGATCGTTTACAGCTACCGTCCGAAGCCCGGAGCCGAGCAAGCCATATACCGGAAAATCTCGGATATCACCATTTCGATGAAATCAACGGACCACCTGAAGATGCCAGAACTCATATCCAGCGAATACAAGGTCTATCTCAGCCCCGACGAGCAGGACGCCTACGATGAGATGAAAAAGCAGTTCATTCTGGACCTGCCCGAAGGCGAAATATCCGCTGCCAATGCTGCAGCCCTCTCCGGCAAGCTCTCCCAGATGGCCAATGGTGCCATTTACGACGATGTCGGAAATACGGTCCCGATCCATGAACAGAAGCTGGACGCTCTGGAGGACATTATCGAGTCGGCAAACGGCAAGCCACTTCTGGTGGCCTATTGGTGTCAGCACGATCTGGAGCGGATCATGAAACGTCTGCATGATCGCCATATCCCGTTTTCCAAGCTGGACAAAGCCGACAGTATCCGCAGATGGAACAACGGCGAAATCCCGGTAGCCCTGATTCACCCGGCTTCTGCGGGACACGGCCTCAATCTTCAGACCGGCGGCAACACCATCGTCTGGTTCGGCCTCACATGGTCCTTGGAACTCTATTCCCAGACCATAGCAAGGCTCTGGCGGCAAGGTCAAACCGAAGAAACCGTGGTCGTGCAGCATATCGTGACGGACGGTACCATCGACGAGCAAATCCTCCGGGCTCTGAAGGCCAAAGACAAAACGCAGTCGGCTCTGATCGCTGCGGTCAAGGCAAATCTGAAAATCTAATGACAATATTCGACAATCTACGCCAATCCGAGTGATCACAAATTCGGAGGTGCGACTTTGAACCCATACGAGAATCTGGCAAACGCCATCATTCTGCAGGCGGCCAAGGATTACCGGCTAACCGACGACGAACAGCAGCTTCAGGAAATAGAGCGATTCTTCCGTTCCGGCTGGTTCGGTGTCCTGTCAAAAGTCGATCCGGAATTCCTCATAAAAGGGCTACGGAAGGAGAAGCGAAATGACCGCTAAAGAATATCTGTCACAGGCCCGGACGCTGGATATGCGGATTAAATCCAAGCTCCAGCAGATCGAGTCTTTAAATGAACTGGCCACATCCTGCACCGTCGTTTACAGCGACATGCCCAGAAACCCAAATCGTGGCGGCTCCAAAATAGAACGGGCCGTTTTGAAGATTATCGAGGTTGAGGAAAGCCTGAAACACGACGTCGAGGATCTGGTGGAATTGAAGAAGGAAATCATGGCCACAATCCGGGCCGTTTCGGATGTTGAACTGCAAACTCTGCTGGAGAAGCGGTATCTGTGCTTCCTCTCGTGGGAGAAGATTGCGGTTGAAATGCATTACAGCATCCAGCACATTTACCGGATGCACGATACGGCGCTTTCCTGTGTGGCCGCCATCATGAGAGTAAATGAGAGAGATTGAGAGTCGCCTCTTATGATAGTATTATGATGGACAAAGTAAAACCTACGGAAGCCTTGTGGGAGCCCCTCTCCCGCAGGGCTTTTGTTATGCCCGGAAAGCGAGGTGATTATGTGCCAAGGAGTCCAAAGAAACCCTGCGCTTACCCCGGCTGTCCAAGACTTACTGATAGACGCTTCTGCCAGGAGCACGAGAAGCTGGACCGGTATCGGTACAACAAGTACGAGCGCAGCCCGGACGTCAACCGCAAATACGGCAGGGCTTGGAAGCGTATCCGTGACAGGTATGCAGCGGCGCACCCCCTGTGTGAGCAGTGCCTCAAGAAAGGCCGGTTGACACCGGTCGAGGAAGTTCATCATATTCTTCCTATTTCTCAAGGCGGCACACACGAGGCCAGCAACCTGATGAGCCTGTGCCAGTCGTGCCACACGAAGATCCATCACGAGCTCGGCGACCGGTGACCGTGGGGCGGGTCAAATCTCTACGCCTTTCTTCTGCGGACAGCGGCGTGGGGTCACGAGCGCAAAAATCAGAAATCAAACGGGGTATTAACCCCCAGCCCGGAAAGTGAGGTGAAATGTGTGGCAAAAGACGGAACTATGAGAGGCGGCCAGCGTGTCGGTGCCGGAAGAAAATCCAAGGCTCTGACCGATAAAATCGCTGACGGCAGGTTAAGCGGTGCGATGGTTCTCCCGGAACCGGCAGAAATCGAAGGTGCGGACGTCCCTCCGGTCAAGGAATATTTGAGGGCTGCTCAGAAGAACGGCAAGGACCTGTGTGCCGAGGAGGTCTACCGAGACACTTGGAACTGGCTCAAGGCCCGTGGCTGTGAAATGTTAGTAAACAACCAGCTGATCGAGCAGTACGCCATGTCAGTCTCCCGATGGATTCAGTGCGAGGAAGCGATCTCCGAGTTCGGCTTTCTGGCCAAGCATCCCACCACCGGCAATGCCATCGCTTCACCGTATGTGGCGATGAGCCAGACCTACATGAAGCAGGTCAATCAGGTCTGGTATCAGATTTACCAGATCGTGAAAGAAAACTGTGCTGTGGAGTTCGGCGGCAGAAATCCACAAGATGATTTGATGGAGCGACTGCTCACCGCTCGGAAAGGAAACTGATATGTTTGAAAAAGTAAACCCGGCGCATCCCGATAAGGTGGCCGACCGCATCGCCGGTGCTCTTGTCGACCTTGCGTATCAAAAAGAAAATAACCCGAAGATCGCTGTCGAGGTCCTGATCGGCCACGGCATCTGCCATATTATCACCGAAACCTCGGTGGCCCTCTCTCCTGACGAGGTGGCGGCGGCTGTTTCCCGTATCGCTGGGAACCCGCTGGTGGACTACCGTGAGGTTTCGCAGGACGAACATCTGGCTGACAACCAGATCGACGGCATTCACTGCGGCGATAATGGCATCTTCAAAGGCGTTCCTGTGACCGATGAGCAGAAGGAGCTCACCGCCATCGCCAAGAAGCTCTATGAAACCTACGGCAGCGACGGCAAATACATTCTGGACGGCGACCGCCTGATCCTCTGCCAGAGCAACGCCCAGACCGGCCATCTGCGGGAGGTCTTCCCGGATGCCGAGATCAATCCGCTCGGTGATTGGACCGGCGGCACGGTTGTTGACGCTGGTGCTACCAACAGGAAGCTCGGCTCTGACATGGGCGACTCCGTGACCGGCGGCGGTCTGCACGGCAAGGACCTCTCCAAGGCTGATGTCAGCGTCAACATCTACGCATGGCTCAAGGCACAGGAAACCGGTGTGCCGGTCGAGCTTGTCTGCGCCATCGGTGATGATGCCGTGGACGGTATTCCATATGAGAGAATCGTGGAAACAGCGAGGACCTTCATCGACCGCATCGGCGGTTTCGAGAAGTTCGCTGAGTGGGGTCTTATATGCTGATTGAGAAAAAGAAAACGGCGGAGCTGCTTCCTGCCGAATACAATCCTCGCAAGGACCTGAAGCCCGGTGACGAGGAATATGAAAAACTGAAACGCTCCATTGAGGAGTTCGGTTATGTCGAGCCGGTCATCTGGAATAAGACGACCGGTCGTGTTGTCGGTGGCCACCAGAGGCTCAAGGTTCTCATCGACCTTGGTATCACCGAGATTGACTGTGTGGTCGTTGAAATGGACGAGGCCAAGGAAAAAGCTCTCAACATTGCTCTGAACAAGATCAGCGGCGATTGGGATAAAGACAAGCTGGCCTTGCTGATCGCTGACCTGCAGGGTGAGGACTTTGATGTTTCCCTCACCGGTTTTGACCCCGCCGAGATTGACGACCTTTTCAAGGACAGCCTGAAGGACGGCATTCATGACGATGATTTCGATGTGGATGAGGAGCTGAAAAAGCCCACCTTCACCAAGGCTGGTGACATTTGGACGCTCGGTCGGCACCGTCTGGTTTGCGGCGATTCCACGAAAAAGGAAACCTACGACACCCTGATGGGCGACGTCAAGGCCAACCTCGTGATCACGGACCCGCCGTACAACGTGAACTACGAAGGCTCTGCCGGGAAAATCAAGAACGACAACATGGCTAACGATACCTTCTATCAATTCCTGCTCGGCGCTTTCACCAATATGGAAGCCGTCATGACCGGCGATGCTTCTATCTATGTGTTCCATGCGGATACCGAAGGGCTGAACTTCCGCAGGGCCTTTGCCGATGCCGGATTCTATCTCTCCGGCTGCTGCATCTGGAAAAAGCAGTCGCTGGTGCTCGGACGCTCTCCGTACCAGTGGCAGCATGAGCCGGTTCTCTACGGCTGGAAGAAAAACGGCAAGCACCAGTGGTACACGGGCCGTAAGGAAACCACCATCTGGGAGTTTGACAAGCCCAAGAAGAACGGTGATCACCCGACCATGAAGCCGATTGCGCTTTTGGCATATCCGATCATGAACTCCTCCATGAGCAACGCTGTGGTTCTGGACCCCTTCGGCGGTTCCGGCAGCACACTGATTGCCTGTGAGCAGTCGGATCGCATCTGCTATACCGTGGAGCTGGACGAGAAGTTCTGCGACGTCATCGTGAAGCGATACATCGAACAGGTCGGCTCCTCGGATGGTGTGACGGTGCAGCGTGACGGCGTGACTTTCCGCTTCGACGAAGTAGCTAATGTAGACAATTGAGGCTCCTGTTTTTCTACGATAATCGGTACATATATTTCGCTGAAATAGCTTGCTATTCTGTGGCTTTAGAGTGATATATACAGTACCAAAAAACAAGGAGGTAACCCCATGAAAGAACTACACTACAACGTCACCGGACAGGACCGCAAAGAGCTGGTCGGCATCATTTCAAAGGTGATCGGCATGAAGGCCGTCTACAAGTTTATGCCCACCTGCGCCTTTGTCATCAGCAACATTACCGTCGAGAAAGACGGCACGATGGTCTGGGACGAGCGCACGGATCAGGACACCATTGAGGCGGTCATCATCGCCCTTGCCGCAGCTGGATTCAACCCGGTCAAGGACGAGGCCGAAACCGAAGAGGCAGGCCTGACGATCGAGATCCCGCTCGAAAAGGTCTCGGTCGGGAACCTCACCAAGCTGCTGGATGCCAAAGGTGAGCTGATCAAAAAGGCCCTCGGCATCGAGGACATCCGCATTGAGCTCAAGGAAGACCGCATCGCCTTCCCGTGGTTCAAGGAGCTGCCCTCTCCCGAAGAGATCAAAGTCTACTCGCATTTCATCGCAGCCTTGTGTGAAATGGCACTGAACCAGAAACGGGTCACCGCCAAGGAAAAGCCGGTCGACAACGACAAGTACGCATTCCGCTGCTTCCTTCTGCGGCTGGGCTTCATCGGTGAGGACTACAAGACCGAACGCAAAATCCTGCTCCGCAACCTCTCCGGCTCCTCGGCCTTTAAGAGCGGCGCAAAGAAAACGGAGGTGGAAACATGCGAGTGATTTCAAAAGCGGCCCTTGAGGGCTTACGTCGCCGCTATAAGCCCGGTACACGGGTGGAGCTGGTGCAGATGGATGATGTTCAGGCCCCTCCCATCGGAACGAAAGGAACAGTCCTCGGCGTGGACGACATCGGTTCCATTATAGTCGCATGGGACAACGGCTCCGGCCTGTCAGTCGCATATGGCGCAGACCTTTGTAGGGTGGTGAGCGACGATGAATGAAACGATCAAAAAGCAGATCCTCGCCATCCGGGACACCGGCCTGACGAACATGTTTGATACGAACATGGTGCAGCGGCTTGCCTACGAGCGCAACTTCTACGAGCTGGTGGTTTTCATCGAGGAGCACCGCAAGGAATATGTGCATTTCATCCTCTACGGAGAGGCATAAAGTACACAATTCTGAGCCCGAATATTTGTGTAGAATACTTCGGATTATATCGCAGAAATGACTTGCTATTTCAGGCGTTTAGAGTGATATATACACTACCGAAAGGAAATACACACAAACGGAGGAAACCACGATGCGTTACATCAACCACACCAACTGCAAGACAGCCTTTGAAAAGGGCGAAGACCACGAGATCCAGAGCCTTGGGCAGCTCACCCGCACGGCCACCAAGATTGCCGAAGCAAACGGCCTCGGAGTTCTGAAGAACCGTCAGGGCTACTACAGGATCATCAAGAAGAGCGGCCTCGGAGCCTACGAAGACGTCCTTTCAACCCTCGCAGAGGTTGACGCCTTCTTCAAGAACCTCGACAGCCACAAGGCCACGAAGTATTAAGGAGGGACCGACAATGACGATCAACAATGCGATGAGAAAGTTCCGGCTGCCAAACCCCACCACCCCGGAGGACCTCGAAACCAGATGGAGCAAGGTGCTCACCTTTGGAGACAAGGTCATCATGGCGGGAGGCTTCTACAACGGCCCCGGCAAGCCCTGCTACTTCGGCGCAACCTACGAGTTCCTTGATGACGACCACAGCTGCGAAGGTACCATCGGCCTGAGAGCAGTTAGCGAAGTTGAGTTTGAGGATGACGGTCACGCCATCGCTTGGGCCATGCAACAGTAAACCCCGGTAAAATAAATACCCTTGGGACATGAGCCGCTCGGCTCTGTTCCTCGTTATGGCGGTCGCTTCAGGCGGCTATTTTTTATGCCTTTTTGGAGGTGATAACACTTGAGGCGAATGAAGAAATATACACCGACGAAGTTCAAAGCGAAGGACTCCGTCTACGATAAGGCACGGGCCGACTACGCTGTCTCGTTCATCGGGTGCCTCTGTCACACCAAAGGCACATGGGCCGGAAAGCCCTTCACGCTGATCGACTGGCAGGAGCAGATCATCCGGGACATCTTCGGCATCATCAAGCCCAACGGATACCGGCAGTTCAACACCGCCTACATTGAGATACCCAAGAAGATGGGCAAATCGGAGCTTGCGGCTGCTGTCGCGCTCCTGCTCACATGCGGTGACGGTGAGGAACGTGCGGAGGTCTACGGCTGCGCTGCGGATAGGCAGCAAGCCTCGATTGTTTTTGAGGTCGCAGCCGATATGGTCCGAATGTGTCCGGCCCTCAACCGCAGAGTCAAAATCCTGACGGCCACAAAGCGGATCGTTTACCTGCCGACGAACAGCTTTTATCAGGTGCTTTCGGCGGAGGCCTACTCGAAGCACGGCTTCAACATCCACGGCGTGGTGTTCGACGAGCTGCACACCCAGCCCAACCGGAAGCTCTTTGATGTTATGACCAAGGGCTCCGGCGATGCTCGTATGCAGCCGCTTTACTTCCTTATAACCACAGCCGGTACGGACACCAAATCCATCTGCTACGAAACGCACCAGAAAGCGAAGGACATCATCGAAGGCCGCAAGATTGACCCGACCTTTTACCCGGTCATCTACGGTGCCGATGAAAATGACGACTGGACGGACCCGAAGGTCTGGAAGAAAGCGAATCCCTCGCTCGGTATCACGGTCGGCATCGACAAGGTTCGGGCGGCTTGTGAGTCGGCAAAGCAGAACCCTGCCGAGGAGAACTCCTTTCGGCAGCTCCGGCTTAACCAGTGGGTCAAGCAAGCTGTGCGATGGATGCCGATGGAGAAATGGGATCGCTGTGCTTTTGCCACCAGCGAAGACGATCTCGAAGGCCGAGTCTGCTACGGCGGTCTGGACCTCTCGTCCACCACGGATATTACAGCCTTCGTGCTGGTCTTTCCTCCGCTGGACGAAGACGACAAGTTTGTGATCCTGCCGTACTTCTGGATACCAGAAGAAAACATGGGCCAGAGAGTCAACCGGGATCACGTCCCTTACGATGTGTGGGAACGCCAAGGTTTCCTGCAAACTACTGAAGGTAACGTGGTCCATTACGGCTATATCGAAAAATTCATCGAGCAGCTGGGCGAACGCTTCAACATTCGTGAGATCGCCTTTGACCGCTGGGGAGCCGTGCAGATGGTCCAGAACCTTGAGGGCATGGGCTTCACGGTCGTTCCCTTCGGACAGGGCTTCAAGGACATGAGTCCTCCGACCAAAGAGCTGATGAAGCTGGTCTTGGAGGAACGCATCGCCCACGGCGGCCATCCGGTGCTCCGCTGGATGATGGACAACATCTATGTGCGGACCGATCCTGCCGGTAACATCAAGCCAGACAAGGAAAAGTCTACAGAGAAAATCGACGGTGCCGTGGCAACTGTCATGGCCTTGGACCGTGCCATCCGGTGCGGCAACGATACGACCGAGAGCGTCTACGACACTCGTGGTCTTTTATTTTTATGAAAGGACGGTGATGTGGTATGGGTATTTTCAGCGGACTATTCAAATCCAGAGACAAGCCCCAAAACAGAACGGCAGGCAGCAACTACGCCTTTTTCATGGGCGGCACGACCTCCGGCAAAACAGTAACGGAGCGCTCGGCAATGCAGATGACCGCCGTGTATTCCTGTGTCCGCATCTTGTCTGAAGCTGTCGCGGGACTGCCGCTGCACCTATATAAATACACCGACAGCGGCGGCAAGGCAATGGCGCTTGACCATCCGCTCTACCGCTTGCTCCACGATGAGCCAAACCCGGAGATGAGTTCCTTCGTATTCCGGGAAACCCTCATGACGCACCTGCTCCTCTGGGGCAACGCTTACGCGCAGATCATCCGCAACGGCAAGAACGAGATCGTGGCGATGTATCCCTTGATGCCGAACAAGATGTCGGTGGACAGAGACGAGAACGGAAGGCTCTACTACACCTATTACCGTGGCTCGGATGAAGCCATCAAGGATAAGGAGTTCGCCGTAACGCTTCATCCCTCGGATGTGCTTCACATTCCGGGACTCGGTTTTGACGGTCTGGTGGGCTACAGCCCCATCGCTATGGCGAAGAACGCCATCGGCATGGCTATCGCCTGCGAGGAGTACGGCGCAAAGTTCTTCGCCAACGGCGCGGCACCGGGCGGTGTGTTGGAACACCCCGGCACGATTAAAGACCCGCAGCGTGTGCGGGACAGCTGGCAGTCCACCTTCGGCGGCAGCGGCAATGCCAATAAAATCGCCGTGCTGGAAGAAGGCATGAAATACACGCCCATCGGCATCTCGCCGGAGCAGGCCCAGTTCCTCGAAACACGCAAATTCCAAATCAATGAGATCGCTCGAATTTTCCGAGTGCCGCCCCACATGGTGGGCGACCTGGAAAAGTCGAGCTTTTCTAATATTGAGCAGCAGTCCTTGGAGTTTGTGAAATACACCCTTGACCCCTGGGTCATCCGTTGGGAGCAGTCCATTCAGCGGTCGCTTTTATCTGCGGATGAAAAATCAAGGTATTTCGTGAAATTCAATCTGGAAGGTCTGCTTCGCGGAGACTATCAGAGCCGCATGAACGGGTACGCCATCGGCCGCCAGAACGGCTGGATGTCCGCAAACGACATCCGGGAACTGGAAAATCTCGACCGCATCCCGGCAGAGGACGGCGGCGACCTGTACCTCATCAACGGTAATATGCTCCCTCTGAAAAACGCCGGAGCTTTTGCAAATACACCTACCGATGACGGAAAGGAGGAAAAAACCGATGAAGAAATTCTGGAATT
>ERZ773145.409-NODE-409-length-42311-cov-5.190766_pt1 | contig 42311 bp, 41 predicted proteins | sample MGYA00580848_ERZ773145 | MGnify/ENA primary metagenome ERZ773145 (study PRJEB29015, sample SAMEA2737858) | human gut metagenome | biome: human gut; feature: human-associated habitat; material: faeces | place: China | collected 2012 ... | reverse complement strand
TGGAGGCGTCTTGTGCGGGATTACGAGCGACGCCTTGATGTGTCTGAGTCCATGACTCAAATAGCCATGGCAAGCATACTGTTGAAACGTTTCATTATTGATAAATGAGTTTCCAAACACGCTCTGAAAAGACCCGGTTGTGCGGCGTGGTCCAGGCACTTGGCGTGACGGAATCCGGCGACATCCGGAAAACGCCTGCGGCCCTGGACGCTGCCCGCGATATGGGCAGGGGCATCCGCTAGGGACTTTGCCTGTCTGCCAGATCCTCTGGCAGCAGAACAGGGCAGGGGACAGTGGCCTTTGGTTGTCTGCATCGGCAGGCAATATCAGGAGCGGCTGCTGTCCCCTGTTTTTTTAGAAAAGACCTTGTTCAGGAACTGGCTTATTTGTCCGAAAGCCCTGTGACGCCTTCCAGCCACGCACCATCCAGACAGGCCTCACGCAGGCTGGCCTCACTCAGGTCGGCTCCCCGAAGGCTGGCGCTTGTCAGATTCGCACCGTCCAGCAGGGCATTTTCCAGGATGGCTCCATTCAGCCGGGCTTCCCGCAGGTCTGCATCACTCAGGTCTGCTTCATTGAGCGCCGCTCCGGCCAGATTGGCCCAGGAAAGATTGGCCTTTGCCAGCTCGGCGTTGACAAGGTTGGCTCCGGCCAGATCGGCCAGCTCAAGATTGGCGCCCCGCAAGTCGGCACCGGCAAAATTGGCCCCCCGCAGCTCGACGCCCCGAAAATCCTTGCCGGCCAGATTGGCATTGGCAAAATTTTTTCCCGCCATGCTTTGCGGGTGGGAATGCTGATGGCTCATCGGATCCCTCCTGAAACGGTTTCCGGTCATGATAGCCCAGAGGGCTACTTTGCTACAACTGTTTTGTCGTGACGGATGCCTGGCTGCTCCCGCGAAGGGGTAAAGCCAGAATCTTGTAGGCGCGTCCTTCCTGAGGGGCGCAAGGGGGCAAGGAGGCTATGCAAGCAGAAGGGCGGGAAAGAAATACAGCCACGGGAGGACCGTGTCTTTATGCTTCCGGCAGAATGATGTATCCTGCACGGCACGGGCCGGATGCAGTGCTGTTTCGCCCGGCTGCGGATAGTTAAAAAACATTTCAGAGGGTACCTGCCATGAAGAAAATGCTCGCCATCCTGATGATTCTGGGGCTCGTTTGCTCTTCCTCCGGTCTCGCCCTGAGCGCTCCTGCCCAGCAGGCCGCTCCGGCCCCTGCCGCCAAACCCGCCCCCAAGGCTGCGCCCCAAAAGATGGAGGCAGGCTATCGCGGCAACCCGGAAAGCAAGATCTATCACAACTCTTCCTGCCGCTATTATAAGGGCAAGAGCGTCAGCAAAACTTTTGCTTCCCCGGCGGATGCCAAGGCTGCCGGGTACCGCCCCTGCAAGGTCTGCAAGGGCTAGGGCCGCATCTGTTGCTGGCCGTGAACGGCTTTTCCTGTGCGGGCGGGCCCGTCAGGGGAAGCCGTTTTTAGCTGCTTTCTCCGGGCTGTTTCGCCGTTATTAACGTTACGGTAAGAGCGTACAGGGGACTGGTCTCTTCTGCCTGTTGGGATCAAGAGAAGGGGAAAGGGGAGGGCAGCCTTGGATTAGCGGGGAAAGCCTGCCTCGTAGCGCATCAGGACAGGCCACACGGAAGGTGTGAAAAAGAAAAAAGGAAGTCCTCGATTTTTTGCTTGACGACGGCCCGTCTTTCCCGTAGATACACCTCATCGCGTCCCCATCGTCTAGCCGGCCCAGGACAACGGCCTTTCACGCCGTCGACAGGGGTTCAAATCCCCTTGGGGACGCCAAAGAAATCAAGCCCTTACGAGAAATCGTGAGGGCTTTTTCGTTGTGGGGCAAATCTGCCCCACCAGATGCCCCACAAATTTTGGAAAAAGTTTTCCGGCTCGGATAACCCTCGGAGAAATTCGCACATTTGAAAAAGGAACTCGCCAACAGGTTAGCGCATTTTACCTTTGAAAAAGGCCAGATGAGAAACGACAGGCTGTATGGTGTGAAGCGCAAAGCGTTTCAAATTTCTGCGGCCTGCCGTGCCGCAAGGCAGGATATGGCCAGCTGTCGGGCGCGTTCTTCGGACAGACCTTCAAGCGGCAGCTCGCAGATGCGATGCCAGTCCCTGTGGGCCTGTGCGCTGACAGCCTGGCGCGAGTCCGCGTCTACGACCTGCCAAAAGCCCGAGGCGCAGGGGGACGCGGCAACTTCCCGCAGCAGATCGTAACGGGTGGCTGCCCGCAGTTCGCTATAGCGTCCGGCCTTCATGTGCAGGCGGGCCGTCATGCAGCCTGCCTGCCGCCATGCCGGCGGCAGTTGAAGTTGCGCGGCCCATACGGCGGCGAGACGGACGCCCCGCAGCTCATGCCCGTAGTGATGGGGCCACAGCGCGGCGGGCGTCGTGAGCTTGCCGGCATCGTGGGCAAGAGCCATCCAGACGGCCGGCGGATTGCCTGCCACGGCATTCATACAGCGGGCCAGATGATCCAGCACGGAACCGGCATGATATGGGAGCGGCCCCGCCGGAATACGGGGCGCGTCCGCCAGAAAATTGAGGCGAGGCCCCTGCCCCGCAAGCAGCAGACGGCGCAGCAGATCGCCGGGCTGAGCCGCGCACAGCAGGCGAAAGAACAGCGGATTTACGGTCGTTTTCAAAGCAGCAGGCTTTTCCAGTTCAGGACGGGGAAATGTGGCAAATCGTCCTGATGCAGACCCAGCATGGTCAGCGTTATGTCCATAAGTTTACGGCAGGCTTCCGCGCTGACAGGCGTGTAACCGTGCGCCAGCAGCGAACCGTTGCGGGCTTCCAGCGTTTTCAGCAGTACCGTTTCATGGCGGCTGTAGACCTGCCCCAGCGGATCGTCGAGGGCGGCCAGAAGCTGAAAGGATTTTTGCAGTCCGATGCGGATGATGCCGTCCGCTCCCTGCTGGGACAGCAGAGCCTGCCGCAATTCCTGCGGCACGTGTTCCGGAAGCTGCTCCGGCAGAAGGCGACTGTTGTCCAGTCCGTGGGCTGTCATGAGGCGGATTTTTGCGCTTTTTTCAATGGCGCTGTAAAGGCGGGCCACGGCGTCATCGTAGCGCCCTGCTCCGGCGCGGCGCGCGGCATTGGCCAGCAGATCGCACAGATACGCCCCGCCGCAGTCGGCGGGCGGTGTCTCTGTTGAGGATCGCAGGAAACGGGCGTCCTGTACGATCTGTTCCAGCCGGGTCTGCTGGTTCCGGAAGTCCGTCAGCAGCTCAAGAAGCGGCGCATGTCCGAGCGCAAAGGCCTCCAGCCTGCCGAGGGCCTGCCGCAGTTTGGAGAGAGCTTTGCCGTGATCGAAGGCATCCCACAGAGCGCAGCCCTCCAGCAGTTCCGCAATTCCGCCATAAAATTTTTCCTTGCCGGAAACTTTTACGGCAAGTTCCCGGGCGATAGTCAGGGCCGCGGTAAAGTCCCCGGCATTGAAGAAGCGGGCCAGAGAGCGGACTTCGCGCAGGGCCATGACTTCCCAGGGATTGTCCTGTTTCATGAAGGTTTCGTGCCCGGATTCCACCACGCCGAGGCCGTTCTTGCTGCGGGTGTCCCCGCCCACATAGGCAAAACGGCTGCGATACTCCATCATCACCAGCGTCAGAGCGGAGGACATGACCTTGGTGCCGCCGGTGATGTCCGCTATCAGCAGGCTGTCTTCCGGCAGGCCCATGCCGCGCAGGCCGTCGGCAATACCGGCGCGCATATCGCGGACGCAGGCCAGCAGGTCCTGATAGTCGGAAAGCGTGACGGTGTGACTGTCTTCGATGCCGTGCCAGTCCAGCGTGCTTTCTATGCCCTGTCGTATGGTCTTCCGGGACTCGGCGGACGCAATATAGATGATATAGCGCGGCCGCTGCTGATTGATGCTTTTGCGAATGGGTTCCGGGGAACCGCCCACGGAACAGACCAGCACAAAATCCTGAATTTCTTCCATGCGGTCTCCTGCGACGGGCCTACGAACGGGAAGCCCAGCGGGTAAAAACTTCGTCCAGTTGCAACAGCTCCCTGCCGCTTGCCACCCGTATGCCGATATCCCGCGCCCGTTTCTGTTCGCGGCTTTCCAGCGGCAGCACCGAACAGATCATGGACTGCGCAAAGACGCCGCCCAGTCTGTCCTGCAGGGAGTCCGCCTTGTACAGCATGGAGCTTACTTTATTGCGATCTTCGTCGGTTTTTCTGTCGGTATGCATGCCTGCGGTCTTGCATTCCACAATGAACAGACGGTTACGAACACAGAAGAGCGCGTCCAGTTCGTTGGGCACGCCTGCCTTTTCCACCTGCACCGACGCGCCCCAGTCCCGAATCCGGCCCTCACACTGCATCTTGTACAGAATCATCCGCACATACTCCTCAAACCAGAGGCCGTTGGACCATGTGCGCGCCTCTTCCGAGGGGAAGCACAGCCAGCCGTTGGCGTAATGCAGCATGCCCGCCCGCTGGCAGATGTCCAGCAGGCGGCTCCATGTGCCGGTGGGCGTGGCCCTGTCTTCCGCCATGCGATCTGCCTGATGCGCGGCCATCCGGGCGCAGGCATTGAGGCTTTGCAGGGCCGGAGCAGCATCCGGGGCGGTGCAGAGCAATTCCAGCAGCTCCCGGAGCTGGTTGCGGCGTTCTCCCGGTACGGCGGTCTGTTCAAGGCTTTTGACCTTGTAACCTCCGGCAGCCAGCAGCCCGCGAACATCCAGCACGTCCGGCAGCGGCAGATATTCCCACTGCCGACCCGGCAGAACTATCGTATCCGCGCCCGTATTCACATAGAAGGTCGGCACCTCGCAGGCCCAGGCCCATTCCGCGGCGGCAAGCGCCATCAATTTGGTGCCGCCGGTGAGATTGAGGCCGAGACTCTCCCCTGCGCAGGACTCGCGCACGGCATCCAGCAGATCGAAAATACCCTGCTGGCCGCTGTCCCGCAGTTCATGCTCCTGATAGCGCCGCCCCCGGCTTTCCAGCGCCTCTCTGAGAATGCGCCCGTACGCCTTCATTTCCGGCGTTACAATGCCATGTACGCAGGCAGGTTCCGCGCCGGGCAGGCCTGCCGCCAGCACCGTTGGCAACAACTGACCGGAAACAAAGGAAATCTGATGTCTGCAACAGGGAAAGGGCATACGGGCCTCCTGTATCTGTAAAGGATGGAACGGGAGCGCTTTCTCTACGATAATATATTTACAGATGGGTCATGACTAGCAGAGAGGTTGCTCTCTGAGCATTTTGAGGAGGAGCTTATAGATGTCCTCCTGACGATGATTAAACCGAAATTCGCATTCTTTCAAATGGAAATAGAAGGTGTGCTTATGAAGGCCCCGGAAGCGGACAAGGCGGGTTTTGGCAAAGGCCCAAAAACTTTCTATTCCATTGATATGGGAATGCTTATTGGAAAACTCGTTGTTGCCATGTTCAACGCGAAAGTGCTTCTGATAGCCCAAATCCACCAGGCCGTCGTAGCCACGCCAGCCATCAGAATGAATAACGCTTTCAAGCTCCACATGGCCACGAATTATTCCCTGGAGAGTAGGTTTTGAGCAGTCCGGCACGATCTCGGTGTAGACACGTCCGTTACGTTACAATAGCAGGCGATTCTTTCCCTGAAGGCGGCAAGGTAACGGTTGATGGTATTTCTATTCAAATTCGTTACCATAGCGATTTGCGAGGCGTCCAAATCAATGGCAAAAAGTCGGACGATTTGCCGGGTTTTAGCCTCTGAAATTTTTGAGCGATGAGCGTACTTGTTTTTCATTGCCATGACTTGTTTTTAGCCTTTTTATGGCCTCTCTGCTAGTCATGACCCTTACAGATTACTCTTGTCGCTAAGGAGCAACGTCTTAATCCCTTTGAGAATCAGGTCTATTTCTACACCACGAACAGCGCGGAAACGCGCAAAGGGGAATGAACATGTCTTAATCCCTTTGAGAATCAGGTCTATTTCTACCGGCCGCCACTGTCGATCAAAAGACCATGCTGCGCTGGAGTCTTAATCCCTTTGAGAATCAGGTCTATTTCTACGCCCACGGCTGCGGCCAAGTATGTAAAGGAAGACGGCTTGTCTTAATCCCTTTGAGAATCAGGTCTATTTCTACGCCCCGAAGATTGATGGTATCAGCGCGGATGTCACATTGGGTCTTAATCCCTTTGAGAATCAGGTCTATTTCTACCCTTATCTACGACGACGACATTGCAGCGTGGTTTTTCCTGGGTCTTAATCCCTTTGAGAATCAGGTCTATTTCTACTCAATGCAACCCTGGAACAAATCAATCACCGTCTGGAAGAGTCTTAATCCCTTTGAGAATCAGGTCTATTTCTAGCCGAACCATGCCCACCTGCCGCTCTACGTCATGGTCTTAATCCCTTTGAGAATCAGGTCTATTTCTACGCTGCCCTCCTGAAGCCGCGCCGGGCGCGGGTTTGCGGGCCTGTTTGCGCGAACCTCGGCGCTGTGAACCCGTTTTGAGTGAAACAAAGATTGTCATTGCTGGTATCCTATTAAAATTTAAGGGAATATGTTCTGCGCGACCTTTTTATGAGCGGCTTTTGAATGTGTAGTTATTTCAGCTTGTTGGAGATTTGCTCTTTTCCTCCGCGAGACTCGCGCAAAGCGTGAACGTGCCGCGCGCAGTCTGATGATACCCGCTTGTTACAGGAGAATCCAGCCGGGATCGCCGTCGGGAAAGCGGACGGCCCCCAGCCTCTGTTTTCCGGCCTGACAGGAGGCGCACAGCGGAAAGATTTTTATGCCGTCCTCCTGTTCCCTGATAACCGCACGCAGGCGTTGTTCCATTTCCAGACGGGCCGCGTCGGAAAGGCGCAGCTCGAAGACGGACTTCTGCACGCGGAAGCCGTAGTCCTCCAGAATGGCGGCTACCCTGTGCAGGCGTTTGCCGTCGGCAATATCGTAGATGGCAAGATAGTCTTTTTCCATTCAGATGATAATCCAGTCTGTCCGTTCAAGGCGGAGCCCCTGCCCGAGGATACGTCCCTTTCGGGCGCAGCGGGCGCACAGCGGGTAGAGGATAATGGAATCCCGATCTCCCAGTTCCTGCCGCCGCAGAAAGCGCAGAGCGGATCGCAGGGTTGCCGGGTCCATATCGCATTCAAAAACGGACTTTTGCGAGTGCAGTCCCTTTTCTTTCAGAAAGGCAAAGATTTTTCCCCGCAATCTGTTGTCGCTGATATCGTAGGCAACAAGAACGTGCATGGAGCCTCCGGGCCGGTCAGCGCAGCATGAGCGGGCTGTATTCCTCTACTTCGCCTTCGATCAGGCGACGATAGAGACGGGCCTGAAAAATAAGGGCGTCGCCATAGGTCATCTGTCGTTCCGCCACGGGATGGAAAAATTCGGTTTCCATTTTCCGATGGAAGGCCGTAAGCACCTTGCGGAAGGCCTCCTTGCACAGCAGTACCGGACGCGCTCCCGGCGCGGGCGCATCGGGCGGGGGCGTGTTCAGCTGTTCCCCCGGCAGATCGCTGACATCCGGCACGGCGTTATCCGGCGACATGAGGCCGACGGGATCTCGCAGGAGCGCGTCCATTTCGTCAGCATCTCCGCCTTCCGCTTCCGCATCCTGCGGCGGAGGCGTTTCAAAATCCTCCCTGCGCAGCATACGCATGTTGAACAGGGAAATTGTCAGAGTGTCGGCCACCATAGGACGGAACTCCTCCACCAGATCGAGCGGCAGGGACTGGCGGCCGTAGGCCGCGGCATGCAGACAGGCCGGAGCGGGGTCCAGACCGGCAATGCGCACGGCGGCACAGCAGCGATTGATCAGCAGCGTATACAGCAGAGACAGAACGGCATTGACAGGGTCCGTAGGCGGACGACGCACACGGCGGGAAAAGCCCCAGTCCCTGCTGAAGGCCAGCGGCAGATGGCGGAAATAGCAGGCCGCGCCGCTGCCCTCCAGACCGCGCAGGCTGTCCACGTCGGTTGCGTCTTCCGCTTTGCGGGCGAGGCGGCGCAGCTCGTGCGCACCCTCTCCCGCCGCTTCCTGCCCGCGACTGCGCCTGATGCGCGCCAGCACGGTTGCCTGATTGAGGAGTTTGCCCTGCACCATGCGACGGGCTGCGCGGGTGCAGAAGGCGCTGTCATCCGCAAGGGCAAACTGCCTTTTACGCAGAAACACATTGGCCGGTTCCCTGCACGACAGCCGCCCCATGTAGCGCCCGTCGCGGCGTAGAAAGACCGTATCCACATCTTCGCGCAGAAGCAGGAAAAGCGCCGGGGGCGTCAGTTGCACATTGCCGAACAGCAGCAGCTGTTCCAGCCGTTCCACAAAAATCGTGCGCGTGACTTCCGGCGTAGTCACGATCAGCCGACGGCCTTCGCGGCTGATTCTGGCCCCCTGCTCGCAAATACAGGCAATCATGACTTTCCCGGTTTACTTTTTTACGGGAACGGGCCTGCCCGTGGCGGGAGCGCCGATGCACTGAAATTCCGCAACGGCGTTCATCTGCGCGCAATAGGGGCCGATCCACGGGTCATAGACCATCTGGCCGCAATTCTCCATGACGCTGCCGAATTCTTCGGCATGGTCGTAGCCCCACGCCCGGCACTTCTGCGTTGCCAGCTCCAACGCCTGCTGATGGTCGAGCTGCGGCACTTCAATTTTCGGATTGTAGGTGTAACCCAGCCGGATGGTGGCGTCGCTGCGGCTGCCGCCCACGGCTATCCAGTCCTTTTCAACCGGCTTTGCGGCGCATCCAGCCAGACAGACGAGAGAGACAATAACCGGCAGCCATTTTGTTTTTTTCATGCTTTCTATTCTCCTGTTTATTTTGCGCGTTTTGCAATGCTGTTTCCCTGTGCGCGGACAGCCGTTTCCGCTGTCTGTCTCGTCGTCATCCCTTTCTACAGGTCTGTTTGCACGAGGTTGCGGCTTGCCCGCGTGTCACTAAGCCCGTCGGCAAATCATAAGCCCTTTATGAATCAGGTCTATTTCTACTTGATACTTTCCTTCGCGAAAGCGCTGAATGGCACGATATAGTCTTAATCCCTTTATGAATCAGGTCTATTTCTACGACGGAACAGGACTTCGAATCCAAGCTGGTGGTGCTGGCGTCTTAATCCCTTTATGAATCAGGTCTATTTCTACGGAGTAACACTATGACTAAGAAGCCCACTCTCGACCTCAACGTCTTAATCCCTTTATGAATCAGGTCTATTTCTACAAGCCGACGTGTATGACTTCAATGTCGAAGGGCATTGGGGTATTGTCTTAATCCCTTTATGAATCAGGTCTATTTCTACGTAATGCTGGCGGAACAGCCATCGTGGTCGATGACAGCAACGTCTTAATCCCTTTATGAATCAGGTCTATTTCTACTCTTCGTCAACGGGATGCAGTTCGACATGGACGTTCAACAGTCTTAATCCCTTTATGAATCAGGTCTATTTCTACATCTGACCCCTCATGCCGTCAATCTGTATGGTGATGGTGACAGGTCTTAATCCCTTTATGAATCAGGTCTATTTCTACCGTGGGAAGACGCAAGACAAAGCGTGCCGTCCTTGCTCGAGTCTTAATCCCTTTATGAATCAGGTCTATTTCTACGATTTTGAGGAGGTGGGTGTTTAGGGAAGAGGAATGGTGTGGTCTTAATCCCTTTATGAATCAGGTCTATTTCTACAGGTCCGAAACGCCTGGCTTGAACACATGAATCTTTACACGTCTTAATCCCTTTATGAATCAGGTCTATTTCTACCTTACCCAGTCGGAGCGCGAATTGCTTGCGCTGCTCAATTGGTCTTAATCCCTTTATGAATCAGGTCTATTTCTACTATGACGGCCACATATGTCCGTACGGCATAAATGACAAAGTCTTAATCCCTTTATGAATCAGGTCTATTTCTACGTTTGAGTTAGAAGAATGGGAAAAGGATTGGTATTATTAGTCTTAATCCCTTTATGAATCAGGTCTATTTCTACGGATAGGGATAATATTTGATATGTGATTTTTTTAATGTCGTCTTAATCCCTTTATGAATCAGGTCTATTTCTACAAACGATATGTCTACCAATACCACCAACGCCACCGTTGTCTTAATCCCTTTATGAATCAGGTCTATTTCTACATCGTAATCGCGCAAACTAAAGGAGAGGAAACATGGGTCTCGTCTTAATCCCTTTATGAATCAGGTCTATTTCTACTGCTTAACAAGATAGAATGGTATGCGGAAGACTTCGGAAATGTCTTAATCCCTTTATGAATCAGGTCTATTTCTACAACTGCGCTATACCCAGAACGGCAGCGCCATCGCAAACGTCTTAATCCCTTTATGAATCAGGTCTATTTCTACTCTGTGGCGTGGGTATAGGATTCGAGAAACTCTGAAAACAAGTCTTAATCCCTTTATGAATCAGGTCTATTTCTACGTCCATCTTGCGCGTCACAGACGCACAAGAAAGAAAGCATAGTCTTAATCCCTTTATGAATCAGGTCTATTTCTACCCCCTTCCATGTGGTGCCTCTATGTCTGGGATACCCGCCTGAGGTCTTAATCCCTTTATGAATCAGGTCTATTTCTACACATTTTCAGCAGTCCGCAGACCAATCGTCTTTCTCGCGCCGTCTTAATCCCTTTATGAATCAGGTCTATTTCTACAAAACAGTTAACACAAATTGACTATTATTGTGAATAGTCTTAATCCCTTTATGAATCAGGTCTATTTCTACCAAGGAAATCAGCCTGAACAATGGCACCACCTGGATGTCTTAATCCCTTTATGAATCAGGTCTATTTCTACGAAGCCTGTTAAAAAGCATGCCCTTATTTCGTCCTCTCGTCTTAATCCCTTTATGAATCAGGTCTATTTCTACTGCTGAAGTTGCACGGCAACGTCATCGGTGAGAACTCCGGTCTTAATCCCTTTATGAATCAGGTCTATTTCTACTATCCGGAACTTCAAGACGCGCTCCGCGCCGTCAAGGGTCTTAATCCCTTTATGAATCAGGTCTATTTCTACTACGGCTATGCCAAAATCCGTAAACGCAGCATAGACTTTGTCTTAATCCCTTTATGAATCAGGTCTATTTCTACCTTGGCCGCTGTCCGCCAATTTGTGGAAAGCAAGCGCCTTGTCTTAATCCCTTTATGAATCAGGTCTATTTCTACACAATCGGAGCCTGTCTTATTGACGCATCTCATACAGGAGTCTTAATCCCTTTATGAATCAGGTCTATTTCTACCGCTGCCCTCCCGAAGCCGCGCCGGGCGCGGGTTTGCGGGCCTGTTTGCGCGAACTCCGGCCGCATGGCGGCAAAAAAGTGGAAACAGGGCTGCTTGTCCTCCTGTAACCTGTGGAAATGTCAGAGAAAAACGGCATGCGCGACCTTTGCTGCGGGCATTTTAAGAAAGTGTATATTTTCAGTGCGTTATAAAAACGGGCCGCAAAGGGGTGCAAGGTCGCGCATGGATTACTCTCCCAGAAGGCTGCGTATGCGCGCCACCTTTTCCTTCTGCTTCTTGGAGAGCTGTTTTCCCTGCCATTTGCCGGATGCCTGCCAGAAGGCTTTCAGTGCTTCCGCGGCCTGCCGTTGCAGAGGCGCTTCCAGTGCGTCGAGCTGCTGGAAAAGCGTCTGCGCTGTCTGATCGTCGGCATCGGGAAGGGACAGGGCGGCAATGGCCCGTTCCTGCGGGGAAAGACCGGCAAGCCGGGCTTCCCGCGCGGCGGCCTCCTGTTCCCGGCGCAGACGTTCCTCCTCGGCTGCGGCCCGCATGCGCGCGGCGGCTTCCTGCTGCAGACGCTGCTGTTGCAGCGCGTCGCGCAGAGTCTCCTCCTGGGCGCGTCGCCGCTGTTCCCGTGTATGCTGTGCCGTTGCAGCGGCTTCCCGCACGGCCCGCGTGCCTGCTTCGTACTCTTCCGTCTGGCAGAAATGGAGAATGACCCAGCCGAAGGGCAGCGTATCGTCCGCCAGCGTGCGCGTCTTGCCGTAGCCCTTTTTGTGTTCCGGCGCGTTGCGGCTGACGGTCATGCACTCCAGATGCGAATAGCGGCCCACGCGCACCAGCCATTCCCGCGCCGGATCGAGCCGTTCCAGGCGCGCGCGAATTGGTTGCAGGGCCTGCCGCACCCGTTCCAGATGCGGCAGGGCATAGAATGTCTGCCATTCTCGCAGAAAGCGCATACCGTAGAAGGCGTTGCACAGCTGGCCGATTCGCTGCCACGGCAGCACTTCGCCGCCGGGCAGTTCCACGGCGGGCTGTCCGCTGCGGCAGTCCAGATGCAGGCTGCCGTAAGGGAGCAGGCTGCCGTCGGCAAGAGGAAGCAGAGCCTCGCAGGGCGGCTTGGGCGTGCCGGGTTTGTTCGGATCGGCAGCGCGCCGGACTTCCCGTGCCGCCACAATGCCGGTTGCCTGTGGCGCAAGGGGAATATCCGCTACCTTGAGGGCCTGCATGGCGTGATTGCCGATGTCGCCGAACATTTTTTTCAGGGCTTCCGTATAGCCGGAGCGGAAGGCCGCTGTTGCCGAACGCAGATCGCCCTGCCCTGCCGTACGCCGATTGTCCAGATGATCAATCAGCGGCGTGAGCAGCGCCCCCTTGAGGGAGGAGCCGGGCAGAAAGGCGCAGCCGCTGACGGCGCTGCGCGGCAGGGGGAGAATTTCGGCCTTGCTGTTGCTGCGGGGATCGGTAATGCGCTTTTGCAGCTCCTGCGCCGTAGCCGGCAGGGTGAAGGGCAGGCGGGCCTGTCCGTAGAGCTTTTCGTCGAGCTGTTCCGTCAGCAGACGACGCAGACGCAGCATGTCGCCTTCGGCAAGGGCCGCGCCGATTGCCGGATCGGCGGCATGCGCCTGCAACCAGCCCGCGCAATCCGCCAGATACAGAACATGTTCCCGGCCCTCCTTGCGGATTACATAGTCCAGCGGAGAGAGTTCTTCGCCCGTACCCACAAAGACCGGCGTGAGAACCTCCAGCCGGAAGGGCAGAAAGCCTGCGGCATTCCAGCGGCGGGGGCGGTTTTCTCCCGTTTGCGGCGCGTGTTTCGGACAGGCCATGTCAGACCTCCTCGGCCATGCGGCAGGGCAGGGTCAGCGGATGCGTTATCTGCACGATGCGGGCATGGGGATGAATATGTTGCAGCACGAACGGCCCTTCCGGCAGGCGGTGCAGCAGACTGCCCTCGCTCAGGAGCAGCAGCGGATTCTTGAAGGGGCTGCCGCCGCCCCAGACTTTGCCGCGTTTTATTTCCGTAGCGTACCAGCCTTGCAGGGCCGCCATGTCCGGGGCCGCGCAGACCGAAAGCAGCAGGGAGGAGGGGCCGTCGTTGTCCAGCGTTCCGGCGCGGAAGTCCGTATCCGCCTGTACGGCAAAGCGTCCCTTGCCCAGCGCCGCATCCTTGCCGAAACCTAGCTCCCCGGCTTCCGCCAGCAGGGAAAGCAGCGTTTCCGGGCTGTCGGTACGGGCATAAAGATGCAGGCGGGCATCCTGCCGGAACCAGCGCAGGCGGTTGAAGTACAGGCCGCCTTCCAGCGCGCCGCCGCTACGCCGATCAATGCTGACGTGCGGTTCCACGCTGCCGTCCGGGGCGCTGCTGTGCTGCTCCGGGGCGCTGCGGGAGCAGAAGGCGGCAAACAGGCGGCGCACGGAAAGCGCTCCCGCCAGTTTCTGCCAGTCGGCAAGCGGCAGATGGGTTTGCTTACGAAAGCGTTTGAAGGCCTGAAGGGCCGCCATGAGCGCCAGAGGCACGCCCGCCGCATCGACAATCGCGCCTTCTTCCACCCATTGCCGGAAGCGGGCGCGGGGCACGGGCGGCAGACGCGGGGCAAAGACGCTGCCTTCCGGCAGGGCCGACGACAGCACAAAGGGCGGCTTTCCCTCAAGAAAAGCCGTAATGGCATGGCGGCAGGCTTCGTCCCCCTGTCGTTCGGCAATGCGCCAGAGCAGCAGTCCGTACAGGGTGTCGCTGCGCAGGGGCGTTGCCCACGGGGCAAGGGGACGGAGCAGGAATCGGTGCAGCCTCATGCGGCGAACCTCCGCTGAAAATGCTCCAGAGCTTTTCAGCTTTGAAAAAGGTGAAACGCGAGACGGCGGCACAGCGCCGCCCGGCCTGAACTAGGCGGAAAAGCACGCTTTTTCCGCTAAATGACAGGCCGTATTGTTTGAAATGCGAAGTTCTTCAAACTGAAAATGTTTTAAAAGGTACTGAAGGTGGACATATCCACAGGCGAGCCGTTCAGGGCCATGTCCTCAAAGGCCACCTGTCCGCAACCGCGCGAGGAGCAGCCGCCGAGGGCGTCCAGCTCCACAAGGCGCAGGCCCCGGAATATCCAGTCCGCCAGATTCGGCGCGTCGTTTTCATAGACCTTGAGGGCTATGTTGAGATCAAAGCAGACCCCGGCGGGCACGCGCTCCAGCGGGCGCGGATGGTCGGCCACGCCCTTGACGCGATGGATGATGTTTTCGTTTTTGATTTCCATGGGCAGCCTGCCTTCGCGGAACAGGCGCGCATATTCCGGCGTCAGGCAGGCGTCCCGCACCAGCATGCGCGTGGGGCCGAGCTGCGGATCGCATTCCGTGGGGGGCTTGTGTGATCCGAACAGCGTGCAGACAGGGCAGGACGGCAGGCCGCAGTCACAGGGCTTGCCGCTGGTAACGGCGTTACGCGTTGCCTCGTTTTTCCCCATGAAGACAGCCGTTTCCAGCAGAGAACGCATCTTGCCCTTGAGGGACGAGCCGGGAATATAGGGTTCGCCGTTCAGCGGATTTTTGACGATGGGCTGATCCAGCCCGCCGATTTCCACCGTATCCTTGCCCGCGCCGATGTGCAGGCCGGAGCGCAGACAGATTCGGCCCGTAATGGAATGAATGGCACACAGTTTCATGCGCGTTTTCCTCCTTTCCGCATCAGTTGTAATTGGCAGGCGCGCACCCGTAGCTGAAACCGACCACGGCCTCGAAGTGCAGGGCAAAGGCCCGGAAATCGCGGGCGGAATTGACGCTGTCCACATGCTCGCAGAGCCAGTTGCGGAAGGCGTCGGGAACCACGTTTCGCTTGCAGGCATAATTGGCCTTGGCCTTGAGCAGCTTGATCAGCGGCAGCACGGCGGGAAAGGCGGCGTCATCGCCGCCGCTGTTCAGCCATTGCCGCTCCAGCGTCTTGACGTCGCCGTAGAATTTGCGCAGCTGCGAGGCTGCGAGCTTCTTGCCGCCGTTGAAAAAGGATTCCGCCGCTGCCTGCGCCTTTTTGTCCATCCATGCGGGATCAATGGCGCTGTCGTTCAGATAGTAGTTGACCATGCTCTTGCTCCTCATGAGGAAATGCGGGTGCGGTACAGCGCCCAGACAATGCCCGGCTCGGCCCGGGGGAATTTGCGCGAGTCCTGCCCGAGGGCCTTCAGACGTTGCAAGTCGTCGGCCGTGTCCGACGAGTTTTTAAAGTTGCGGGCCAGATCGTAGGCCATGTGCGACAGATACAAGCCCTTGCGGATGGCGCCGCCGGCGGCAAAGTCCCGGCAGTCCCGCGCATAGCCCAGCAGACGGCGCAGCAGCCCCTGCGTCAGTACGCCGCGCAGGCACAGGTCTTCCAGCCAGCGTCCGTCGTCCAGCAGACTTTGGAACAGCGGCCAGGGGGCGGAAACGCCGAACAGCGTGGCCGCATTCTTGCCCGGCTCTTCCTTGGACTGCTCCAGCGCCGCTTCCGCCGCCTCCCGCAGGGCGCGCAGGGGCAGACGCGGCTTGACCACCGGCAGCCCGGCGGACAGAGTTACCGCGGGGTTGCCGCCTGAGAAGGCGGTAAAATCCGCCTGCAGGCGCAGGGCAAAGTCCACGACTTCCGACCACGGCCCCAGCACAAAGAGATCGTCCCCTCCGGCAAAGATGACGTAAATATCGGGGAACTCCCGTTCTATGACCCGCATGAGATGCGCCCCGAAGAAATGGTTCATCATCCGGGAGAGCATGGCAAAGCGAGAGATGGAAAAGCGGCTGTCCCCGCCCGTGCCGAAGCCCATGCCGAAAATCAGCCCCAGATTGTCCACGTCCGCCTTGCAGGCCGCAAGGCAGGCGACGGAGCGCCATGCCTGGCCCTCCTTCTGCGGGGGAATGCGGGCCTCCTCGGCCAGCATGGCAAAGGTTCTGGGCTCGCCCGCACGGCATTCTTCCCCGGCAAGAAACAGGGCGTCGCTCTCCCGCCGCAGACGGCCCTCCTTCTGCCAGCGTTGCAGATCGTCTTCCCGCACCGTGGGAATAAAGCCCGCTATGGGCATGGCGGAAAAGGCCGTGCGATCCCGGATGGATACGATATCCAGAGCTTCGCCCGTATCGGGCGCGTGTTCCTCCAGCCGCAGATACAGCCCGCCGAACAGCGGCAGTCCGCCCGGACGGCGATTCAGTACCAGATAGCGCGCCCGGGGCAGACGCCGCCCCACCTGTCGCACCAGATGACGGCACTGGGCGCACATGGGCGCTTCCTCTTCCTCCTGCGGGGCCGTTGCCGGACGCCTGCGGCACAGTTCGCATTCGCCGAACTGCCGGTAGGCTTCATGGTCCACCGGCAGCACCGGGGACACGTGTTCCCCGAAAAGGCCGGAAAAGGGGCGCAGTTTGGCCTGTTCCAGTGCGTCGTTGAACTGCTCAAAGCACATCACGAAGCGTTCCCGCAGCAGATCGTCCGGCTCCAGCGGCAGACGCGCAAAGGTCATGCGCACACTGCCCTGAAAACTGTCCAGCAGCCAGCGTTCCGCCTCGCGTTCCAGTCTGTCGAGTTCGGTCCGCGTTGTCGGCGTGTCCGGCAGCAGCAGCACGAAGCGTCCACCCGCATCCATGATACGGGCCGCATGGGACAGTTCCAGACGTTCCAGCAGCACCAGCCAGACGGAACGCGTCAGCGCCTGCAACAGAAAGGAGCGCGCCCGCAGCAGCTTTCCCGCTCCCTTGTCGCCGCCGTCCGCATGGGAGGCCTCGCCGAAGATGAATTTCTGGATGCCGCCCAGGTCCGCGCCAAAGAGCAGAAAACGTTCCTGCCCTTCAGGACAGGCCAGCAGGGCCTGCGTAATAGCCGCCGTGGTGGCCGCGTGATCATGGAGCGAAATGTCCGCGCGGGTACCGTAGGTGGATGAAGGAATGCACCAGGTAAAGCGCTCCAGCACGGTTGTCAGCGAGTGCAGATAGTGCCGGAAGCCCAATTTTACCGGCAGGGCAGCCAGCGCCTTGCAGAAGTCCGCATACAGATCGGCATAGGCTCCCCTGTCGTCCGTTGCCGCGCAGGGGAAAAGGGGATTGCTCTCCTCGTCATCCAGCGGCAGCAGACGGTAGCGCAGGGGCGCGGCGTCCTTTTCAGGCCCGCTATCTCCCAGGCGGATGCTGTGAAAGACGGATTCCAGACGGGCTGTACGGTAGTTGCCGCCTGCATCCCCTTCCCGACGATCCCCGCCGGACGAGAGCCTGTCGGCCCGTTGCAGAGCGGTTTCCTCGCGGGAGGCGCTGTCCGGGCGGTGATGCGCGGCGGCCATGCGGGCCAGCCCGCCGCGCAGTCCCTCCATTTCCGGCGGCAGGGGAAGCACGTTTTCGATAAAATAGTCCGTATACAGGACATGACGGTGCGTTTCTCCCTGCGGACAGATTTCCTGCTCCAGGCCCGCGGATGCCGGAGCGCCTGCCCGCTGGGCAAACTTGCCGATATCGTGCAGCCATGCCGCAAGCACGGCGAGTTCATGCTTCATGCGCTTTCTCCTTCTGTGCCGGAGTTGGTTCGGGGCGGTCATGCCGGAACAAGAGCATTTTCAGTTTGCAATGCTTCGCATTTCAAACCATACGGCCTGTCGTTTCGCGGAAAAAGCGCAGTTTTTCCGCTCACTCTGGGCCGGGCGGCGTTGCGCCGCCTCGCGTTTTACCTTTTTCCAAAGCTAAAACGCTCAAGACATGCGACGCATTTTCACTGCTGTCTGTAGCATGATGCCACGCGGAATGTACAGGGCGGAGGGGCATTGGTAACGTTACCGTCAGCCCTGTTCCACAATAATCCGGGAGCGGGGCAGACGGAGCCCGTAGCGGACGTGGGGGCGCGCGCCCAGCGAGGCAATTTCCGCGCAGGGGGCGTCCATCCCCAGAGCGCGTCGCAGATACCGATGGAGCTTTGCCTTGTAGGTTCTGAAATTTTCCGCGGAAAGATTCAGAATGCCTGTTGTGCTGCTCGCAGCCGCTGAAATGCGAATATGGCGATAGAGCTCCGCAAGGCTGTCACTCTCGGCAAAGAATGTTTGCAGTTCCATAAAACACTCATTGCCGCAGTCTTGGCAGCTTCCGGAACAGGGAAAATTCCGTTTACGCAGAGCAAAATAAAGCAATATGGAGAATTCCACTGGCGGCAGAATACAGTTTTTTCCCTGTACCGAGACGCAACGCTGCTTTGTGTTCAGGCGCAGCACAGGCATCTGTGCCATATCGAGGCTGGCAAGCAGGCTTTCCGGCGCTTGCGGCTGTTGCAGAAGGTGCGGCGGAAGCCAGGGGCGCAGGCGCGCAAAGGGCAGCACTGCCAGCGTGACGTGGGCGTCCCGCGTATCCAGCGGCGGACGGGGAGCCGGACGCGGCAGGAGGACACCGCCGGGCGGCGGATAGAAAAAGTCCGGCTGCGATTCAAATGCGGGGGACACCAGCACATGAAAGAGCCTGTCTTCGGCTCCCGCATAACACTGCGCCGCCAGAGCCAGACTTGCGCCCATTGTCTTGCGCCCTCCGGCAATGGAAAAGTCCACGGTTACGTCTGGTTCTCCGGCGAGCAGACGGGTCTGTTCCATACAGAGCGTCTGAAAAGCCTCGCTTTCTTCCAGCGTGGCAATATCATCCGCCGGGGGCGCGGGCGTCAGGATGTCTTCCCTGCCGAATCGACAGGCAGACGGGGCAATGCCGTAGTCGTCAAAAAAGCGGTGCAGCATGCCCGGCCCGTCAAAGAGCGTATTCAGGCAGCGTTCCCGACCGGCGCGCGTCGTCAGCACGACAACCCGCTGCGGCAGACGGCCTTCGCAATGCAGAGCGTACAGAGTTTCCGTGATGATTTGCGGCGTCAGACCGCAGACGGCCAGCAGGACGCGCTTCATGACAGATTGTCCAGTACGAGCGCGCCAAGGCCAAAGCTGCTCTGTTTGCCTATATGTACCCGGCTGGCAAAGTCGAGATAGCGCGCAAAGACCGTGACGGGCCCCTGATAGACAATATGGCCGGTCAGGCCTCCCAGCTGCATGACGGTCTGCTGTCGGCCGGAGTAGCGGTTCCAGTCTTCCCAGCGCAGAGCGTTTTCCTCGACGCGCACGGAAGATGCCGTACGGATCAGGGCTGTAAAGTCCTTTGGTGGAAGGCGGAAAGCTACATCGTCCAACGCGCAGAGACTCTTGATGCGTCGGATAATCAGGCGCATGAGGGTTGCAAAGTCCAGCGTGGTCGACAGGCGGTTTGCCGCTTTGAATCGCAGGGGCGTTACAAATCGGCATATCACCTGCCCTTCAGGGCCAGCCGGGCACGGCTCGGGAAGCGGCAGTTCCTGTGCCGCGACATCATGGAGCCGTTCTTCCCGGGCGTCGTAGACGGACGTTTCGCTCTGAAGCACGTCCTCAATACAGAATCTGCCCTGTCCCTGCTCCGTGCCCCGGCCCATGCCGTGCTGCCCGGCCAGCGTGAAGGCATGAATGAAATAGGGCAGATAGTCCGTGGCGTAGGAAAAGAGTTTCAGAGCAAAGGAAAAACTGTCGCCCGCCGCATATTCCGTCTGTCTGTCCCGGGAAGGCTCGATGCAGAAGGGCGGCGGCAGCTGCGGGGCGGTGTCGCTACCTTTGGGCGCGGATGCCGCAGTGAAAAGACGGGGAAAGATGCACGTTCCGCACAGCATGCAGCGGCAGCATTCGGTTTTTTGCGTCATACAGACAGCGCGGCGCAGACTGGCCCCCAGCGAGCCGCGCAGCATGGAGCCCTTGTAGGCAGAAAAACTGCCTCTGGTCTGCATGCGGCAGACAAAGCGGACGGAGATGTATTTCATGCACTATCCTTTTCCCCCTTGATAGGGAGTCAGTTCATGAGGCTGACGTGTTGAGACGTATCGATTTCAGCATAGAGAAAAGATTTTTCCCGGACAACAAAAAAACGCTTTTTGCTCCGGGAAGGCCCTTTCAAGGAACAGCCTTCCCGGAGCGTCTGTCAGCGCCCGCGCGTATGGTATCGCGGGCGGGGCATTGCTATTTGCCGTGCAAGGCGCTGTTCAAGCGCGTCAGCGCAGGCAACAAGCTCTCGTGTACGGCGCTCAAGCGTTGCAAGTGCCGCATCAATGTCTGCTGTCCCTCCCGTAGCTGGAGGACCTCCCGGCGCAAGGCCTGAATCTGTCGTCCCTGATCCTCCATGCGGGTCTGCTGGCCGGAAAGCCATGATTCCTGCCGGTGCAGCTTCGCGGCAAGTTCTCCTTCCAGGGCCAGTAGACTTTCTTTCAGCATCCTTTCCATTTCGGTCATGCGTCACCTCCGCACCACTTCCCAGGCGTCCCGTTGGCCCACCTTGCCCGCATGGACGATCTGTTGTCCCGCTGGTGTCAGAAGGTAGCTCTTGCCTTCGGCCTGATACGGCTCCAGCCCCTTGAAGCAGTTCCAGAGCGAGGCATTTTGCGCTTCCAGCTGTTCCCGCCGGGCACTCAGGTTTGAAATCTCCTGCTCCAGAGCCTTGATTCGGTACTGTGACAGCATCAGCAGGCCCCAGATAGTCAGCACCGACACAATCAGGATTGCACAACTCCACAGCAGGGCCAGCCGACAGGGACGGCTGAATACCGTCCCCATAGTCCGGCAGCTGGAGCTGATGTTCTGCTCCAGCTGTGCAAGGCTTTCGAGGATAGCGTTTTCGGTTGTAGCCAGCGCGTTTTTCGATGACGCTTGTAAATGCTGCTGCAAGGCGTGAAAGTTCTCCTGTAACAGGGCTTCTGTCGCCTGCCTTTCTTTCTCGGTTCTGGCCCGCAGTTTCTCGGCCAGTGAGGATGCACTGTTCTGCATAGATACCTCCCTTGAGGCGGAGCTTGTCGCCGCTCTCCGACTCATGGACAGTGAGATAGTTTTTTCCCATGCGGCCGATTTTCAGACCGGCTTCCTCCAGAGCCTGAATGATGTCCTCCCGCGTGCGGATTTTTCCCTGCTCCAGAAGCGTCAGCACATAGTCATGCACAGCCTGCCGGTTTTCCTCCCGTTGATTTCTGCCGGGCTTTCTGCCCCAGCGCAGCAGACGCGCCGCATGGAGATCGGCATGGTCCGGCGTACACAGGCGCGCCCGCTGCGGATCATCCGGTCTGGCCCAGCCTTCCCGGATATTGTGCAGGTCGCGAAAGACATCGAAATCCTTTTGCCAGCCGGGCGGGCATGGATTGAAGGCCCGGCCGCTGGAAAGCTCCACGCGCGGAATCACAAAATGCAACTCATGATGCCCGGCGTGGCTGTGCCGAACCCAGAGAATTGCCCGCTGATCTTCTTCCAGCCCGGCAAAGGCCACAGCCTCGAAATCATCCATGACGCGCCGCTCTTGTTCCGGCGTCACCGTGTCGCCGGGATGCCAGGAAAGAACCCCGGCCGTAAAACGCCATGTCGTATCCAGCGAATCAATCAACGCCCGCGTTCGCTCCACGTCGCCGCGCAGGACTTCCGGCGGATGTGCGTCCCGGCCCGGATAGTCCGGCCGTACCAGATAGCGCGTGGGCGCGCTGCCGTTTCCCCGTCCATGCGGAAACACCTTCATATACATGACGGCTCTCCGGGAGGGGGCGGGGCTGTGTCTTTCGCAAGCAACGCCCGTTCAAGGCTGGCCAGCGCCGTCAGAATCTCCACAGCTTCGGCACGGCTTTTCCATGTGTTGGCCCAGCGGGCAAGCTGGTTAAAATTGGCCCCGATACGCGCAAGCTGCCGGATACGCTCTTTCTCCAGCGGTGTTTGTCGCAGACGATAGTCCAACGCCCGTTGGCGCAGAAAATCCGTAACGGTCTGTCCCTGCATAGTAGCCTTGGCAGTAATGGCTTCTTTCTCCTCCGGGGTGACGCGCAGCTTGAGCCATGCGCTGCGCCTTGCCGCTGTGCTCATATCCTTTCCTGCCTTTGGCTTTTGTGCGGGGTCGAGGGGCGGCACGCCCCCGCCAGCCCCGGCAGGGGGCACCGCGTCAGCGTGTGCCCACAACGGGTAGGCTGGCTCTGCGGCCTGCCGCCGTATTTCAGATACGCTGCCTTGACTGGCAGGGGATATCCCTTTGCGAAGAATGCGAAATAAGAAAAAAGCGAAATAAGCGAAAAAAGATTCATGATGCGTCACCTCTTTTTTCGCCAGATTCTCTTTTTTCGCTTATTTCTCTCTGCTCGCTTTTTTCGCACAGACAGAGAATCAGACGCGAACGTCCGCCGGTCTTTTCCCGAAAAATGCTGATGCGCCGCTGGGCTTCCAGCTGCTGCAAGACTGGTTGCAAACGTTCTTTCGGGACATGCCCGTGAAAGACCCGGCTCAGCTCCGTTGCCGACATCGGCCCCCGCCGGAGTGCGGCCAGAACCTTCTCTTCCAGAGGGTCTGCTCCCCGGCTGCCGAAAATGTACATGGCTGATGCCCGGGCATAGCTCCACATGGCCAGCGCGGCCTGCAAATGTCCGGCGTCTATCTGCTCCTGTCCATCCAGCAGGGCATACACAAGGGCAAGGCGCAAAGTCTGGGCCTCGGCACGATTTATCAGACAGCCCACAAGCCCGATATGCTCTCGGGACAGTTCCGGGTAGACCTCTTTCCAGACCGTCAGTCCCCTTTCGCTCATTCGCATGAGGCCGCGCTTCTGCGCCCGGGCGATCAGCTTCCACAACTCCTGTTGCAGGGGGGCAAGTTTCTCCTCCGGCATGGGAGACGGCAGAGGAACCAGCTTTGCCCGGCGGGCGCATATCCAGAGGAAGCGATTGCCAAAGCCGTTGAAGGCCTGCACATCTCCCAAACTGACGGCAAGCTCCTGCATGGTGATATGCGTCAGGATGTTGATATGAGCGCCTCGCACCGTGATGGGATTATTCTTTGTCAGGGGAGCATAATCGCCGGAATCCCAGAAACTGCGGATGCCCATGGAAAGCGTATTGCCTTCGCGCCGTGTACAGGCCAGTCCGCTGGCAAACTCCTCATCCATGACGAGCAGACGCTTGTCCCCTTTCTCGCGCAAAACTTCTTCCGGGTGGGCGGCCTGCCATCGCTCCCGTTCGGCATCAGATTCCTCCCGGACATGAAAGGCCAGTCCCTCTCCGGTGGAAAGTGGGCCGCTGCTTTCCCGGGCAGGCAAAGGCAGTTTCCATGCCTGTAAATCCGAAGGGCGGCAAAACTGACGTCCGAAAAGGCGACTTACCGGATGCCGGGAGGTTCCCTTGCGTGCCTTGCTGGAATTGCCGCAAATAACGGCAAAAAGACGGGGCGGGTGGATAGTTTCTCCGACGTGGATATGCGGCCCGTAATTGGGAGCAAGCCCGTAGACTTCCGCACAAAAGCGCACTAGTGCCGTTATGCAGACCGCTGCCGGGTCCGCCTCGCTGTCCCGCGTGGCCAGCCGGACAAATTCTCCCAGAATGCCGGGACAGGCTTCCCAGGAAAACATCGGCCAGCTGTGCAGCTCCAGCTCCACCGGTTCCTCTATCCGCAGGTGTGCGTCCTGCATGATGTGCAGGCCCGGAAAACGTTCCTGCGCGTGGCGCAAAAAATCCGCTGCCGGAAGGGCCTGTTTCAGACACTGCCCTATATCCATATGCTCGGGAACTTCATCCGCCAGATCCCATGCCTCGGGCAGTTCGGAGGGGGGCAGAACACACAAAGGCGCAACCTCCTGTTCTGCGAGAACAGTCAGCAGGGAACAGACCGCACGAAAGCCCGGCGCATCGTTATCCGGCCAGATCGTGACGCGTCGGAAACGCAGCGGCGCATAAGCAGATCGGCAAACAGCGTTTGCGCCGCCGCTCCATGTCAGAACAGCATACTCCGGGAAAAGACGCTGTGCGGCATCCGCTGTTTTTTCTCCTTCCACCAGCAGTACCGGCGCTTCCGGGCGAAGTGCGAGTCCATGCAGGCCATACAGGGGGCGCGGTTCCGGCAGGGCCTTCCAGAACCAGCCGGGCGAGCCTGTTCCCCCTTCCCGACCATAGGACAGAGGCAGAATGACCTTGCTGCCGTCTTCGCGTGAAAAGCGCGCGACACAGGCAAGCAGACGTCCAGCCTCATCCAGATAGCGCCAAAGCCGCGTATACGTCCCCAGCTGTCCATGCCGACGCGGCGGCTCTGGCGCTGAAGGAGGCACAGGCAACAGGGGCATAAAGGGACGCGCTGGCGCAGGGGAAGATGTTGTTGCGCAGTCTGGAGAAAGCGCATACCGCCGGGCCAGCTCTCGTGCCGCCTCTCCGGGGCGCAGCCTCCAGCATTGCGCGGCAAGGCTGATGATGTCCGACCAGCGTTCTCCGGTGGCAAAGTCGCTGCCGACACCGTTTTGCAGATTGGTGCGGCAGGAGTTCCCCTGTCCGCCCTCCAGAGACGCGCAACAGTATTCTCTACCGACTATCCGCCCTCCCGGCAGGATATCCGCAAGAACATCCGCCAGACGCGGTTGCAAACCATCTCTAACCGTCTGAAAGAGATCGCTACTCATGCCTGCCCCGCCCGCGTCTGGTATCGTTGCTTTCCAGCGTCTCAATGGAGCGAGAGGCAAAGAAGGCCTCAAGGTCCTTGATGTCATACAGAACACGTCTGCCGAGTTTGGCATAGCGCGGCCCTTTATGTTTGCAGCGCCAGACCTCAAGCGTATTGGGCTGAACGCCCAGATAGGCGGCAGCTTCCTGCGTGTTGAGTTTTTGTCGTTCGTTCATTTGACACTCCCTGCATGATTTGAGCTGCGCTGTATGCAGCCTCATGAGCTTTGAAGGGAGTGTAGGGGCTTTGCCTGAGGCAAAAAATTGTCTGCCTGAAACAGCGGACAAAAAAGAATCTCCGGGTTCTGTCCAAACCCGGAGATTCTTTGAAAGAGAAGGCTATTTCAACAGGTTGCAAAATACCACGTTCTGTTCATCACACTATATTCATGGAAACAGGCCTCAGAGAATCAGCGTGCTTTTCCTGCTCCCGGCGTCTTTCTGGCATGTCTGCCAAGCGCAGCCCGGATAATTTCCATCGCCCACCCATCCAGCGCATAGGGAGTTCCGCTTTCCTTTTTCCTGCCGGTGGAAAGCAGTGCTTCAATGTCCCCCTTTAGTTCCGGGTGTTGGGAAAGCTCCTCTTCAAAAGCCTGCTGTATTTCCGTACGTGTGTAGGCGGTATCAGGCTCTGCATCTCTCAACAGACGCTCAATCGTCGGGACAGCAACACGCCAGAATGGAATTTTTCTGATATCGCGGGTTTCCTGCCCCTTTCCGTCCCGTGCCTGCAATGTTTGCTGTTTTCTTTGCAGCTCCCTGTTTTCCTCATGCAGCGCAGCAAGTTCCTCCTGCTGCTTCCGGCAGCTCACCCTTTCGAGAATGAGCGAAGCCTCAAGGCCTTCTGCCTGCTTCTTCAGATTTGCGATGGTGGATACATGTGCCGCAATAAGCTGATCCTGATAGCTGCTTTTCAGTGCAACAAAGTCTTCCACAGCAAGGCAAAGCGTCTGCCTGCCAAGGCAACGCTCAAGTGTGGCCATATCTCTCATGCCCGCATTGAAAGAGTATGGATAGAATCTGGCTTTCACATGCTCTTTTACCGGATCAATCAAGGGCTCAGCAGAAATATAAAAGGGCAGCGTATAGCGTATGGCAATATCGAAAGCCCTGCCGGGATCGGCAATCCCCAGTTCATTCATGCAAAATTTAAATTCAACAGCCTTGTCGAGCATCACGGGCGTTGACCAGTTCCCATGCCCTGCCCAGCGGATAATCCGCCATGCAACAAATCCGCAGGCAAGAAGTAATGCCGCATAGAGGGTAAAAACATGATCTGTCCGTGCTGCAATCAGCTGTTGCAAGACAGGAAAATTTTCCTTTACGATAAGGCCTTCGTTACAGGCACGCTCAATCAGGGATAAAAAGGTATACTTATCTATATGATCAAGAAGAAATGCAAGAGAAGATGCAATACACGCGTATACAAGAAAAGCAAACGTTTTCTGCAAGGCCCCTTTCTGCAACAGGGTAAGTTTTTTATCGGATCGTTCCATATATTTCCTGAATATCTGAAGGGAGAGTGTTCCTGCCGGTCAGCAGCGGATAAAAATTCCCCCCGGAGCCAGCGTCGCAGCTCCCGGATGCCGAAGCCGCGCAGGGCTGGCAAGGGGAAAAGCGCAGCGGCCCTTGCCAGACTGAGCAGAGCAGGCAGAAAGGAGCCAGACGCCCGGGGGGAATTCCCCCTGGTGAAGCTGAAGCTGCCTTTCCTGCCTGCATTCTGTCAACTGTTACAGGAAAACTCACGTTATCCCTGCGTTTCCACTGAGCCAAACAGGCCGGAAGCGACTTCGGAGGCCTTGCGCAGGGCATCATCATGCAAGTGAGCATAGCGCTGCGTCATCTGCGGGCTGGAGTGTGTCAGCAGCTTTTGCAGCTCGTACATGGAAACCTGCCCAGAACTGGCCAGCCAGGAAGCAAAGGAATGGCGCAAGCCATGCAAGGGGCGGAAAGATTCCGGCAATCCCGCTTTTCTCTTTACGCGTTTCAGAAAGGGGGTGATATTCCCGCGCGGCTTGTCATCATAGCGGCCGGGAAAGACATAGGGACTGCGTGTCTGTGGCACAGAGGAAAGAATGGCTCTGGCCTGCTCATTCATGGGGATAGTCTCGGTTTTCCCCTTTTTAGCCACTTCTCCGCGTAACGTGATGAAGCCGCGTTCAAAATCCACATCCTGCCATTGCAGATTGAGAAGGGCTCCGCGTCGCATACCGGTAAACAGTGCCAGGCGAACCAGCGAGGCCAGAGTTTGATCCGGTTCCTCATCCAGAGCCTGCAAAAGCTTTCGGGCTTGTTCCGGTGTCAGGTTTTCCGTCACCTTGTTGTCAACCGTCGGCATGGAAATATGCAATGTGCCGGGAATCGCCTCCACATAGCCCTTGCGCAAGGCAAAATTCAGCAGGCGTTTGATCAGCGTCAGGACATGCTTGACTGTCTGCGGGGATTTTCCGGCCTTTTCCAGACGAGAACGCAGTCTGTCAATGTCGTGAACAGTCAGCTCCGGGATGCTCTTTTTACCCAGTGCCGGGGCAATGTGCAGCGAATAACGGATGCGATCATCCTTGATGGTGCGGTTGGCGCTCTTGGCTTCTGCAAAAAGGGCCCAAATCCTGTTAAAGAAGTACCGGGATTCCTCAGCCTGTCGCGCGGCACGGGCAGCGGCTCTTTTTTCGTCGTTGGAGGCATCCTTGCCTTCGATGCGTAAGCCCCGGATGGAGGCGGCCTTGGCGGCAGTCATATTGTCCCGATACTGCCCGCCGACTTTTTCCTCAATGAGCTTTCCCTGCTTACGATAGCGGATATAGTAGATTTTTTCTGTGCCGTGCCCAGCTGCCCGGAGGGCCTCTACGAAGTAGACGCCTGCATACCCAACAACTGACTGCCGTTTTCTGCTTGCCATACCAACCTTTCCCCTGTTTGACGCTCTATGCCCCACACATGCGCAGTATGATGCAGCTTAACATATTGAAAATAAGGACATTCATTATTTTCATCTGCCCCACACCATGCCCCACAAGTAGCATAAAGTCCAGTCGATGTCGGCGGCTTTTCAGCGAAGAAAAACTTCGTTAATCGGTTGAAACTTAAGATTTTATCAAAGTTTATCAAAGTAGGTAAATCTCACTGCAACGGCCTTTCACGCCGTCGACAGGGGTTCAAATCCCCTTGGGGACGCCAAAATAAGGTACGATAAAGGATATCAATGTGCAAAACACATTGGTATCCTTTCTTTTTTTGTGTCAACAAGGTTTCCCGTCGTCCACGTTTGTCCGGTTGCATCCAATTCTTGCAGGGGTATATCCGAGGGTAGATCCATGCTATGCAAAAGCGTGATACCCTCACGGATAACAGGGCTGTATTGCTGTATTTTTTTGTTCTGAGAGGTATCGAAACATTTATTTTTATGAAGAGCAATGGCAGCCCAAAAACATTTTAGTTACATTTCAGGTTTGCTAACTTAATTTTGATGGGAATAAGTGCAGAGTTTATAAAAAGTATTGAGACACTTCAGTTGCGCATTTTGTAGAACAGAATTTATAATTCAGGAGCTTGAAATGGATGAAGTAAAGCAAAATTATTACGGAAGCTTATGCTCCGATATGTATGAAATCTTACATAAACAGGCTCCGCAGGACGAGCTTAATTTTTATCTCTCCTATGCTGAAAAGGGGAAAAAAATTTTAGAACCTTTGTGCGGCAGTGGAAGATTTTTAATCCCTTTTTTGGAGCGTGGCTTTGATATCTACGGAATAGATTTATCAAAAGAAATGCTGGACAAACTAATACAGAAAGCACCGAACGCACAGATAATACATTCGGATATTGCTAACTATACTGTACAGGAAAATTTTGATTATATTTTTATTCCTTCAGGATCAATTTCCTTGTTTACAGATATGAGTATGTGCAAAAGTATCTTACAAAAGATGAAAAATTTATTGACTGTTGGCGGAAAATTTGTGTTTGCTGTTGATACTGTTTTTGGAAGGCACGATGATAATATGTACAAAGTATGTGCCTCTGTGAAAACAAAAGAAGGATATGAATTAATTTTGAAAATGAAAAATCACTATGATGAAGATAGCCAGACACAGTTTTCGCCATCTGTTTATGAACTCTATAACGGAACTGAATTGTTGAAAAGCGAAAATATGGATTTTCAGACGCATCTGTATCGCTATGGTGAAATGGAAGAATACTTAAGAAAATGTGGCTTCAAAAGTATAGTGACATATTCAAATTACCAGAAGGAACTGGCAAATAACGATGAATGCGAAATGTTTATTTACGAGTGCAGCGTATAGCAACGCCAGCCGGAACAGACAGGGACAAGATACCGACATGCCACAATGAAGCAAACAGATAGTCGTCCAGCTGCATCCCAAAGAATATAAAAAACTTTTATTTTTGAGGTACTTTTATAGATGTTAAAATTATAATATCTATAAAAATAATCAAATTCAACATATTATCTTTAATTTTTATTCCTGTCGGGACGCCATAACAATCAAGCGCTTGCAGTGATGCAAGTGCTTTTTTCGTATAGCTTCAATCCCTTGAACAAAAGAGCAATTGTTATAAACAAAACAAAGCGGGCCTCTCCTTTTAGAGGGGCCCGCTTTGTTCTACGTTGTATCCTGCTGCTCTGCCTACAGCGACCGTTCCTGAAGGCCGGAGCGGGGCGTGCTGTCGGGCTTGGGCGGTTCGGTCACGCCTTCCATGCCGGGCAGGGCATCATGCACGTCCGTGGGAGGCAGTTCGCCTTCGCCCACGCGGGGGATGGCGCGGCTGTCACGCACGGTGAGCTTGCAGGCCAGGCCGTAGCATTCGTACACTGCGGCCACAGTGGCCTGCAGGGGCTCGCCCTTGCGCAGCGGCGGCGGTACCAGCACGTAATAGGTACGGCTTTCGGAGCCCAGGTGCGGGCGGACATCACAGGCGATGAGCCATTCGTCCTTTTCGTCGTTATTCCAGTCCACGATGCCCAGCATGGCCAGATTGATGGTCTGGGTGGGATGGACGATGGTGAAGCCGGTCTTGCGCACGGTGGCATGGCTGGACGGCGTGCGCGTGGCGGCAAAGGTGCTGCCCAGATAGACGTGGCCCCTGTCATTGAACAGGAATTCAGGCGAGAGCTGGCGGAAAAGGATCTCGCCATAGTTCTCGCCACCGCCACCGGGCAGGGAGATATAGCTGCCGTCGTCGGTGAGCAGGCCGCGGGCTTTCATTTCCTGGGGCATACGCTGGCTCATGGTCACGAAGCCGGGCTTGTCCACAACGGTCACGCCCTTGGCTCCGCAACCGGCCAGCAGAAAAGCCGCGCAAAGCAGCAGAAGAAAACGGGTCATTGGGTACCTCGGTAAAAAATCGTATCAGGAAAAGAGGTGTACGCGTCCCGGCCGGGCTTGTAAAGCCGCTTTCCCCCTGTCTTTTCAGGAAACAGGGCAGGGCACGGCAGCAGTCGTCAGGTCAGCCTGAGAGGATGAAAAAGGGAGAAAGCCCTGTACAGGACTTTCTCCCCGGTAGTCATGGAATGCAGTAATACTTAAAGCGATGCTTTAAGTTCTTCCAGATGCGTGCGGGCAAAGTCCAGCGAAGGATCTACTTCCAGCGCGGCCGCCAGATGTTCCATGGCGGCTTCCTTCTGGCCCAGGAATTTCTCGCACAGCCCCAGATTGGCCAGGTCCATCACCGAGCCCTTGTCCACCTTGAGCACGGCACGGAAGGCCGCGGCAGCCTCTTCATAACGCTTGAGCTTGAACAGGCAGACGCCCAGCAGATTGCCGTATTCCTTCATGTCCGGGCATAGGGCCACAGCGTCACGCAGGGGGGACAGGGCACTTTCCCAGTCGCCGGTCAGCGTGGAGACATAGCCTTCGTAAAAGGCGGCCAGCCCCTTGGCGTCATTTTCGGGCTGCAGGGGGCGGGCCTGGGAGAAAAGGTCGCGAGCCTCTTCAAAACGTTCCGCACGCAGGGCCAGCATGGCCCGGAAAAAGGGCAGGAAATGCGCGCCGGGGTAGCAGCGCTCCAGCACGGCCAGCCCATGCAGGGCCGTCTCCTCGTCCGCTTCTTCAGCCAGCTTGCGGCCCACGAACAGGCCGATGCTCTGGTTGCGGTCACGCTCGCGGAAGGAGAGCCCCGGAGCGATGCAGTAGTGGGCCGGGACGCCCAGATCGGGATGCGTGGTCTCCACAGCGTAGACCTGTACCGGTTCCAGATCATGCAGCGCCCGGAGCAGCTCGTCGCGGATGTCGGGCGCTTCCACGCTGGGCAGGTCGAACAGGCGGCAGACGGGCCCTTTCAGCAGCCACTGGATGTCCTCCAGGCGTTCGAACTTGGAAAGGCCGGACGCTTCGTAGCAGGCCTGCGTGCAAAAGTCACCGCCCAGCTGGGCGATCTCCGTGACGGCACGGATGGCCGCCTTGGCAGGAGAGGCGGCGGTGCCGGCCGTGAACACGATCTCGGAGCGGGCCGGGAAGGTGGCCGGGTCCCAGGCCACCGCGCCGACAGTGGGCAGCGGCATGCCCAGGGAGAAATCCTTGAGCACGATATGGATGCCTTCCCGCTCAAAGGCGGCCAGCAGGTCGCGCAGGGTGGGATCGTCCACTTCGTGCGGATCGATGGTGGGGGTGGTCAGACGCTCCCGGTCGATACGGCAGCAGACATGACGCTCCACCAGCTCGGAAAGGCCCTGCAGAAGGGATTCCTCCGGGCTGTTGCCGGCGGACGTGCCGTTGAATTCGCCCAGCAGCTTGAACCAGTCCAGCGGCAGCCAGACGATGCGACCGTCAGCCAGATGCGTGGCGGGAAAGAAGTTCCAGCGCAGGGTGCTCATGGCTTCGCGGGCCTGTTCCGGGGAAAGGCTGTCGTCCACGGAGCGGCAGATCTCCTCGATGGGCAGCAGATCCTTGCCGAAGCGCTCTTCGGCCTCGGCCCAGGTGGCGCTGACCATATGCGGCAGGCGCTGCCAGAAGCTGAAGAAGGCAAAGCGTTCCATCAGCTCCATCAGAGCGGAAGCACGGGCCTGTTCCGGCGAGGAACCTTTGCCCATCTGTTTGCGGGTGGGCATGATGCCGCGGGCGTCCCTGCCGCAGACGCTGAGGTAGACCGGGATGCCCAGACGGCCCACGTCCACGCGGCGGACTTCGGCCAGGATGTCCAGACCGGCGGCCTGCATGCGGGCCTGCACGCGTTCATAGGTCTCCTGGGGCGAGATGGTCTTGTCCAGGTCGCGGGTATAGCCCTTGGGGCAGGACTGCAGACGGATGACGGGAAGAGTGGTCGTGCTCATGCTACTGCTTGCGCTCCAAAATATGCAGGACGTAGATGCGGCGCTGTTCCTTGCCGTCGGCATCCTGGCTCTTGACGCCGATATGGCCTTCCTGCACCTGGAAGGTCTTGGCGGCCAGCTTGGCAAAATGCGGTTTGGCGCGGGCCATGTCCGTGCAGAACACGGCCTTGCCGCCCGGGGCCAGATGACGGTCCACAAACTTCAGCAGCGGCCGGTGCAGGTCATCGAGATACAGGAGCTCCGAAGCGACGATGCGGTCGAAGCCTTCGGGAAAGCGCTCGTCCTTGCCGGGACGGGAAACGTCCAGATAGCAGACGTCGATCAGGTCCTGCAGCTTGTTGTGCAGCACGTTGGCCCGGGCGAACTGGAGGGCATCATTGACGATGTCGCTGGTCACGATATGGCGGAAGCCGTAACGGGAGGCCACCAGACTGAGCACGCCACAACCGCCGCCCAGCTCCAGCATGGTCTTGCCCTCGGGCTCCAGCTTGCGCAGAAAGCGCCCCAGCACGAAGGAGCCCGGCCAGACCTTGGCCCAGAGCGGCAGGTCTTTCAGCGGGTCATGGATGGCGTGCCGTGCCAGCAGCCCGTCCAGATGGCTCTGCATATTGTTGATGTTCAGGACCTCCAGCTGGCCGTCATCCAGCTGCAGGGGAACAAAGTCCACATCGAAGGTCTTGCGGATGTCCGCAAGGATCTGGTCCAGCATCGTCGTCTCCCGTATATTTTTCCGCCTGGGCCGGATACGTCCCGGCTGGCCGGAAAAGGCTTGTGGAATTCTCAGGGGATCACTAGGAAAATCTGAAAAGCTGAAAAAAAGGAGGCGCCCCGCCCGGGGACGCACTCACGAAGCAGACGGCAAAAGGCCGATGCCGACAATCCATACAGGCATTTGCGCCGCAAATCAACATGCCGGCTTGACAGGGCCCGGTGTGCGGGCTAGGCAGAATGCATGAAAACCATCCATCGCCTCGAAATTGTTGTTGCGGAAAGTGATTACGACTGCGCCACCGGCCTGCTGGCCCTGGAAGTGCCCTTTGGCTGGGAAGAGCAGAGCCTGCCCACCGGCGAGACACGCTTCCGGGTCCACTGCGAGCAGAAGGATTTTCTGGAACGGCTGCAGCAGCTGCTGAAGCAGACCGTCCCGGCTGCGGAAAGCGCTCTTTCCGAGCTGGAGGAGACCGACTGGCTGGCGGCCTGGCGTCAGTTCTTCACGCCCGTGTGTTGCGGGAACCATTTTGTGGTCCTGCCGCCGTGGCTGGCGGATACGCAGGACTTCCCCGGCCGGACGCCCATCCTCATCGAGCCCAAGAGTGCCTTTGGTACCGGCCATCATGCCACCACGGCCCTGTGCCTGCGTGTGGTCAGCGACCTTCTGGAAGCCGGACGCCTGCAGCATGGACAGCATTTCCTCGACCTGGGCACCGGTTCCGGGGTGCTGGGCATCGGCTGCTGCAAGTTCGGCCTTACGGGCGAAGGTCTGGACATCGATCCGCTGGCCGTGGACAACGCGGTCGAGAACCGTGCCCTCAACGCCATCGCGCCTGAGAACTTCACCGTGGCCGAGGGCAGCATCGGTGCCGTGGCCGGCAAGCAGTTCGACCTGGTGCTGGCCAACATCCTGGCCCGTCCGCTGACCGAGATGGCGGCCGATATCGTGCGCGCCTGCCGCCCCGGCGGTTGCCTCGTCCTTTCCGGGCTCTTGGAGATCCAGGCTGACGGCGTGACCGCGGCTTACAAGGCCCAGGGACTGCCCGAACCGCGCCGTATCATCGACGGCGAATGGGCCGCCTTAGTCTGGGATTCTGTTAAATAGGAAATGTTCTTGACAAGGACAGGGTCTCCTGCTACTTAAGGGCATCTTGAACGCAAAAGCCGCAAGGAGCTTTTTATGAATACTGTCACTTTCATGGGTAATCCCCTCCACCTCGAAGGCAACCTGCCCGTCGTTGGCCAGAAGGCCCCTGAATTCACGGTGTGCAACAATGGCCTCGAACCCCGCAGCCTGAAAGACTACGCGGGCAAGATCGTGGTCTTGGTGAGCGTGCCTTCTCTGGATACGCCCGTGTGTGATATGGAAGTGCGCCGCTTCAACAAGGAAGCTGCTGCCCTGTCCGACAAGGTGCAGATCCTGGCCCTGAGCTGCGACCTGCCCTTCGCTCAGGCCCGCTGGTGCGGTGCCGCCGGCGTGCAGGCCGTGGAAAGCCTGTCCGACTACAAGGACGTGGATTTCGGCAAAACCTACGGCGTGCTGATCCAGGAACTGCGTCTGCTGGCCCGCGCCATCTTCGTGGTGGCTCCCGACGGCACGCTGGCTTACAGCCAGCTGGTGCCCGAAGTGACCCACGAGCCTGACTACGACGCCGTTCTGGAAGCGGTGAAGAAGCTGGCCTAACCGGTTCCATCCATTGCTCTGATGCTTCCGGGCTCCCTTCGGGGAGCCCTTTTTTTGTATCTTCGCCCGCCAGAGTTGTCTGCCGCCTCCCCGCGGATGCAGGCGAGGATCACTGTCCCTGTTGCAGTTCATAGAGATGGTGATGGTGTGGCACAAGATGGCAATGTCCCTCGGTATACACGGACTGGCAAATGCTCCAAGGCAAGCGTGCTACGTCAGGAGTTTTTTAGGATGACTCGTGGAAAAAGAAACGGGCAGGGCAGAGCGGATGTACAGGCCACAAATCAAAACCGCCCATCAAAAAACATCCAACGCGTATCTTTTCCTTTCGCTCTGTGGCGTTCAGCAGGGCAAATAACAAAAAAGGCGCTCCGAAGAGCGCCTTTCTGAAAAGCTGATACGTTGTTGCTATTTGCCCATGGCGTCCATGAAGTCCTTGTTGGACTTGGTCCCGCGCATCTTGTCCAGCAGGAATTCCATGCTGTCGATGGAGGACATGGGAGCCAGGATCTTGCGCAGGATCCAGACGCGGTTGAGTATATCGTCGGAAAGCAGCAGGTCTTCCTTGCGGGTGCCGGTGCGGTTGATGTCGATGGCCGGGAAGATGCGCTTTTCCGCCAGGTGGCGGTCCAGATAGATCTCCATGTTGCCGGTACCCTTGAATTCTTCGAAGATGACTTCATCCATGCGGGAGCCGGTGTCGATAAGAGCCGTGGCGATGATGGTCAGGCTGCCGCCTTCTTCGATATTGCGCGCGGCACCAAAGATACGCTTGGGGCGCTGCAGGGCGTTGGCGTCCAGACCACCGGAAAGCACGCGGCCAGACGAGGGGGTCACGGCGTTATAGGCGCGGCCCAGACGGGTGATGGAGTCCATGAGGATGACCACGTCCCGCTTGCGTTCCACCAGACGCTTGGCTTTTTCCAGCACCATTTCACAGACTTGCACGTGGCGCTGCGGCGGTTCGTCAAAGGTGGAGCTGATGACTTCGGCCTTTTTCACGGTACGTTCCATGTCCGTGACTTCTTCGGGGCGTTCGTCGATGAGCAGGACGATCAGATAGACGTCGGGATTGTTGGCATTGATGGCGTTGGCCAAAGACTGCAGCAGAACAGTCTTGCCGGTACGCGGCGGGGCCACGATGAGACCGCGCTGACCACAGCCGATGGGCGACATGATGTCGATGACGCGGTTGGAAAGATTTTTCTCGCCGTTTTCCATGATCAGCTGGTGATCAGGATAGATGGGCGTCAGGTTGTCGAACAAAACGAGATTTTTGGCATTTTCCGGCGGTTCGAAGCCGATCTCCGTCACTTTGAGCAGGGCAAAGTAGCGTTCACCTTCTTTTGGGGGGCGAATCTGGCCGGAAACGATATCGCCTTTACGCAGGGAAAAGCGGCGGATCTGGGAGGGAGAAACATAGATGTCGTCCGGGCCGGGCATGTAGCTGCACAGGGGAGAGCGCAGGAAGCCGAAGCCGTCGGGCAGGATCTCCAGGACGCCATCCCCGTAGATGGCACCGTTTTGGGAGGCACAGGCCTGCAGGAGGGCGAAGATGAGTTCCTGCTTGCGCATGGAGCTGGCATTTTCGATCTCGTACTGCTCAGCCAGTTCCATCAGGGCCTGCATGCTGCGGGTTTTCAGTTCTGTCAGGCTCAGGCCGCTATCTGAAAGCAAGGCGGGTGCAGCCTTTTTTTTACGGACGTATTTACGGGGTGCTTTTTCCATGGGCGTAGAAAGCACGCATCACCGAAAAACGGCAATGCGATGCAAAAAGATGTTATGGGATTGGAAGAAAAAAGGCGTGTGAAAAGCGTGTAGCCTATCTTGTGACCGGAAGCAAGTAAAAAATAGTTAATGCGCAGTGGTCGCAGGTTGCTTGGCAGGCGGGGAATAAAGGGAGATGAGCTCGGACTGCAAGTCCCGCTGTTCCGTCTTGAGGACTTCGCCCAGTTCACCGGTCACAAGGCTCATGGCCTGTTCCAGGAGACGCCGTTCTCCAAAGGAAAGATCCTTGGTACGGCCGATGAGGAGGAGTTCGCGCAGGACGTTGGCGACGATGGAAAGGTCAGGACTCTTAAGGCGTTCGGAATACTCGCGGAAGCGCCGGTTCCAGTTCTGGCCTGTGTGGACGGTCTGCTGGGGATTGTTGCGCAGCGCTTCCCAGATGTGTTCTGCTTCCTTGGTGCTGACCAAAGTGCGCAGACCAACATTAGAGGCATTTTTGACAGGTACCATGAGGGTGATACTGTTGGCCCGGATGCGCACGATGTAGAAATCGCACGCCGAACCACCAATATTCTGGCTGTCGATGCGCTCTATCTGGCCCACTCCTTGAGCTGGGTACACTACAAGCTGTTCGGATGTAAACATTTCCGTCCAAGGGTTGAAGTGCCCGCGCCAAACGCGAAGAAAAATAGCAAATGTGGAAAAGATTCAGGTAATCTTTTCCACTGTTAAAAGAACATAACGCACAACCAATCATTAGTCCAGCAAAATTTTTTTTTTACTGGAATCGTGACAAAAAAAAGCCGGCCACAGGCCGGCTCATGATCAGGAACGGGTCGCCCGCACAGCGGCTTCCAGTCCTTTTTTTGCAAAAATTTCCAGTACTTCAAGCGCCTTATCAGTCGCTGTCCGTATCTTGTCAGCATCTTCACTGCAAGGACGCCCCAGCACCCAGTTGATGACGTCCCCTTTCTGGGGAGGCCGCCCGATACCGATACGCAGACGGTAGAAGTCCGGCGTCCCCAGCAGCTGGGTGATGGATTTGAGCCCGTTGTGCCCGGCGTTGCCGCCCCCCTTCTTGAAGCGCAGCTCCCCGGCGGGGATATCCAGTTCATCGTGCACCACCACCAGCTGATCGGGGCGGATCTTGTGCCAGGCCAGCAGGGGCTGGACACACTGGCCGCTCAGATTCATGAAGGTCTGGGGCATGGCGGCCAGCCAGTCTCCGGGCAGCCCGTCATAGCGCAGCCGCCACAGTTCGCAGGAGAATTTGCCTCCGTTCTGGCTCTGTACCTGGCCGCCTTCCCGGCGGGCATGATCCAGCAGGCTTTCCACAAAGGCAAAGCCGCAATTATGGCGCGTTCCGGCATACTGGTTGCCGGGATTGCCCAAACCAACGACGACACCACCAAAATCCATGACAGTTTCCTTACAGGTGAAGAGAGAGTGGCAGGCCGTGACCACTGGCCAGCGCCGCCACATGGGCAGCTGTCCTGGCGGCCACGACGGGGGAGAGGATGGCCAGATGGCCACCCCGAGGCAGCCAGATACAATGTTTTTCCGGGGCCGTCACCGCGGCGAACGTCTCCTCGATCAGAGGTCTGGTGAACAGAGCGTCGTCGAGAGCATTGAAAAGATAGAACGGGCAGTGGACCGTGGACGCTACCGAGGTGCTGAACAGGGAGTACAGGTACGCCAGAGGATAGCTTGTCCTGGCTTGCCGGCGATCAAGGGAAAGACGCAGGCAGCCGGCAAGGATCCTTTTGACCGACAGATAGCTGAATACGGGCAACGGCAGCCGGGGCAAGCAGGTACTGAGTCTCTTCAGCCCGGCCAGCAGACGATCACGCTGCGCTGCCCAGGGAGCGAATCGGGTCAGTTCTATGGCCCGGCGGCTTTGCGGGAAGATCCCGCTGAATGCGAAACAGGCACGCATCCGCTGACTGCGGGAGGCGTGGGCCATGGCCAGGATCCCTCCCTGACTGTGACCGGCAAGGAGCAGAGGCCCCATGCCGTGACCATGCAGCCAGCGTTCCGCATCCAGGCCGTCCTGCAGCAGGTCGTCAAAACTGAACAGACGCCGGTGCGGGTTGCTGCCATGCCCGGTCAGGTGCAGGGCCGCGACGGCAAGTCCGTTTTTCCAGAGGCAATACAGGAACGTCCGGTACTGGACCGGACAGAACATGGTCCCCGGATAAAAAACAAGGCAGGAGGCGCCCGGTCTGGGCCACAGCTCGATGCTTACCTGCCGGTTTCCGTTGCGCAGGGTATGATACTGCAGGCGAGGGAGGCTGGACATACGTATAAAAATCAGGCCGGCCTCAAAAGAGACCGGCCTGAAAAAAACTGCGGTGAAAGGCGCCTTATTCGGCGGCTTCGGCAGCGTCCTTGCTCTTGGAGAACACGCTCACGATGGCGAAGTTCTTGTCGAACACGGCCTTCACGTTTTCGGGGAGAGCCAGGGTCTCCACGGTCACGCTGTCATTGATGCCCATGTCGGTCACGTCGATGGTCACCTTCTTGGGCATATCCAGGGGCTTGCTGCACAGACGCACGCTTTCGCGGTAGGTTTCCATCACGCCGCCCAGCTTGACGCCGCGGGCAACACCCACGAATTCGATCGGCACGTCGACCTTGACTTCCTTGTCCAGATCCACACCGTAGAAGTCCACATGGGTGAAGGCCTTCTTGTAGGGGTGCTTCTGCACTTCCCAGAACATGACGGGATGCACGGTCTTGGTGCCGTTGTCGTCGATTTCCAGGTTGAACACGGCGGTACGGCCCATTTCGGCGTACATCTTTTCCAGAGGCAGAGCAGGAGCCTGCACGGCGATGTTGTCACCCTTGGCGGTGTAGAACACACCGGGGATCATGTCCTGCGTGCGCGCACGGCCCGCAGGGCCTTTGCCGCTACCTTCACGCTTTTGCACGCTCAACGTCTTTTCAATGGTCATGTTTAACTCCTTACCTAGTGCCGCATGAAAGTGCGGGAAGTTTTCTTATTATGGAGTCGGGAAAACCCGGCATTATACAAAGAGAACGCTGACGGAGGAACCCGTGTGGATGTTGTGGATGGTCTTGCCCAGCAGGGCAGCCACAGACACCACCTGCAGCTTGGGACACTGTGCCAGCTTTTCACCCAGCGGGATGGTATCGGTCACGATGACGCGGTCCAGAGCCTCGGTAGCATTGATGCGGTCGATGGCGGGGCCGGACAGCACACCGTGGGAAGCACAGGCGATGATCTTCTTGGCGCCGTACTTGAGCAGCACGTCAGCACCAGCGCACAGGGTACCGGCAGTATCGATGATGTCGTCAACGATGATGGCGGTCTTGCCTTCCACGTCACCGATGACGTGCATGGCCTGGGCCTGGTTGGGCTTGTCGCGACGCTTGTCCACGATGGCCAGAGGAGCATTCAGGCGCTTTGCGTAGGAACGGGCGCGTTCCACACCGCCGGCGTCAGGAGAGACGATGACGATGTCGCCTTCGATCTGGCGCAGGGGTTCCATCATGACAGGAGCGGCATACAGGTTGTCCACAGGGCAGTTGAAGAAGCCCTGGATCTGACCGGCATGCATGTCGATGGTCACCACACGGCCGGCACCGGCCACGCTGATGAAGTCGGCCACCATCTTGGCGCTGATGGGGGCGCGGGGGCTCACCTTGCGGTCCTGGCGGGCATAGCCGTAGTAGGGGATCACAGCCGTGATGCGGCCGGCGCTGGCGCGCTTGAGGGCGTCGAGCATGAGGCAGAGCTGCATCAGGTTGCGGTTGACCAGCGGGGGACAGGTGGGCTGGACAACGAACACGTCATCGCCGCGCACGTTGTCGCCGATTTCAATGCGCAGCTCGCCATCGCTGAAGGTGGTTGCCAGAGTAGGAGTAAGCTGACAGCCGAGGTGGTCGCAAATGGCTTTGGCCAACTCGGGATTGGAAGAACCCGTGACAATCTTGAGATCGCTGAACATGGTCCGTTCACCTTGCCGATAGCGGCAGCAGTTATGGTTTGGGTGTGGCTGGGATGGAAGGGCTCGAACCTTCGAATGACGGAGCCAAAACCCGTTGCCTTACCACTTGGCTACATCCCAGCATTCATGGGCAGCACAAAGACCTTCCCGTACTGTGACTCCAGGCTTTGCGCTGCCGCCTCGGCTGCGTGACGGGCTGAGAACAGACCGAACATGCTCGATCCACTGCCGCTCATGCGTGCACAAGCGGCCCCGGAATGGAGCAGATGTTGGCGGATTGTCTCTAATTGCGGGTATTCACGCACAACGGCGGGCTCCAGATCGTTACGGATTTGGAGCACGTTTTCTGTGGTGATGCGGAACGTCGTTCCCGTCCCGGCATATTTACCCATCACGAGAAGCGTTTCATTATCCTTGCTCTCCGGATTTGTCAAGCCTTTATCACCAGCTTTTTCCGCTTCCGCCATCAAATCGTCATAGGCGCGGTAGGCCCAGGGGGTGGAGACCGACACGGGCGGACAGACCAGCACCAGCCACCAGCCGGGCAGATCCACTGCCGCGGGCGTCAGCACCTCGCCGATACCGGTCACGCGCCGGGGCTGCCCGTGAAGGAAAAAGGGGACGTCCGCACCGACCTTAATGGCGGCTTTTTCCAGCTCTTCCAGCGGCAGGGGCGTCTCCAGGCAGCTGTTGAGCCACAGGAGCAGGGCTGCGGCATCACTGCTGCCGCCCCCCAGACCTGCGCCGTGAGGGATACCCTTGCGCAGGGTGACATCCACGCCCGGGCAAGCAACCTGTTCCGGCAGCAGGGCCGCGAAAGCGGCGTGGGCCTTGGTCAGGGTGTTGTGCTCCAGGTCGATTCCGGGGGTATCGCAGGACACGCGGATGCCTGCCGCTTCCCTGCGTTCCACTTCCAGGACGTCGAACGGCCGGGCCAGCGGATAGAACACGGAATCAAGGGTATGATAGCCGTTGGGCAGGACGCCGGTTATCTCCAGCCCCAGATTGATCTTGCAACCGGTGCGGATCTCCACGTTGTCCCCCTACAGGGTCTCGACCACGAAATGGTCGTTGGTGTAGACGCAGATCTCCGAGGCGATCTTCATGGATTCCAGGGCCAGCTCCCGGGCGGGGAGGCTGCTGTGGCGCAGCAGGGCGCGGGCTGCGGAAAGGGCATAGGGGCCGCCGCTGCCGATGGCCGCCACGTCATCGTCGGGCTCGAACACGTCCCCGTTACCGGAAAGCAGCAGGATATGCTCGCCGTCAGAGACCAGGAGCATGGCTTCCAGGCGGCGCAGGTATTTGTCCTTGCGCCATTCCTTGGTCAGCTCCACAGCGGAACGCTGCAGATTGCCGCGAAATTCCTTAAGCTTGGCTTCGAACAGTTCGAACAGGGTGAAGGCATCGGCCGTGGCACCGGCAAAGCCGGCCACGATCTTGCCGTCATACAGGCGGCGCACCTTGCGGGCGGTGTGCTTCATGATCATGGACTGGCCCAGGGTGACCTGGCCGTCCCCGGCCATGGCAACCTGTCCGTCCTTCTTGACTGCCAGAATCGTCGTCGCGTGCGTTTCTATCATCGGTCTTCCCAGATTTCCTTGCGTTCTTTGTACACCGCATCCAGCTTGCGGAAAGCCGCACTGTCGGCGGATTTTTCCGTCTTTGCCTTGGCCTGCTTGAAGTAGCGCTCTGCCAGCTTGCGGTTGTTGGAGTAAATGGCACTGTAGGCCATGTGGATGTAGGCCAGTCCGGTCTTGCCTATGGAGCCCAGCGAACGGGCATAGGCTTCATGGACATCGGCGGCTTCCGGCACGGCCCGCAGGACTTCCGTATAGTACGGCTGGGCCTGCTGGGCGCGGCCGGTCTCATCCAGCATGCGCGCATAAAAGAATCTGGCCATGAAATCGTTTTTGTCCAGCTGCATGGCCTGACGCAGCAGGCCTTCCGCCTTGGTCATGTCGCCTTTGCGGTAGTGGAAGGTCCCGGCTTCGCGCAGCACCAGTGGGTCCTTGGGGGCCAGCTGCAGGGCCTGATCGAAGGCGGCGGCAGCTTCGCGCACGTTGTTCCTGCGCGAAAGGACCATGCCCCGCCCCATGCAGGAAAGGGCGTCCTTGCCGGAAAAACGCTGCAGGGCCGCCTGGCTGTCGCCGTAGCGTCCCCAAAGGACGGTCTGGACCCTTTTGAAGCGGCGATTGTCGAAGGACCGGTTGCGGATGGAAGCGGGGAAGGAACTCAGCCGGGCCTGGATGCCGTTGATGCGGTCTCCGATATCCGGGT
>ERZ773145.379-NODE-379-length-43760-cov-6.070152_pt1 | contig 43760 bp, 31 predicted proteins | sample MGYA00580848_ERZ773145 | MGnify/ENA primary metagenome ERZ773145 (study PRJEB29015, sample SAMEA2737858) | human gut metagenome | biome: human gut; feature: human-associated habitat; material: faeces | place: China | collected 2012 ... | reverse complement strand
CTGACTCAAGCTTATCAAGATCCTCATCCATAGGCATAGTAAATGGATGATGCATGGCTACGAATCTTTCTTCTTCATCTGACCACTCAAACTGTGGGAACTCTGTTACCCAGAGGAACTTATAATCACTCTTGTCAAGAAGTCCCATCTGTCCTGCAAGTTCAACTCTTAATGCACCGAGCACATTCCATACAATCTTGTTTCTGTCAGCTGCAAAAAGTAAAAGATCTCCTGGCTTACCTTCCATAGCCTCAACAAGTGCATTCATCTCATCCTCTGTCATAAACTTAGAAAATGAAGACTTAAGTGAACCATCTTCATGAATAGCTATATAGGCAAGGCCCTTTGCTCCATAACCCTTAGCGAAATCAACAAGTGCATCTATCTTCTTACGAGGCATATTTCCCTGACCTGCAGCGTTAATACCACGTACAGAACCACCATTCTCAATAGCTCCTGTAAACACGCTGAAGCCACAGTTCTTAACTATATCTGTAACATTCTTAAGCTCCATACCAAATCTTAAGTCTGGCTTATCAGAACCGAATCGATCCATAGCCTCCTGCCATGTCATACGCTGGATAGGAAGCTTAACATCAACATCTAACACTTCCTTGAAAAGATAAGCTAAAAGTCTTTCATTAACATCGAGCACATCATCAACATCAACAAATGACAGCTCCATATCAATCTGTGTAAACTCTGGCTGTCTGTCAGCTCTTAAGTCCTCATCCCTGAAGCATCTTGCTATCTGCATATATCTGTCATAGCCAGAACACATAAGCATCTGCTTAAAAAGCTGTGGTGACTGTGGCAGAGCATAGAACTTACCTGGATGAATACGGCTTGGTACAAGGTAATCTCTTGCTCCCTCCGGAGTTGACTTAGTAAGCATAGGTGTTTCGATTTCAAGGAAGCCTTCCTTTGCAAGAAATGCTCTTGTCAGAGTTGCCACCTTACTTCTCATGATAATATTAGACTGTATATCAGGTCTTCTTAAATCAAGACATCTATACTTAAGTCTGATATCCTCCTTAGTATTTATATTATCCTCGATAGGAAATGGAGGTGTTTCTGACTCTGAAAGGATTCTTAAAGATTCTGCTGCTATCTCAATATCACCAGTCTTAAGATTCTCATTAACTGCACCGCTTCTTTTAACAACCTTACCAACTACTGCTATAACGAATTCATTTCTTAATGTATAAGCTTTATCAAAGCCTTCCTTACCAACTATATTCTCATCAAAAAGTATCTGTAGGATGCCGCTTCTATCTCTTAAATCAACGAATATAAGCGAACCAAGATTACGTCTCTTAGCCACCCAACCCATAACTGTAACTGTGCTTCCTATGTCAGCACCTGACACCTCTGTGCATCTGTGTGTTCTTTTTAAGCCAACCATTGACTCTGCCATTGTTAATTACCTCATTCCTGTAAATATTTGATTAAAACAAACTCTGATAAATAAACCATATGGATGCCATATAATCAGATCATTCTAAATATCAAGTATATCACTTATATCCAGGTCATCAATATCAATTCTGCTGTTTTTTATAAGTTCAAGCGTTGATTCCTCATTAATAAGTCTCTGAAATAATATAAAGACCTTCATATCAAGATTCTTCACCTCATCAATCATAATAGAAACAGCTGTATCTATATCAAATGCTTTTCTATAAGGTCTGTCTGATATAAGAGCTGCGAATTCATCTGTAACCTTAAGAATCCTCGCTCCTATCGGTATATCCTCACCCACAAGTCCATCAGGATATCCGCTTCCATCGTAGCACTCATGGTGTAAAAGTACAACCTCCATAATATTATCTGAATAATCATACTTTTTCAATACATCATAGCTGATTTTTGAATGCATGCCCATATACTTTTTTTCCTCTTCTGGAAGACCATTGTTCGTTCTTCCATAAAGATACTCTGAAAGCTTAAGTTTTCCAATATCATGCACCATAGCTGCCACTTTTAGTTCGTATGCCTCAGCTTCTGACATACCATACTCCTTAGCCAGGGCATATGTCAGATTAGCAACAAGCACTCCATGCTTAATACCACTTTTGAAATCATTGACTACGTAGTCAATAAGTTCATTATTCATCTCTTTTTTCATATTAAACTTAACCAATATATACTTTTATTCCAGACAAAGAATTTAAACAATATATTTGTCTGAACAATATTTAATTATATTTTTCCAGGTCAGAATTGTCAATCTCATAATAAGCTATTTTCATGCTTTTGTACCTACGCTGATATACTCTTACCTGTATATAACTGGTAATATCTTCCTTTTTCCTCCATCAGCTGTTCATGTGTTCCTCTTTCTATTATTCTGCCCTGTTCCATAACCATGATACAGTCTGCGTTACGAACTGTAGAAAGTCTGTGTGCTATAACAAAAGAGGTTCTTCCTGACATAAGCGCATCCATTCCCTTCTGTACAAGTTTTTCAGTTCTTGTATCAATAGAAGATGTTGCCTCATCAAGAATAAGTACCGGTGGGTCAGCTACTGCAGCACGTGCTATGGCTAAAAGCTGTCTTTGTCCCTGGCTTAGGTTAGCACCACCACTATGAAGCACTGTGTTATAGCCTTCAGGCAGACGTCTTATGAAGCCATCTGCATTGGCAAGTCTTGCTGCTGCTATACACTCCTCATCAGTTGCATCCAGACGGCCATAACGGATATTTTCCATAATAGTTTCTGTGAACAGATTCGTATCCTGAAGCACTATACCAAGGCTTCGTCTTAAATCATCCTTTTTAATATGATTGATATTGATACCATCATATCTTATCTTACCATCCTGTATATCATAGAATCTGTTAATAAGATTCGTAATCGTAGTTTTACCAGCACCTGTGCTTCCTACAAATGCTATCTTCTGACCTGGAGTTGCATACATTCTGATATCATGAAGCACCATCTTGTCAGGATTATATCCAAAGTCTACACCATCAAAGGTAACATCACCTTCAAGTCTTCTGTATTCTACTGGCTTACCATCCATAGCTGGTCTTTTCCATGCCCACATCATAGTATTTTCCTTAGTTTCTGTAAGCTCTTTATCTGCATTATACTTTACATTTACAAGTTCAACGCGGCCTTCGTCTGTTTCGGGCTTCTCATCATATAACTCAAATACACGTCCGGCACCAGCCATAGCCATAACTATACTGCTTACCTGCTGGCTTATCTGTGTTACAGGCTGTGTAAAGCTCTTGTTAAGACTTAAAAATGCTACAAGAGTACCTATAGTCAGTCCCGAAAAATCACTGAGTGCTAATATACCACCAGCAATAGCACATAAAACATAGCTTATGTTGCCGATATTACCATTAACAGGCATAGTAATGTTAGCAATCTTATTGGCGTTATTAGCGCTTGCACGGAGTGCATCATTAATCTTTCTGAACTGCTCTATACTTTCCTCTTCATGACAGAACACCTTTACAACCTTCTGTCCTTCCATCATTTCCTCAATATAAGCATTAACCTTACCTATATCCTTCTGCTGTTCAACGAAATATTTTCCGGAAAGTTCACTTAATCTGGATGTTACATACAACATAATAATAACCATGATGACAGATACTATAGTAAGTGGAATATCAAGCACTATCATACTTACAAATGTAGAAACAAGTGTTATACATGAGTTGATGACCTGAGGTATACTCTGGCTTATAAGCTGTCTTAATGTATCTATATCGTTAGTATACACTGACATAATATCACCATGTGCATGTGTATCAAAATATCTTATAGGAAGGGATTCCATGTTAGTAAAAAGCTCAAACCTTAACTTTTTCAAAGTACCCTGTCCAACATTTACCATGATTCTGTTGTATATATATGAACATAACACACCAACAAGAAGTACTGCTGAAAGCTTTATAATAGCAGCTGCGAGTGGAGCATAATCATGCACTGCTGACTGTGTGAGTGGAATAATATAGTTATCAACCAGCTTCTGGATGAAAAGAGTAGCTATAAGTGTTGTAAGTGATGAAACTATAATACATGCCACAACAGCTATACATGAAAACTTATAATTCTTTAAAACATATCCTAATAATCTTTTCATAACATGAAGTGCATTCTTTCCTTCTCTATCTTTCCTTTTATGCTTTCCATCACCTGGATTCATGTCTGATTTATTCAATATTTTATCAGAATTTCCAACATTTTTACTCATTATCTTCTCCTCCCTTCTGCTCATCAAAATCACCACCGCCCTGTGTCTGGACTTCATATATCTCACGATATACCTTGTTATTTTCTATAAGCTTCTCATGAGTATCAAAGCCACTGATTTCTCCGTTATCAAGCACAAGTATTCTGTCTGCATCCTGGATACTTGATATTCTCTGGGATACTATAAGCTTAGTTGTTCCTGGAATCTTAGTTGCAAATGCCTGCTTTATCTTAGCATCTGTTGCTGTATCCACCGCACTTGTTGAATCATCAAGTATAAGCACCTTAGGATGCTTAAGAAGTGCCCTTGCTATACATAATCTCTGTCTCTGACCACCAGAAACGTTAGTTCCACCCTGTTCTATCCATGTATCATACTTATTTGGCATACGCTCTATGAATTCATCTGCACATGCCTGCTTACATGCTTCTATACACTCTTCCTTTGTTGCGTTATCATCGCCCCATCTTAAGTTATCAAGAATAGTTCCTGAGAATAACACATTTTTCTGAAGAACAACTGATACCTCATCTCGAAGAGTTTCTATATCATATTCTCTTACATCAACTCCACCAACACATACACTTCCGTCCTTAACATCATAAAGGCGGCTTATAAGATTAACAAAGCTTGACTTACCACAGCCAGTTCCACCGATGATACCAATAGTTTCACCCGACTTAATATGTATATCTATATCATGGAGCGTATCTGTTTCACTGTCTTTTTTATATACGAAATCTACATGATTAAAATCTATTCTTCCATCATGAACTTCCATAACTGGAGCTTTTGGATTAGTTATATCTGCCTTTTCGTTAAGCACCTCTGCTATACGCCTTGCACTTGCAACACTCATAGACACCATAACGAACACCATCGAAAGCATCATAAGAGCCATCATCATGCTTATAACATACGAAAACATTGATGTAAGATTACCTGTTGTCATAGTTCCATCTACTATAAAATGTGCCGCAAACCATGAAAGGGCAATAATACTTGCATATATGACAAACATCATAACCGGGTTGTTAAAGGCAAGCCATGATTCTGCCTTTACAAATGTATTATAAAGACCTGTAGCTGCCCTTTTGAACTTATCATTCTCATAATCTTCCCTTACAAATGCCTTAACTACACGTATGCCAGAAATATTTTCCTGTACGCTCGCATTAAGATTATCATACTTTGCAAAACCTTCTGTGAATATAGGTGTTACCTTATATATAATAAAGAAAAGCACGAATCCAAGAAGTATAAGTGCCACTAAAAATATAGTACTCATAGTCGGATTAATGATAAAACACATAACCATGCTGCATATCATCATAAGCGGTGCCCTTACAGCTATTCTAAGAAGCATCTGGTATGCATTCTGCACATTAGTAACATCTGTAGTCATACGTGTGATAAGACCTGCTGTACTATACTTATCAATATTAGAAAATGCGAAATTCTGTATATTGGTATATATTCCTTCTCTTAAGTTGCAGGCAAAGCCAGTTGATGCGCTGGCTGCATACTTTCCTGCCTGAACACCACAAAACAGACTGACAAAGGCAAGTACTATCATAACTCCTCCGTATATATATACGTTTTTCATATTGCCTGCCTGAATACCCTTATCTATAATGCTTGCTGTAACAAATGGTATAAGAATCTCCATAAGTACTTCAAATATAATATAGAAAGGAGCTTTAACTGAATCCTTCTTATACTGGCCTATATAAGCCGATAATGTTTTTATCATACATCAAACCTCATTTCTGCGCATATTATCATATATCTTTTGTAATAAGCGCCATAATTCTTCTTTTTCATCATCATCAAGACTGGATAAAAACCATTCTTCCTTCTTTACCATGTTCGCCCATGCATGCTTACATACACCACGTCCCTTGTCTGTAAGCTTTACATGCTTTACTCTTTTATCATCTGGTTCGTAAAAGCTTTCAATCATAGCCTTCTTTTCAAGTCTTGCAACTATTCCGGCTACTGTCGCCTGTGCCACACCAAAATGCTTCTCAAGTTCTTTAAGAGTTATGCTTTCGTTCTTAGTTTCACTGATGATTATAAGCATTTTTATCTGTGATGCTGTCATATCATCGCTCTTAAGTTCCTTGTTTGCACATGTTCCCAATATGTCATTAAGGCGTTTTATAAGCTCTCCACAATGAAGTTTATCTCTTACCACTTGCAACATCCTTTCTTAAATTAGAATAATATCAAATTAGCATATCAAAAAAGCTGCAGTCATTCTGCAGCTAAAGAACTATATTATAATACGCTATTGATAGCACGCTGTCAATAGTGTGCTGTTGAATATTACTTCTTTTTTACCAAACATCTTTTCTTAAAAAATGATATTCCATAACACATTATGTCATCATAGTCATCTTCATATTCATTTGCATACATACGCTCATCTATCTGTTCCAATGCAATATCACATTCGCTTTCCAATTTATCTAAAGCTTTTGTATACTTAGCTTCAAAAACAGCCACACGTGCATTAACAGTGTCATACACAACAACATCACTTCTTCCCTCACCGTGTTCCTTGTTGGAATCAACCATATAGCCTGCACCTGCAAATATTCCTGCTAAAAATGCGTGATAAAAATCTTCCCTGTAATCGTGATAACTTATAGTTTTCCTTAAAAGCTTATTCATTTCATAAGTAATGCTCTCACTATTACCACTCCATACTGCATCAAATAAAGCCTTTCTATTCCACATTCGTGCACTATCATCAAACCACTTAATAACTGTGGTTTCAAATATATCCCTTATCTCCTTGTTGGGAATGGTCAATGCTGTCATTTTACTATCATCTAACTTGCGTCCAACATCTTCTTTCACTTGTGTAAGATATCCTGTCAAATATAGAATACTCCATATATTATCCTCATCCGAATGTAAATAATCATACGTCAAATATTCATCTATATGCTGAAAAATGTGTCCCCCTGACATAAGCACTTCCAATTTTCTGGTTATATTACTTCCTAAATAATCTATAAATGAACGAATAATTGCATTATCACTTGTATTTTTCCAATAACTTTGTGGCTTTGCTTTAGGATTATATTGTAAATCCAAAATATAATTCATAACATCCCACGGACAATATATATCATAATTACCAAAATGATATCCATCATACCATTCTTTTATAATATCAGCATGCGTTATTGCATCCGCATCACTTAGAATTTTATTAACCTCTTTCTGCGTAAAACCGAAATATTCATTCAAACGCGAAGACACAATCGTATCTGAAACAAAATTGTTCATACCTGTAAATATGCTTTCCTTCGCAATTCTAAGACATCCCGTAATAATAGCAAACTTAAGTGTTTTATTATCTTTTACTGTCTGCATAAGACTCTTCATAACATCTAACATTTCATTATAGTAACCATTATTATTTGCCTTTGCTACTGGAACATCATATTCATCTATAAGCAGAATGACCGGTTCATTATAATAATCATTCATCATATTCATAAGAAGGTATATACTACTCTTAACTTCTTTTACAGATGCATTACCACTAAGTAAATTCTTAAATGAAGTCTTCTGAAATTCAGTTGCTTTCTTACTGTCAAGGAGATAAATATGTTCATTAAAAAGATTAGCAATAACTACTGTAAGCATATCGTAAGCACCTTTAAAATCAAGGCCTTCAACTTGTCTGAACGACACAAAAATTGTTGGATATTTATTCATCCATTCACTACATAAAACCTGATTCTGTGATATTTCTAATCCATCAAATAATTGTTTACTGTCTTTGCGAATATCAAAGTATGAATCAAGCATACTCATCGCTAATGTTTTACCAAACCTCCGTGGTCTTGTAATCAAAGTAACCTTAGTAGAAGCTGTTTTTAGAATATCCTTTATCAATCCCGATTTATCTATATAATAATATCCGTTCTTCCGAATTTCTGTAAAATCCGATACTCCAACAGGAATATTTAAGTTCTTCATAATTGCCCTCACCCCTCGTCTTTACTTTATTGGATTGTCGGTCTTATGCCTATTATATCTTATTGTATTAAGAATTTCTATTACAACTTTATATATCTATAAAATACAATCTATATTTATTCAATCTTATTAAGAATATCAGTTATCGTATTATTTTCTATGCGTTCTCTGGCTTCGTGGTGACAGCGGGTTCGCTACACCAGAACTTTACCGACAATGTGAAAAAAATGGAACTCGCTACGTCATCAGTCTTAAAGAGAATAACAATCTACATGAAAAGCTGCATGCTTAGATTAAACAAACACTAAATCAAACAATCTTTCCACATCCATAACGCAGTATTTATGCTATCTATTCTATTTCATCATCAATCCCCGCAAAATGCATTAATTTTAATAAAATCAATGAAAAATTGTAAGATAACCAATCTATATCTAAAAAAACACCATCAAAATACTCACTATTTTTATATTCTGGAAATCTAAAATACTCTACATATCCATTTTCAATATGTTCATTATATACGTGGCAAAAAACATCTACCCATTTCATATAATCATCATTTATACTATATTCTTTAAATACTGTATCAGCTAACTCACTTAAATTATGTGTTCTATCTGATTTTCTTATTTCTCCATTCTTCTTTACTATAAGATATTTAAAACCAATCTCTACTGCCTGTCTACCAACATTTATCGTAACAACAGAATCTGGCAATATATTTATTAACTTATCAAATGCATTAATATATTCAACCCAATACTCTTTCCATCTACATATTTTATCTTTTTTTAATTCATCTTCTATATTTTTTGCACTTATTCCATTAAAAATTGGAGATTTACCATAAAGTACATGACACGTTGCATCTGCCCCATCAACTTGTAAAATATCTCTATAGCTTATATCATTTCCATATTTTTTAAACATTTTCATATAACCAAACTCCTATCCTAATAACACAATCTTAATCAATCTACTCATAGTCTGAATTTAAAAAAACTTCGTACTGTACAAGATATATTCTTACGCGGGTTACTTAATTCTATAAACATATATTGGTTAACATCTGAACCATTACATAACTCATTAATCGCTCTTGTTCTATAATCCATATATGTATCCATATTTGTCTTTAAGGTGTCCGGCAAATGAACAGAATATCCATTGATTACTATACGACCATTAGTACTGTTATAATCCACAGCTTTCAATTCTCTTATAGTTGAACTAAATCGCTACGCGATGACCTGATTTAGTTTATCGTTATAATTGATTAAAATAAATAAAAAGCAGTGGATTGTAAGATTTGTTTGTAGTATTGTTTAAGTACCACCAAAAACAATAAACAAATCACAAAACACTGCCTATGAAAACTATAACATTTTACAACAATTATATCAAGAAAATATATAAAATAAGATTTATTACAGATTATGTGTTTTTTACACTTATAAATTTATCTACAAATCAAAAAAATTCATCTCCTGACAAATATAAATATTGTCAAAAGATGAATTATTAAAATTATACCTTAGTAACAATAACAGTACCTGTTCCCTCAAGATTTATAACTTTCTCCCCAGCTGTGACAAAGAAGCTGTCTCCTGCCTTGTAATCCATAGTGTTATTTCCAACAGCAATCTTACCACTACCATCAATCACAATAACGCTCCTGAATGACATAGCATCCACACTTATATTAACTTTGCCAGTATTTCGAACATTTTCTGTATTATAACAGTTATCTTCTATATCAGAAGCATGATCAGCTTCGGCTGCATCGCTGCCAAGAACATACTTATAACATTCAAAATACTTACAGCTGACAAGAACTTCTGCTCCTTCTGGAACATCCTTATTATCGCTTATAAACGGCTTGTACTTCTTTACATCAACCACATCAATAGCTTTATCTATATGAAGTTCTCTCTTATTACCAAACTTATCTTTCCGGTCATAATCATACATTCTATAGGTGCAATTAGAATTCTGCTGAATCTCACATATAAGAATACCAGCTCCAATAGCATGAATAGTTCCTGCTTTGACCATAACACAGTCACCTTTATGAACTTCAATCTTATTAAGAATATCAGTTATCGTATTATTTTCTATGCGTTCTCTGATTTCTTCCTTGCTTGAATCCTTTTTGAGTCCACAGTAAAGGAAAGCCCCTGGCTCACAGTCAACTACATACCACATCTCATTTTTACCGAATTCATTCTCAATCTCAAGAGCATAATCATCATCCGGGTGAATCTGAATCGATAAATCCTTCTTAGCATCAATAAACTTAATAAGTACAGGAAATCTGTCAAGTGAACTACTCTTCCAGCCAACAACATCATGTCCGTATTTTTCAATAAATTCTCCAAAATACATTCCGGTAAATATGCCTGAAGCTATAACAGACTGTCCATCTGGATGTGCTGATAATTCCCAGCTTTCACCTATAACATCATAATCACATTTCTTACCAAATACTGTACGAAGCTTAGTACCTCCCCACAGATTATCCTTAAATGCAGGCTCAAGTTTCATAATATCCGGAATACTCACTAAAGAACTATCTTCATCAATATTTACAAAGTCTGTATCCTTCTTTTTTTCAAACTCTGCTTCACTCATGATTTCACCAATACCAGTTTCAATAATGATGACATTAGAATCAGTAAGATTGCTTACTCTGTGTGGAACTCCTATAGGTACACTTACAGTATCATTCTTAGTATATTCTTTAACTTCATTTCCAATCTGGATAGTTGCAGTACCCTCTACTATAGTCCAGCTCTCTAATCTATGTTCATGTTTATGAAGCTTCATACTCATCTTAGGATATATGGTAACCTTTTTTACCTTATAATGCTCAGTTGATGAAAGGATTTCATGCATTCCCCATTGTCTAAACATCACCTTGGAGCTTTCAAAATATGGCTTATATTCTTCTATATGTTCTTTGGCAATCGCCTTGATATCATCAATATGTTCCCTGTCAGATATATAAGTTGCATCATCCGTATTAACTACTGCAATATCATTTATACTATTTGCTACAACCAGGTGTTTGGATGCAGTATTAATCAATAAAACATCTTCGCAATTGTTACTTATTATATTCTTTTCATAGACAGCTGTCCCAAGTTCAGAAACATCATACACATCATCCACATCTTTATAATTAAAATGTGCTTCTACAGGCACAACGTTATCCATCCTTGCGAAAAGCTCTGCCTGCATGCGAAAATGCGGAAACTGTTCCATAATATTCTCTGGAACAACTATATTACGTCTGACTGTTTTAAGTCTGCGTCTTGCCTTTTTCTTAAGCTGACATACATCAGGAAATATCTTCTGTAATGAGTGGTTAAATGTACCAACCATACATATATATATTCCTGCATGGTCATCAACACTTAAATCACGGACAATATTAGCTATTGCACCATTCTTAGCTATTTCTTTAGCTTTAATAACAGAATCCTTGTAGCTTCCATCTTCTATTATAAGATCCGACACTGTAACCATCATAATATCTGATGCATTTAAAAATGCTGAAGCCAGCGAAACTGCTGCAAATGTGCCGCAATTCCTGCTTTCATATATAATTCTGTATCGCAATCCCTGAAAAGCCTTAAGCTGAGACTCCATAATCTCCTTGTAGCTCTCATTCGTTACTATTATAAATTCATCCGCAAACGGCAGATTACGAACTATAGTATCCTGCAATAAAGAACGCCCTTCACATATGTTAAGGAACTGCTTAGGATAATTTTTTCTTGAAAGTGGCCATAGAGTGTTGCCTATGCCACCGGCTAGTATTATGCATTTCATAATTAATCTCCTGTAATTGTCAATACACTATAAAATATGTAGACTTTAATTTATCTATATCATTTAAATATAATTTATAGATGAAATTTTTTCTTTTTATTTGCATATTTTAAAAATCTCACATCACATTATATTATCAATACATCAAATATAAACATATAATATCTTTTATCATTCTGAATAGTTAAAATTAAAAACCTCTTACTAAAAACTATTTTCTTAATTTATAAAAGCTAAATTATTTAACTTTCCAAATACTATTTCATAATTATACTATTAAACAACTAAGCAAATAAATTACTACACTTTAGTTATAATTCAAGCAATTATTACTCCTTTTAGTTCTAATTGCTTCAATATAATTGTTAAACAATTATATATTTTTTTGTTTGATAATATTCAATCCCTTATTAATTAAAGTAACATATTTATTTATAAATTTACTATAAAAATATGCACAAATTATAGATATTACTACTGCTACTATCCCCAACATACAATTGATAATAAATTTATTACTGTTAAATAATAAAAATAACGTTTTAAAAATATATATGTGTATAAGAAACAATTCATATGAAATTTTTGAAATTTCATTACATATTTTTTTTATTGTCTTTATATTCATTAATAATAGAGCCAATGCGCTATATCCAAACAATGCTGGAATATCATTAAAAAGTTTTAAATTTTCAGAAAAAAAAGCTAACCCAGCCTGTAAAGCTATACCTAAAGTAGCTATTAAAGCTAATTTTAATAAGTTACTTCTATATATCTTCCCACATACTAATTTATCTGCTATAACCATTCCTAATGCAAATTCCCATATATATTGAAAACAAAAACTACTCCAAACCCTAATATTTGATACTCCCAACATATAACATAAATTCCACCAAGCAACACTAATGCCTAAAAATATTATTAAAAATATTTTATTATTATTTAATTTTTCTTTTATTTTGCACATAGGTATGAATATAAAATATAATTGAATTATTGATGATACATACCAAAATTGTACACCAAAACTTTCTTCATACTTTGGTATAAACATTTTATACATAAATATATGACTTAAAAACGCTGCTACTCTATCATTATCTGAATACATCCACGGTGACAAAAATGAGATAAAGACAATTATTATATATGGAATATAAATCTTTATCCATCTTTTTTTTATAAATTCTATATAATTAACTCTTGTATTTAAATAGCTTAAATACAAACCTATACCTGAACACAAAAAGAATACATGCACACCTGTTCCACCAATAGCAGATAATGTAATTATTTTTGATGGAATTCCACTAATAAAAGGTAATAAATGCATTATTACAATTGTAATAATAGAAAATCCCTTTAAATAATTTAATACATCAAACCTTTTATTTTTCAATTTATATTCCAAATAAATATTCATATTCTATCTCCATTATCTTTTGATTATTATCATATTTTAGCAGTCAATGTCTGATTCATTCCACTTATGTTTATATTTTTCTAATTAACACTTTCTCCAAAAAATTAGAATAAATAAAATCACAAATTACACCAACTACAAATAGTAAAATAATACAAATTATATAATGACTTATGTACTCTAGAGGAGCCAATTTATAATATTTTCCCACTTCAAATAATCCATCCCATAAATAATTCTTTATAAAACTAGCACCACCGTGTAATAAATAAGCTCCTACTGCATATTTACCTAAAAAGTTAACTACTCTATTATAATTCAACTTCATATTTTTAAATATGTAGAAAACAAATAATGATATTATTAACGGCGAATTTGTTGTTTGCAATTTTTCTATCATTTTATAAAAAATAGGATTATTACCTCCTAAATAAGATAGAACTATTTCCCCTAAAATCCCCACTATAATACCAGGTATAGCTAAAATTCTATATTTTTCAAAAAAATTATAATTAATTTTATTTTCTAGAGTATATATTAAAATATATATTGTTATACCACACGACAATCTTCCAGCAATCTCACTTCCTATTATCCATGAAACACAATATGTAACATAAATCATTATACTTAATAATATATGACATTCTTTTGTAGATAACTCTGCTAATATTTTATTTAGCATTGGGGCAATAATCAAAATTATAATATAAACAGTAATAAACCAATACTGATATGCGAACACCCCAAATATCGATTTAACCATTTGTATATAAGAAAAATTTGTTGCACCTATTAAAATACCTATAATATATATTGTTGTTCCGAAAAAAGAAACTTTAATAACTAACCTTATTATTTTACTATATGAAATTTCTTTCTTTTTGTTTAAAAAGTAAAATGACAATATGAAAAATAAATTTACCCCTAAGATTCCCCATGAGCCAAAAACAAACGAAATTATCTGATTTACGCACAAATTTGAACTTGAAATAGAATCATTATAACCGTGTAGTTGCCAATGAAAAGCACATACCATAAACATGGAAAGTATTCTCATCAATTCAAACGATGTATTTCTTTTATTTTCTCGTATATTATCCTGTTTACATACTTCCTTTTTTTTCAAAAAAATCACCTAATATTACCTTTACTTTTTTTATATTACAAACAAATAAAAGCATACATATTGCAATTATTCCATATCTAATATATATATTTTTATATAAAACTGGCATAATTATTAAAAATACAATAAACAAAATTGTTAACTTTAAAATTGTTTTATTATCATATATATATTCTCCTGGTATGTGTTTTGATACAGTCTTGCACATAAATACATAATGCATAAATGCATATATACAATAACTTATCAATGTCGAATATGCAGCTGCCATATATCCTAATTTAGGAACAAAAATTACTTCTAAAATCACTATAGAAATTCCAGCAACTATGCTAGCTGTAGAAACATATTTTGTTTCTTGATAATAATATTCAATATTAGTATATGCATTATATAAAAAGCCTAAAAAACATACACCCACAAGTGGAGGTATAGCATAAATGGCATCTTTATAAGATGCATCAGCAAATATATTAACAACCTCTGGAGCTACTAAACACATTAATAAATCCAAAATTCCGATAACTACCAATGATAATATGATAGGTTTATTTATATCTTTATATTTTTTTTCTGCTAATTTTTTATATGTCCAAGGAACCAACGTTTTAGTTAAAGCATCATTAAAAATCATCATCATCAATGCCAAGCTATTAGCCAACGAAAATATACCTGATGCAATCCCACCTGAATAATGATCAACAAATAACTGACTTGCTTTTTGTAAAAAAGCTGCAGCTAAAAAATGTGGTATTAATGGAATACAATAATCTATACAATACTTCCAATAATATCTATTTACTTTAGCATGTCCTTTTTTTATATTTAATAACAAAAGATATACAGCTAATAATCCATTAAGAAATACTACACTTGCTATTCTAGCCCACCCTTTATATAATCCTAAGTAATCAGAATAACTAATTAACACAAATGCAATTATTGGAGAAAAGGCTCCTGTGAAAATAGATATTATGACAAGTGCTCTATATCTTAAATAATATCTTTCCATTTGTGACCAAAAGTTAAAAATTGCAACAAAAAAAATATCACAAAACAACGATATCATAATTGGTAGCGGCAAATCATTTAATCCATTAAAAACAAAATGAATAACTAGATATAATGCAAACATAATACATGTTAAGATACCTGTTAAAATTTCTGCACTAAAAACAAATTCATCTTTATCATCTTTAATATCTACAAGTGCTTTAGCGGTAGCATAACTTGAGATGTTTAGCGTCGCAAAAACTGTAAATATTGCTTCCCAAGATTGAAAAACAGCATATTTTGAAAATTCCTCTGCTGTCATCACGCGTGTAAATACAGGCGTAAAAATCATCATTACTGCCTTTTGAAATACATTTGCAAATAAAAACCATAATGATGCCTTTGCTTGCAGGTTCATTTCTTTGTATTTATTTAATAATGTTTTCATACACTTCTTTTATATATCCTTTTTCTTTTATATTTTGCCATGACAGCCCATATGTAAGGGAAATTTATAGCACATATTAATCGTATTTTTGATTTAATTGGAACAATTCTAGCTGATAACAGCATATTCATATCTGATTTAATTATCCGCTTCCAATAATCATACTCTTCCTTATATTTATATTTTGCATTATTTATTTCAATTGATAAAATTCCACTTATAAATAAATGAGCTCTAAATAAATGCCACATAATTTCAAAATCTTTAGATGTAATTATTTTTTCATTCATTATTACATTTAATGAATGCTCATTATTTGAAAACATTTTTATGTTAAATTTTGTTGTAGCACTTGTACTAACATTTCTACGATAGAAATATATTTTTTTATTACTAACAGTTACACAATTAGCATACTGTACTGCTTTGACTGTAAAATGTAATCCTTCACCTGAATATATTGTTTCATTTTGCCACAAATTATTGTCTAATAACCATTTTCTTCTGAAAATTTTGCTATATGACCCCACATACATATCTGGATTTAGCAATAAAGTTGCTGCCTGAGACGCACTAATTGTTTTTTCTTCAATCTTTTCAACCTGTTTTTCTCCATATTTTGTAAATAAAGCTGTTGTCATACATACATCGGCATCACTTATACTCTGTAATTTTAATAAATATTCCACATGATCCAATGTGACCCAATCATCAGGATCAACAAAAATTATAAACTCTCCCATTGCTATCTTAAGACCTGTATTTCTTGCTGTGGCAACGCCCCCATTTTGCTTATGTATTACTTTAATTCTATTATCTTTATTTGCACATTTATCAGCAATAATTCCTGAATTATCAGTTGAACCATCATCAACAATTATAACTTCTATATTCTTATATGTTTGCTGTATTAATGACTCAATACAATCATCTAAATATTTTTCCACATTATAAACAGGTAAAATAATTGATATCATATACCTTTGATTCATTTTATTCCTCCACTACAATATCTAACGCTTTTTTTAAATAAATATTGCTTAATTTCATTAATTCTTTTAACTTTATATTTACCTTATTATAATTAATGGAATAATCATCAATATTACCTATATCTTTGTATGAAGATATAATTCTATCCTGCAATTCTAATTGTTTTAAAATGCTTCTCTTTCTTTCATCTTTTATATTTTTCGATTCTAAAACATAAAATGGTACTCCTAACTTAATTGATAATGCTGTCCCATGAAAAGAATTAGTACATACTATCTTTGCTTGTTGTATTAAATTTAAAAACTCAATCGGTCCTACACCTCTTAAATCCTCTCCAAATTCGTGATATGGCCATTCTGGTGTAATAAATTTCACTTTATAACCAAATTTTTCAGATAATGCTTTCAATATATCTAAATTATTTTTTCTCTTATCAAATCCATCTAATGAATAATATAATATATACGGGTCATTTTCTATTTTATATATTTCTTTAACTAATATATTTTTATCAACTAAAAGCGTTGGATCAAGCACTGTTTGTACCTTATAGTCAACTATATCACTCAAAATCTGAGCTCCTCCACTCTCTCTACATGAAATAGCATCAAACTGTTTTAAATATTTCTCTTTTAAAACAAGATCTTCATATGTCGCAACTCCTATACTTGAGGCGTATGATATCTTCCTTTTATCCTCATCTGCAAAATCCAAAAAATATGCATCTGAACTTTCTGCCTTTTTCGTAATATTCCAAACCTGATCGCTTCCAACTAAGTAACAATCATAATTTTTATTAGTTTCTCTTAAATACTCACTTTTATTATAACTTTTATTTGATAATTTCATTGAATTAATAAAAGAATCAAATTTTTTCTTTCTAGAAACTCTTTCCTTATGAAATGGTATAAGTAATAAAGTTTTTACAAAACGTTTTAATCCATTTCTTTTACTATATAAATCTGTATAATCCTTTTGTTTTTTTATCGAAAAATCTATTATTTCATTATCAATATTTAATTCATCAAGAATTTTCTGAGTACAATATGCTTGAATAACAGCACCATAATTATACACACGATGAAATGTTAAAATACCTATCTTCATAATAATACTCCTTTATTTTTATTTACATTTTTTCTAACAGAAAAAATACCTAATGCAATAAATGCTACCCCACTTCCAACAAAATTAATTGCAGACTCTGAAACTATTGCCTCTATTGTTATTGCTATTATATATGCAATTATAGCGTATACATATATTTTGTTTTTTTCAGCAAACAGTAACTTAGTCATTCTTTTTATCATCCATATAAATAACAATAAACCTATAATTCCTAACTGCCCTAATATCATTCCAAAAAAGCTCTCTCCAGATGTTGTACTTTTTCCTCCTAAAGAAGCTAAATTTCCTGACGTTCCAATTCCACCACCAATAATTGATATACTTTCTGCTGCAGTTGTCAAACCAGCCAAATGTATTGAAACAGTACGTAATATATTACTATGTATTATTCCTACTAAACCTGTTATTGCAAATACAATTAAAAAAATAGCCACTTTTCTATTTTTTATCCACACTTTATATAAAAAAGAAATTGCAACAATTAATATTGCGCCTTTTGATAAAGTTAAAAATGTTGCTATTGATAATAATACAATCTTAAATATTTTTTTATCAACATCTAAAAACAATAGAATAACTATACAAAAAGCTAAAAAATGTGCCGTTAATAGTGGATCTGTAGTTATTCCAACTAAACGCCGTACACTTCGACCTATTATGGAATAAAAATCTGCACTATAATAATTCCCCGGCATTCCAGCTATAACCCATCTTGAAAATCCTTTTGCTTTAAATAAACTTGAAATATTTAATGCTAACCAAAACTTATCTCCTAATATAAATTCCTCTACAATTCCAAAAATTGCTTGAAAAACTCCCATATTAATAATAAATTTTAAGAAATCAACTTTTTCGTCCTGAGAAATATTTAAACATCTTCCATATAATATTAAAATAACAGGTGTCATTAACTGTCTAAAGCAAACAAATTTCGTATATATATCTACATTGCCTCTAAACATTGATAAAACTAAATAAAAGACAAAACAAATTACTAAAAAATTGTTTTTTCTTATTTTCTGTCGTATAATTAATGTCCATATTACGGTTCCCCATAATATAATTTCTTTATATAGTATTATAAATGATGTCACATATCCTGGTAATGAATTACATGCAAACAAACTCATTATATTCTGCAAAATCAATGCCACTGTAACAAATTTTAACGATTTCAAATTTTTATAAATAATTGAATATGGGATATAATATATGCAAATTAATAACCATATACTTACAATACACAGTTGTAAATTTTTCATTTTTCTCCTTATATCTTTTCGGTACTTAAATTTTAAATTTAAAGTATAATATTTCTAATTAACAGATTTTACAATAAGATTAGATACAGCTTTTAATGAATATAAATTTTCATATACTTTTCTACCATTTTCCCCTATCCTTGTTCTAAATTCAAAATCATTCATTGCTATAATGGCATTTGCAAATTTTTGTTCATCGTCAGCTATAATAATATTTTCATTATCCTTATATGTTAATCCTTCTGCACCAATAGTTGTTGAAATAGCTGGCATCCCTTTAGAAAAAGCCTCAATTAATTTTACACGTTGCCCACTACCAATAAACAACGGTACAATAGTACAATCACATTCATCATAATATTCATCTATTGAATCAACATATCCAGTAACTGTTATTTTATTTTTATACTTTTCACTTATCTTTCTAATATCTAAACTTGGATTTTTACCAACAATATATATATGATAATTTATTTTTTCTTTTTCAATAATAGGTAAAACGTTACTTAAAAACCAAATTAAGCCCAAATTATTTGGTTCCCATGTAAGTGTTCCTATAAATAGAATTTTTAAACTATCACCGCATTTATTTTTCTTAACACCTCTATCCAAAACTCCTATTGGAATAATCTCATGCTCAAATTCACAATTCGTTAATGAATACAAATAATTATAATCTTCCTTAGATAATACAATTGTCCTATCCATTTTTTTAATTGAATTAATCTCAAATTTTTCTAATTTCAATGATTCAAAAAACAAAAAACCTTGTTTTATAAAATTCCTTGTTTTTTGAGCTTTTCTTTTTGTAATGATTGTTTCGCAATTATGTTCATCCAATATAAATCTTGCATTAGGCCAACATTTACAAACAATATCTAAATATCTACACATAGGTAGATGATCAAAATATATAACATCATATTGAATACTTATTTTAGCTTTTATTTTTTCTATCATTTCGTTTGACTTATATTTATATATAGAAAATGGTAATTTAGAAAATAGACTTTTGGCTGCAATAAATATCATATATTTTTTATTTTCTGCCGTCGTTAATGGCAAATGTACTTGTTCTATAGTATTGCATATTTTTAATAGTTCTTGCTCTTCATTATACATTTGAATATTTTTTTCTTTAAAACATAGTAAATCTATTTCATATCCTGCCTCAAAAAAAGACTTAATTGTTGTATATGTTTTAATTTTGCCTCCATTATCTAACGGATATGGTAATAAATTTGTTAAAAATAATATTCTCATACATTTTCCTTTCTGTATTTAAATGCGAGATGAAATACTTTCATATCATCTACCAGATATCTTTTAGCCAATCTCTTTGGATCCTGTGTAATTCTAAACAGCCATTCCAAACCATGATTGGCCATCCATTTAGGTGCTCTTTTTATGTTTCCAGCTTCAAAATCAAAACTAGCACCCAGGCCCAAGGAAATTGGCACATTCAACCTATCCCTATAGCTATATATGAACTTTTCCTGTTTTGGACATCCTAGTCCAACAATAAGAATATCAGGATGAGCTTCTTTAACCATATCTATGATTTTTTCTGATTCTATTTCATCTTTCTCAAATCCATATGGCGGAGAATATGTTCCAACTATTTTTAAACCATTATATTTTTTCTTTAAATTTTCTGCGGCTTTCGCTGCCACTCCTTCTGCAGCACCTAAAAAAAACATAGAATATCCTTTTTTTGCTGCCATTTCACATAATAACGGAAACAAATCCGAACCAGATATCTTTTCTTTTATAGGTGTTTTATACCACTTTGAAATCCATAATAATGGTTTTCCATCTGCAAGTATTAAAGATGCATCTCTATAAATATTCTTTAATTCCACATCAGTTTCTAACTGAACTATATGATCAACATTTGGTGTAACTACATAAGATTTATCATTCTTCAATATTAATTTGTCAATTTCATCTAATGTTTCTTTCATTGTCAGATTATCAATTTCTGTATTCATAAATTTAATTCTAGCCATTTTAACCTCTTACTCGCATATGAATATCTCATCAATGATATTAACAACTATATAATCCCTGTAACTTAAATATTACATCTGCTATGTTGTTTTGCGTAACATTCTCATTAATGATTTTTAAATAAAACATCATCATATTATCACATCATCAGTGATTTATCAATTATTATAACAATATTATCCATAAAAATACATTTTCTGCATCTATCTATAAAGTTCTGTTGATTATCAAGTAAAATTTAAGTATAAATCAACAATGCGATAAACAGCCTCTGCAAAAAAAATCATAAATTATCTATTTCGAAATTTTAAAAAAATTATTGTCTTTTGTTTGTCATATAACATAAAACGAGCCAAGAAACGCCGTAAATTCGGTATTTCTTGGCTCATCATTTACAGAAGAGAAAATATTACAGCCATTAGTCTTATTTGCATCTCCTATATTATCAGCATTATTCCTGCAGGCAATGTATGGTGCAATTGATCTGCTTGTCATCGGTAAATATGCTTCTTCTGCTGATGTACCGGCAGTATCAACAGGTTGGCAGATTATGACTACTTTTGCACAAACTGAATTTTCATCTAATTCTCCTATTGCTCCTGCCGTTGGTAAGAGTATATCTCTACAAATCCTCAGCTTTATATATTACATAAGCTTCTTCCATTATCTTCACGAAAAGGATGTGCTATATTCATCTTTCTTGCTTATCTTTTCTTCCATTCTTGCAAGTTCTGTGGAATCTGTAATATTAAGCTTATTTTCTAATGCCATATTTTTCCTTTCCAAATGCGAATTAACGCATTTTATTTTCATCAGTAAACGCTATATAAACAACTGTATAAATATCCATATTATCTAATTTTCAAAATTTTCAAATTAGATCTATGAATTTACATCTTTCAGGCGGTTATAACCACTGAATCCATCGGTATGTACATAACCATGGCAATCAGTCAGGAACTTTGCTGCATAATAGCCGCCTCTTGTCGAAATGCTGTTTCTCTGGCACCATTCATAATCTGACAATCCGCTTATCCTGCATTTCTGAATAAGCTCTGTCCAATATTTATCACGTTCCGATCTACAGCTATCGATGCTATAATAATAGCTTTCTTTAATCATAACTTATATAACCTAAATCCGTTGAAAAAATTCTTAATAGTAATTGAAAGCAGTCTTTTACTTCTTTTTCCGTATATTCATTATCTTCTACATCAAAAAAGACTTTTTCAAATATTTCTTCTATTGTATCTAATCCCAATTCAATGGTGATGCATCATCTGGTACTATAAAATAAGATGTTATAAATGTTCTTGTTAACATCATATAGATTGAATTTCTTGTTTGCAGATTATCCGTTAATTTCCCCTGCATAAAACATATCACAAATGGAAACTCCAACCCCTTAACATATTTCTATTACTTATAAATAAAGTATCTTTTTTTCTTTAGTTTCATAACTTATATTGACTTTCCAGCCATATTTCTCTTCAATTGTAATTTAAAGTGTACACATATTAATCTTTAACAAATATATCCCTAAAGCATATGTTTTTTTATTATCCTATATGTATCATTTATTACATCGCTATTAAGTGATAAATACATTTTTTTATCACCAATAATATAAAACTCATTTTTTGCCCGTGTTGCTGCAACATTCATAATATTAGGATTTTCTGTTCCCATAGCCCAATTTGCTGCTCCAATGCATTTTTCATCTGCACCTAATACTAAAAACACAATAGGTGCTTCTTTTCCCTGAAATGTATGAACAGTTCCAACATTGGTAGGCTTACTATTTTTATCATATCTTGTAAAACCAATTTTATTTAATTCCTGTGATAATTGATATGCAACATTCTTAAATGGACTAATTACATATACAATATCGTCACTTTGTTTATTTACAATGTCAGGATTTTTCATTATCATACTTTGAAGTTTTTTTCTTAAAAACTCCCCTTGTTCTGCAACATATTTATCTACAGCACGACCTTTTATATCATACCATTCAGCAATTCCATCAGACTTTTCTCCCTGTACCATATTACCCAAATATGAAATTTTATTTGAAATATCAAACATAGGATATTTACATCTTCTATGTACCCATAATGGTATTCCTATCCAATCTTCTTTGTTGGTATCCTTATAATATCCATATTTACTTATTGCGTCTATCAGCGTTTGTGTAGATGCTGTTTCAGACAAATATTGTCTTGATACACCATAATATTCCCCCAACATATTAAGAATATTAGAATCCAATGTAAGAACAGGTTTTATCTGTGCAGGATCTCCAACTGCCATAACATATTTGCTTCTGAAGATAGCTCCAACACTTGCTTGTGGAAGTGCTTGTCCTGCTTCATCAATAAATAAATGTCCTATGGTTTCTTTTCCCATATTTGCACACATTCTTGAAAAACTGGCGAATGTAGAACCTATAACTGGTATAGTCATATTTATCCAATTCCACGCCTCCGATATTATATATTTCTTTTCAAGATATTCACTTTGCTTGTTCCATATAATATAAGCTGCTTTTATATTTTTTCTATTTTCATACAAAAATTGTTTCCTAACTTCCAATGCTTTAATAAATAATTGAGACTGTAACCTTCTATATTTTATGTCAAACCATGGATTACTCAATTGTAATTCTTCATAGTCCAAATCAAGATTAAGCTCATTTATTTCAATACTATTCAGTCTTTTCTCCAGATTTTCTACGTCAGCTTCTAAATTATGAATTTCAGACTTTTCATTTTCTTCCCATGTATCAAATATTATTTGTTCTTGTTCTGATTTTCTTTTAATTTTATCTATTTCTGTTTGAAAGTTCTTTATCTTATCTTGCAATCCTAACAATTCAATTCTTATTTTATTCTCATTAACAATAGCTATTTGAAGCTGGTCTGAATATTCTTTACTCTGTTGTATAAATTCTTTCTTATGCTTTCGTGGAGAAAATAATTTTGGTTTTTGAAGTTTCAATGCTTCAATACACTTAAGAACAGTATTCTTTTCACATTCCGCCATCTGTATCTGTGTATTAAAATTGTTCATCTCATTTTCTAAATTTTCTATCTTATATTGAATATCCTCAATAATTTTTCCATTTTCTAGTTTATTTTTTCTTAGATTACATTTTCTGCTAGTCACTTCATGGTTTAGTTTTTGTAATTTTTCATCTATTACTGATTTAAATTTTTTTATATTTTTTATGTTCTGTGAAGTATTTTGAATATTACCCCGATAATTATAAACCTTGTCGTACATTTCAAGAAAGTTTTCGTATATATCATCATCCGGTGTATATTCACACTCAAGATAATTTACAATATGCTTTAACACTGTAACTATATATTTCATATTATCTTTCTTTCCACCTTCAATTGAAAACAATCCCCAAAACTTATCAGCATCTTCTTTTTTTGTGATTTTTAATTTTTCATGCCTGCCTTTTTCGTCCTCATACCATTCTGTTTCTACTAATGAATTTGCTATTTCTTTAAAATAATCTGCTCTAACAATACTATCCAAAAATTCCTTATCTATTTTTTTACTCAAAGGTAAGTCATCAACTATATTTTGAATTGCACTATGATTTGAACTTGCAACGACTATACATTTCTCTGCTATATTTTTAGGCATAATACCAATAGAAGAATTATCCATATATTTTGTTGAATCATTACCTCTTATATATTTTAATGAATTTTTTGCTATATCATATGACTGTTCTACAATAAGCTCAGCAAATATATCTTTTAATAATGTTGTTTTTCCTGTACCCGGTGGTCCATTTACACTCCTAATCTGATTATTATCAAACCCTATTGATAAATTAACAGCCACCTGCTGCATAAATGCAAGTGAAAATTGTGGATTACTGGGAAATCGTGCAATAGGATAATTCTTTGGCTGTAAAATATCATCAAAAGCTCCGTGATTAAATCCCTTACTTTCTCTTTGACTATTTAAATTTATACGCTCTATAGAATTTGCAACTATATATTTGTCTAAATTGTCTGAATGTATTTTTTTTGCTTTTTCCAAATCAGCTATAAAAAAAGAATGTAAATTTGTGGCATCTGTTTCAATATTTTTTAATACCTGTATTCTACAATTTTCAATTAAAATATTATATTTTTTAAGAATTTGTGATATCGTACAATTAAAATGTATTATGTAGTCATCATCTTCTGAACATTCAAATAGTTCCTCAAATTCTTTTCTTTTTTCTGCTTCAAATTCCATAAATTCATTTTCTTTAGGTATTCTTCTTTTATTCCTTATATAATAACTTTCTGTTAAAAATGTCATTTCAGAAACAAAATTAAGTTCTTTATCAAAATATAAAGCAAATGAAAATTTATTTCCTATTGTAATTTCCTGTTCTGTTGGTTTTAATTTATATTTTTTTCTTAGATAATCAATAACTTCGCTAAATGAAAAAATATCAAAATATATAACAACCCCACTATTTTCATAATTTCCAACTCTGCTCTTATTCATTTTATCTAGCATCACAGCATAATAATCCTGTTGCCATAACCCACTAAACGTCAAAATTGCCTTATCATTTAAATTAATATTTCCCTCTGATAAATGTTCAACCATTATCCAAGACTCTAATATATCGTTTTTATTATTCATAATCCTATTCATTCCTGCTAACAACTAATATTTATTTGTTATATTTTAAAATATTTTTAACAATAATCAGTTATACATTTTTACTGATATTTTCTTGTAAAAAATCAATTCACTGCCTAAAATTATATGCCCTTGCAATCTCGTCCAGCCTCTTATCATTTTTCGTAATATCTTTTTTCCCTTTACCATACTTTGCATCTACTTTATCAAGTATTTTTACATCCATATGTCTGTACGGATATTCACGCAACTTCTGCCACAATTCATTATAATTAATCATTAATCTTCTTAATATAATAATAAGCCTTTCATTATACTTCCAATAAAATATACATTTGTAATACTCTGATTCTTCTCTGTTCTCCATATAATTAAGGTAATTCGCCCTTGCCCTTGAATATGTTCTGTCAAGTTGCCTACATATACATTCTATGAATTTACCTGTTATAGCATTTTTAGAACCATAACAAGTTATAATATCTTCAAATGTTTTTTTATATACTCCAAGATAACTTATAGCATCACTTGTACTATTAACGCTAAACATTTTGTTGATAATATTATTTATTGAAGCATCTATTGGCAATGAATCTTGTAACAATATATTTGTTCTATTCAATGCATATATAATATCTTCCGGTCCGAAACTGATAAATGTTATATTATGCGACAACAAATTAAGTATAACTCTTGATACAGGCTCACCTGTCATTTTACATACGAGATGCATAACATTTATAAATATTTCTCTCTCCTTATTAAATAGACGAGGTACTTTTCCGTCTATGGTAAAGAAATAGCAATCTTCTATCTTAGCCGCCTCAATAGAATCCATAAAATATGCGGGATGATAGAATGAATCTTTTTCATTTCTTTTGTTATATGATGGATATAATTCTATTCTTAAGTCACTCTTAAGCCATTCTAATATATTCTCTATCATAGTCCCACCATAATTCACATAGATTTTCTCAAGTTCTTCTACTGAACTATATGTTATGTATATTGTTCTAAATATATCCAACAGTTCCATCACGTCATATGCATTTAGAAATAAAAGTGTCATTGCATCTACTACTATAGCATTACCTATTTCTTTTGATTTTTTTATTATATTATCATTACTATCATTGTTAACCACCATTTTAATCTGTTTATTATCTGGCATGCCAAGCATAGCTATCATATCATTATCTTTTCCAAGTGCTTTCTGCAAAATATAGACTGTAACATATTCGTTATCATAATATGGAATTATACTATCATAATGCTTCTTTACAGTATTTATTCTATCCCAGAATTCATCTGTAAGTTTTTTCTCTCCTGATTCATTCACTTCTATAACTGGTATAGACTCTATCCATGTTACAACATTAGGATGCACATTCTTGAATTCAATACCATAAGATATACCATCTTCTTTTCCACATCTCATAAGTCTTGACATATATAACTGATGAACTGGATTATACACAAGTTCTTTTGCCAATCCCTTTGCTTCTGTTATATATCTGACACTTGCATCCAAATCCCCGTCAAGCAGACAGACTTCACTCATAAGTTCAAGATACTTTATTTGATTTTCTTTATCTTCTATCTTATATGAACTTCCAAGCATTTCTCCATATTTCTTGGCTTTATCGAATGATAATATGTACTTTAGAAGTATGATATAGTTTATTTTCTGCGCAAATGTTTTACTATCATCTGGTACCTGTTCATATAATTCTATTAACCTTCCAACATCTAGTACTTTAAAATATATAAATTCTCCTATTTGTATGCGTTGCTTGTTACTTATAAATATATCAACATACTTCTCATACATATCAAGTGCCGTATATATATCAATATCTGCAAGGTATATAAAAGCATCATATATCAAACTTTCAGGATTATATATCGCCATCTCATGTTTTCCAAGTTTATTAAGAATCTCTGTATATATCTGTTTGAGTTCCTCATCATACTTGTTTCTTCTATAAAAACCTATAGAGTTCCATATATACATAACATCATTACTATGAATATGCTTATCATATAATTCTTTACTTTTTTCTTTTTGCCCTATAAGTTCATAATATCTTGCATCATATAGTTCAATATATGGACAATCTATATCTCTTTTTATTGCTTCACTTCTTATGCTTCTATAATCCTCTGTTCTTTTTATATCAAGTGCAATCTGCAATGCCAAATTATAATTTCTACTAATCTCATTTTTACTTCCTATATTAAGCTTATTTTTAAAAAAGCTAAGTGCCTCATCATCGTTCCCGTTCTCTGACATTTCAAGACATGTTATATAGTTTACATCTCCATCACTAAGATAGCCAATATTATCCCTGTTTCCACATAACATCTGATGATATATTATATTTCTTTTTGTATCATAATCCAGCTTGGCCATATCAGTATCACTAAGTGACAACACATCAAGTTTATCCATTCTTTCACATATTATACATACATTAACATATAACATAAGAAATTGATCATCATAATGTTTGTCTTCAGATTGCAATATTTCTTCCATTGCTTTGGACAAATAATCCAATGAACTAAACATATGAGTATAATCTATCATATCTCTTGATATGCGCTTTCCATATTCACACGCTTTAGTTGCCATAGAATAGCGTATTATTCCAAGGTTAATCAGATTATTAACAGAATGTTTCTCACCTTCTGCTTTTAACATCCATTTCTCTGCTTCCTCATAATCTGCATATATCTTACTCACTATTCCTCTTGCCGCATAATAAGATGAATGATATCTGCTATTATCGGTATTATTTACAATACATTTCCATACTTCATCCAATTTAAGAAACAATTCTTCTTTATCCTCTTTTATCAAAGCACCAAGCTCACATCTTAATATTATTGCTGGTATATATTTATCATCTATATTTATAGCTTTATCAAGCAGTTGTATAGCTTCTGACGCATCAATATTTTTATACTGTCTGTTATTATTTTGATTATTTTTCCAACATGTATATGCTTTTATATAGTAATATTTTGCATTCTGTGTGTAGTCACAATATTTTTCTGAATATGTAAGATTTTTTCTAGCTTTAGTATAATCCTCAATATTGGTATAACACAACGCCAGATTAATGTATATATTAGTAAGAAGTTCTTTTGCATCTACTCCACTCTCCCTTATATCATTAATCAATTCATTATACTTGATTATTGCATCTCTAAATCTCGTATTAGCCTGATAATTCTTCTCTATATTTTTAAATTCAGCAGCATATTCTGTATTATCACTTATATGATTATCATCCGTTAATACTTCTGTTAAATTATTACCTATTCTACTAATATTAGCCGATATATAATCCAATTTTTTATTTATTTCATGATAATTATTACTAATATCACCTTGTGTTTTTAATATTCCTCTTGTATTCTGTACTATTTCTAATTCATTATTCTTATCATTTGATAACAAACCTAAATTTTTCAACTCTAATTTTATTATATCAGCAGACTTATCCAATATTTTTTTCAATTGTACTTCATATTTACCATAATGCGAATATTCTTTTATAAATTCTTTTATAAACTTATCAGTCAGTCCAGTTACTGATTCTTCACTGATTGCAAGATAACTTAATAGATATCTTATTATAACTTTATTACATATATAGAATTTCTGAAGCTCTGTAAAATATTCTGTGCTCTGCATAGGAAACAATACTTTATTTTCTATTATACCCGGCAATTCGTCACAGAATGTTTCAAATTTTTTCTGTCTTAATTTATTCTTTACTTTATCATATACATAATCTAATCCTTTACTTTTTATATAGTCTCTTATTTCTTCTGCTAATCCCATATTTCCCCTCATTATTTATATAAATTCTTTGGCTTTCAATATCTCTTGCACAATACCCACCAGTGAACTATGTATATTGATACATAAACACTGGTGGGTATATTTTTTATACTGGTTTTAACGGAAACCTACCATAACTTAATTGTATCTGTTAAATAGAATTCTTTTGCAGGAATGTATATACTGCTTATATTTCCGAATTCATTTTCCCAGCCTTCTTCTCTTTTTAATCAAGTGTTTTCCCTCATTCTAGAAACTTTTAACACTCTATATCTCCAATACAAATATATTCATATTGTATCATCATTTAATAATAAATAAAAGATTTTTATTTATTATCTATTGACATTGCAAATCAAGCATTGTATAGTATAGCTATACTTAATTAAGTCTCGAATGTGTATTATACACTTGTATTAAAGTTCTATATTACGTATTTCTTATGTATCACACTGGATTCAGTACAGCATTTTATTATCAGATTATACCCATATATACACAACAAGGCATAATTCTATATTATGATCATTTTATCATATGATGTACCTGATGTAACAACTCACTTGTTATATATTTGACCACATGTTAGAATATATATGATTTCATAGCAGAATTGCCTGTTGTTAATTTTACTTATTGAATAAATGAAGTTTTAAGGAGATTTTGCTTATGAAAATTAACAATAAAGATAATAATTATTACAACAAAAACACTGATAACAATATAATTATTAAAAATGATAGTAGCTCCTCTACTACAACCAAACGATATAGTGATAACGTATTTTGTCTATTATATTCAGATAAGAAGAATTTACTGGATTTATACAATGCCCTGAATAACTCATCTCATACAGACACTGATAATCTTAGCATAACAACGCTAAAAGGTGGCGTGTATATGAAGTATAAGAATGATGCCTCATTTGTATTCAGCTATGAGTTATATATGTTTGAACAGCAGTCATCACTTAATTTTAATATGCCATTAAGGTTCTTACACTATGGCTCAGAAGTATACAGGAATATATTTCCTAATAATATGCTTCATAAAAGAAGTATGCTTAAGATTCCAACTCCACATTTTATTACATTCTATAATGGAAGAGAACGTATGAAAGAGCGTATTAAAATTCTTAAGCTGTCAGATATGTTTGAACATCCTACAAAGCATCCAGAGCTTGAGTTAATCGTTACGGTTATTAATCTTAATCCTGCTGAAGATGCAACTAATATTATACATAGCACTACTGATGACAACTTTTTTGATAATAATATCAGACCAGCCATGAACGGATTATTCACGGATAACATATTAAACCGCTGCAAGTCACTCAGAGATTATATGACTTTTGTCACCAAAGTACGTAATAAAATGGATTTGTCCGGTCTGGATGTCAGGACATCAGTTATCGAAGCTGTAGATGAATGTATCAAAGAGGATATTCTATCAGATTTCTTTATAAAGCATAGAGAAGAGGTGATTGATGTGAGTATATTTGAATACGATGAAGAAGGCGTTATGGAGATTCTACGTGAAGAAGCCCGCACTGCTGGACTTGAAGAAGGACGTGCTGCTGGACTTGAGGAAGGACGTTCCGCTGGGCTTGAAGAAGGACGTATAACCGCAGCTATCGATGCCATTAAAAATATCATGACAAAGCTTGGCAAATCTGCTGATGAAGCTATGGACATACTTGATATTGATATTGATAAAAGAGAGGCCATTAAAAAAAAGCTGCAATAGTTATTTACCCGATTAAATATTAAACAATAAGTGGGGCGTAAACATTAAGAACATATTTCTTAATGCTTCGCCCCACTTATGTACTTTATCTGACAAACTCACAACTGTTATATTTTATATCTTCCTAGAACTGGTTATCTTTAAAGAATTCCCGCTTTCTTTCAATCATCTCATCTATTCTGCTGATATAATTCCTTACATCCTTGACATTCTCTATTCTCTCAATCCTTACTGAATGATTATCATCCGACTCATTATGGAAAACAACCTTGCTGCTTGCTCCGGCTCCACATGCTATTATAGTCTGTTTCTCTTCCATAATAAGTATGTTATATATACACTCCTTACCTTCCTTTGAATATCCTACATTTTCAAAGTTTCCAGCCATATTCTTCTGCCTGTACATATAATATGGTTCCATATCAAGCTTTTTTGCTGTTTCCTCTGTCATTCTTATGATCTCATCCGTATTTTTTGTTGACAGCTGCTTGTACTTATCTCTCCATATATTAAGCGCGGCTGCTCTCTTTATGGCAAGTGAATGTACTGTAAGACTTTCTGGATCCATAGCCTGTATCTCGCTAAGTGTATGCTTTACTTCGTCAACATCCTCACCGACAAGACCAAGTATTATATCCATGTTAATATTATCGAAGCCTTCTTCTCTTGCCATATTGTATACATTCTTTATCTGTTCTACAGTATGCTTCCTGCCTATAAGGTCAAGCGTTTTCTGATTCATCGTCTGTGGATTGATAGAGATTCTTCCAACATTATGTTTCTTAAGCACCTTAAGCTTATCAAATGTTATACTATCTGGACGACCTGCTTCTACTGTGAATTCATGACATCCATCTATATCAAACAGTCTTTTAAGTTCTGTTATCAGTCTGTCAAGCTGCGCTGCACTAAGCGTTGTTGGTGTACCACCACCAAAATATACTGTATCAAGTCTTCTTCCCTTCATAGCTTCCGATACAAAGGTCATTTCCTTGATGAGTGCATCAAGATAACTGTCAACGTAATCTTTATAGGCTCCAAGTGCATATGATGAAAATGAACAATACAAGCATATACTTGGGCAGAATGGAATTCCTATATACAGACTATAACCATTTTTATAGTCTATACGGTTTAGTATATCCATTTCTTTTCTAGCTACCTTAAGTGCAAGCTCTGCCTTCTGCTCACTTGCCTTATGCTTATCCATAAAATGTCTTTTTATCGTTTCTTCGCTTTCACCATCTTCAAGCATCATATATGCTATCTTACTTGGGCGCACTCCCGTGAGATATCCCCATGGAAGTGTCTTTCCGGTCTTTTTACTAAGATAGTCGTATAGATATGACTTGAACTTATCATGCATCTGGCTTTTGTTAAGTCCTGTAACATCTGGTACCTTTATATCTATAATCGTATCAATAATATCCACTGATGTATATTTTGAATCGTCTTCTATACCGTCTTTATGATTATCTTTTAGATTCTCTTCTGTACTGTCTTTATGATTATCTTTCGGATTATTTCTTGAATTATCGCTTTCTTTATATGCTGTAACTTCTGTTCTTGGATAGAATGAACGCACCAGCACTATGGCATCATCATAAAATCTATTATCGTCTATTTTAATATATATCATCATTATTCCTCTCTATATACAGCTTCCCAAAAAAACACCACCTGCACACAATATTAAATATACTGCATACTGGTAGTGCCTTTATACTACTATACTATTTATCTATCATTTTGGTAACATTAAATGGTGGCAGAACTACACTATCTGTCTCTGGCTGAGCTGTTAATAATGTAAGCTCACTTCTTAAATACGGCATAAGAATTGCTACTGTATTCTTCTTTATTAAATTTTCTATTAATTTGTCATCTAAATCCTCATCATTTTTTATACTAAAAATTCCTGTCAGGCTTATACTAATTGTATATTCATCTTGTTTTATCCCATTCAATATAAGTGTTACTCTATACGTTCCATCTTCACCAGAACCTATTTGCATCTTCAAACTGAATTTAATTTCATTTTCATTTTTAAATCCAATTCTATTAAATTCAATCTTATCAAATACCATATTTTCTAGTTTTAACACACTACTATAATTGTCCATAACATTCTCCCTCATGCAGCATCTGTGTTATTATCCGAATTTCTCAAAATATCTATACACATACTACTATCATAGATTATATTTAAATCACTCTCTAATATCTTTCTAATTGGTTTACTATCTGTATATTTGTTATTTAAATCAGCAGTTTTGACACTTAATTTCCCTGATACTTCTATCGTATTGGTAAATTTTTCATAAAGTAAATCCATTTCAAACAGTTCTTGAATATCCGAAACACCAACGTATTCATTCTCGTCATAACATATTAAATCCAATGATTGGAAATATTTAATTTCTTCATCAAATTCACCTTCATCAGCATATATATATGAATCTTTTTTAGGAAGATATATACTATTTTCCTTCCAATCCGAATTATTATATTCAACGTTATAATCCCCATTGATGTATTCTATTGATATATGTTCTTCACTATTATACAACAATACTTCTCTTATTGTAATTTTATCCTCAAGAACTTTTACTATACTTTTTGAATCTGTTTTACCAACAAGCCACTTAATTCCCTTCTCATTATTTTGGCAGCATACACACATATAAATATTATTTTTATCATCTTTACAAGTGAAAATGATTGGAAAATAGGATTCAAAAATGATTTTATCAATATACAACTGAACATCTTTATTAATTTTTACAAATTTCTGCACCATGTCCACCTCTATTTTTATTATAGTTTTCCATATAAATGTCAAAATTATCTATTATCTCAAACTCTTCATATGGTCTGGCATCTTTATAAAGCCACCAATCCACATGAGACGTTCTTTTTTTTGTTCGCTCTCTTGTCCTTTGTACCACACCATGTATAGGACTTGTATAACCTACTGCAATAGTAATAGGAACCCTCATATCAGACATTACCCCTGCAAACCTTTTAACATCTTTTGGCTTTTCAAATGTAGATAAAGAATATTGTCCCGGATCATCCTCACTTAAAAGTGGATTCAATACATACCCACTTTCCTCAAAAGATGGTAGAAATGAGGCTTTATCACATTTACCACTTCTACATGCTCTATATACCTTTATTGACTCCTCTTTTGCACCATCAGGTAACTGAAATCTATCAAAATAATAAGGAAATATTTTCTCTATTCTATTAGATATTGTTTTTTCTATCAATTTATCCCTCTTTATATATTTTATGATATTTATTATCTCATAGGAGCATATATTCTGTCTAGTCTATATATACATAAAATATAAAATTTATAAATCAATTCTAAATTGAAAATCTTAATTCACCAGAAACGGATTATTCTCTCTCTCATAACCAACGCTTGTGCCTTCTCCGTGTCCCGGATATACCTTCGTATCATCAGGAAGTACCATTACTTTTTCTTTTATTGAACGCACTATTTCGCTCATGCTACCTCCAGGAAAATCCGTTCTTCCAACTGAGCCACAGAATAATGTATCTCCTGAAAAAAGCACTCCTATTTCTCTTATATAATAACAGCTTCCACCTTCTGTATGTCCCGGAGTATGAAGTGCTTCTATATCAAAGCCTGCAAGTTTAAGTATTTCGCTATCTTTATGCCATACATCTGCTTTTACTGAAAGCTTAAGCCCATATGCTTCACCAAGATTAATATGTGGCTGTTCAAGTGTATTCTTCTCATCACATGATGCATATACTTTAACATCATATTTATCTCTTACGGCATCTGCTGCCATAATATGGTCAAAATGTCCATGTGTTAACAATATTCCCTTAAGGCTGCATCCTGATTCATCTATCATTCTGCTTATCTCATCCTGGCTGTCTGCTGGATCTATAAGAACACACTCTTTAATATCCATATTACATAACAGATAGCAGTTAGTGCCTACCATTCCTAATATTCTTGAATCTATTTTATACATAATTTTTCCTTTTCTTTATATTATTATTTTTAATATTTGCCACCGATTGATGCATACATTCGGACCCATTGCTTCGCAATTTATAAGAATCTATATATCATCGTAATATCATTATATGCTATCAAAAAGCCGTTATCAAGAATAATCCCGACAACGGCTCTAAACTGTAACATTTATATGCTATATTTTACACATTATGTTTGTTATTTACATTCTATATTGCTATATCCACTGCGCACAAGCTTCTGCATTATCTGAATTCAGATAATACCTTTTCTGCCGGTACTTGTCTTTATCAGCCCGTAGCTCTCTCAATATCTGTGACGCCATCTATTTTTCTTAGCTTGTCGATAAGTCTGTTAAGCTCTTCCTTACCTGATACCACAAATCCTAAGTTAATAGTTGCAATATTCTTCTTGTTTACACGGCTGTTCATGAATCTTACATCTATGTTAGCTTCTGTAAACAATCTTGATATATCAACAATAAGACCTTTTCTGTTACCTGCAAATATGTTAATCTCAGCACTGTATTTCTCATCCTTGTTTTCTGTCTGTTCCCACTCTGCTTCTATGAGTCTTGCACGCTCACTTGCCGGGAAGTTTAGTATGTTGATACAGTCTGTTCTGTGGATTGAGATACCTCTTCCTCTTGTAACAAAGCCTACTATTTCATCACCTGGAACAGGATTACAACATCTTGAGAATCTGACAGCAACATCGTGGATTCCTTTAACAACGATTCCACCCTTGCCCTTTTTATTGTCCTTCTCCTTTTCTTTGCTTTCACTTGCTGCTATCTGTTCAAGTGCCTGCTTGTCTGTAATCTCAGACTTCTTTGTCTTTAAGTATTCTTCATTAAGCTTATTGACTATCTGCCCTTCTTTTAAAGCTCCATGTCCAACGGCAGCCATAATAGAATCCCAGTCCTTATAGCCATATTTTCTTAAGGCCTTTTCTACGAATTCAGGTTTATTTATCTCTGAAAGAACTATACCCTTTCCTTTACAATAGTTAGATATAAGCTCCTTACCCTTTATTATATTGTCTTCCTTAAGCTCCTGCTTAAACCACTGGTTAATCTTGTTACGTGCCTGTGTGGACTTAACCATAGATAACCAGTCACGGCTTGGTCCCTTTGAATTCTGTGAAGTTATAATCTCGATTCTGTCACCATTTTTTATCTCATAATCAATATTAACAAGCTTTCCGTTAACTCTTGCACCTACCATCTTATTGCCTACAGCACTATGAATGCTGTAAGCAAAATCTATAGGGTTAGAACCTGCCGGAAGTGTCTTTACATCTCCTGTAGGTGTGAAACAGTATACCGAATCAGAAAACAGATTAAGGTCATTCTTAATAGATGATAAGAATTCCTTATTGTCTGACATATCTCTCTGCCATTCAAGTATCTGTCTTAACCAGCTAAGCTTGGCCTCTTCACTCTTGTTTGTCTCACCTGTTTTGCCTTCTTTATACTTCCAGTGAGCTGCAATACCATATTCTGCTATTCTATGCATTTCATATGTTCTTATCTGTACTTCAAAAGGCTGGCCATTGGATGCTATAAGTGTTGTATGAAGTGACTGATACATGTTAGGCTTAGGCATAGCTATATAATCCTTGAATCTTCCTGGAATAGGCTTGTACATCTCATGTATTACACCTAAAGCCGCATAACAGTCTTTAACTGTATCAACCTTAATACGCACTGCAAATATATCATATATCTGATCAAGTGTCTTATTCTGGTTAACCATCTTTCGATAGATTGAGAAGAAATGCTTAACTCTTCCATCTATCTCTGCTTCTATACCGGCATTGCTTATATGCATACCGACTTCCTTGATTATGCTCTTTATAAATGCTTCTCTGCCCGGTCTGTTGATATCAACCTGCTTTACAAGGTCATTGTAAGTATCAGGCATAAGATATTTCATGGAAAGATCATCTAATTCTACCTTAATCTTAGATATACCAAGCCTATGTGCTATAGGAGCATATATATCCATAGTCTCTCTGGACTTTTCCACCTGCTTTGCTGGTGACTGGTACTGCATTGTACGCATATTGTGAAGTCTGTCGGCAAGCTTTATAAGGATAACTCTTATATCCTTAGCCATAGCAAGAAACATTTTTCTTAAGTTTTCTGCCTGCACTTCTATCTTGTCATGCTGATAGTTAAGCTGTGTAAGCTTTGTAACACCATCTACCAAAAGTGCAACCTCATCGCCGAATTCTTTTGCCACATCTTCACTTGTCATAACAGTATCTTCAACAACATCATGTAAAAGACCAGCTATAATAGACTCTTTATCAAGCTCAAGCTCTGCTAATATAATAGCAACACAAAGTGGATGTATAATATATGGCTCACCTGACTTTCTAAACTGGCCTTCATGAGCCTTTTTTGCAACCTTATATGCGCGTTCTATATCTGAAAGGTCAGATGATGGATGGTACATTTTAACTTTTTCTATAAGGTCATTATAAAGCTCCTCCGGGCTTGTAAAATCCGCCGGCGTATCCACTGATTTTTCTACTTTGCTTGTCTTAATATTCTTGTTTCCTGCTAATTCTATATTGCTCTCTGGCATATAATCTCTCCCCTCGTGTATCTATAATCCGGGTGTGCAATCTGTTGTTGTATTATTATATGATGTCGGGTCAAAATGTCATGGTTGATTCATTTATAATAATCAATTCATTTGACATGGTTCATTTGACATAATTGATTCATTCCTGCTTATATAACAATACTAAGACTGCCTTATTATATTTTATTTATTATTCGTGCTTATCATAAGAACACCTGCATTGAAGCGATATATTCTATATGGCAATAGCTTTCCATCTTTGCACCTGTTATACCTCAGCGTATAACTTTTCCATAAATTCTCTTGTTGCCACTGCATTTTCTGGAACAGTATTCTCAAGTGTACAATGAACATATGGCTTATATTCCTTGATCTTCTTAAGCAATAGTGGATAATTAAGTCCACCTGTTCCTGCTGCTATTGACTTAAGCTCATCATTCTCAACTACATAATCCTTGCAGTGGACTACTGCGATATCTTTTAATAACAGGTCAAATGCCTTTTCTATAATCTCATCCTGTTTATCAATGTTTCCTGTATAAAGAAGGTTAACAGGGTCAAATATAATCTGAAGGTTTGGAGAATCTATAGCATCAAGCACCTTTCTTGCCCTCTCAACTGTGTTGACTATATGCTTCCATACAGGCTCTATAGCTACTATAACGCCAAACTGTTCTGCATATTTAACTATAGGTCTTAGGTTATCTATAAAACACTGAAGTGCCTCATCTGAATGATTCGCTGGTTCATACTTGTACTCTTCATTGACAGCACCTGTCTCTGTTCCAACAACTCCACATCCAAGTATACTTGCAAATCTTATATGTGCTTTATACTTCTCGACTATCTCCTTATGCTTTTCAGGATTAGGATTGCAAAGGTTAAGATAGCATCCAAGAACTGCCACATCAACCTTATTCTCTGCACACAACTCCTTAATATACATAGCAAGTCCAGGTGTCATAGTCTCAACTCCCGGCTTAAACTCCTTTATAGACTTCGAAAGTGCTATATGCATACAATGAAATCCCTGCTTATGTATATTAGGGATAAGCTCATCAAGTGGTGCATATGCAACATCATGTGCTCTGATACCTATTCTCATAATAATCCTCCATTCTTGCGTGCGAAAAATCTTATTTTTCACACTAATCCTCTTTTCTACGCTCATTTATCACTAAACTTCTTTTCTGTGCGTGTTTAATCTTGAATATTTTATATGTCTTACTATATTCATACATCATGCTATTTAAAATCTACAGATTTATTTCAGTTTAACATATCAATGCCCAAATGTCACTTATAAGTTCAATTTAAGCTTGAATTTAAGCTTGAAATATAAGCTCTATTTAAACTTTGACCTGATACAAAAGCCCCTGTAATGATAATAATTACTCAATAATAAATAAATACTACCATTACAGAGGCTCTCTTATTTTATATCATCTATTAATGTGATACTAGTACATCGTTTTCGAAATAACTACACCTTTCACTTGCCTGCGCGATTGGTATAGTTATTTACGAAACGATGTACCAGATTGTACGATTAATTATAACATGAGCAATTAGAAACTCATATCATTCTTACTTATAGCATTATAAAATGTACTCAGTGGTATAAAGCTCTGTGCAAAGCTTTTTCCTGAATCACCCTTACATATAACTGCATCGTCTGTTATTGTCTTTATACCTACTGCTCCACCAGATGCTTCATTTATGGTTTTTCTGAATGTTTTAAGTCCGTACTTCAAATATGAGGCATCTCCTGTAAGCTCATAAGCTATCGCAAGTGACTCAAGCAGAAGTGTGTTGTTACCATTTCTTGCAAGACTAGGAAGTTCCTTATAGTAAAACAGTCCGTTATCCATATAGCAGTTCTCTACAAGATCATCCACCGCATGTATTAACATCTGTTTTACATCCTCTCTTGGGAATACTCTGTAGTATCTCATAACACTTCCGACTGCAACTGATATCATGAAACCTACTCTTATTGCTGTATTATCTGTGTATGGTGATAACCAGTCTCCATATTCTTCTTCCCATTTCTTGAAGCTGTCTATAATCCAGTCGCATTTAGCAAGCCATTTCTTATCATTAGTTTCTACATAAAGTGCTATAAGTGTACGAAGTGCCCAGCCTGTTTCCCTTGCATTGGCTTCACCTGGCACCTGATACATCGGAGTTTCAAGAAGTCTTAAGACATTTTCGCCGATTCCAACAGCTGTCTCATATCCTCTCTCATCTCCTGTAAAATGATAATAATCAAGAAGACCTTCAACCCATTCATGTGAGCATACCATAACACCATTCTTACAATGCCCTGCTGTATGTTCCCATTGTCCACCAATTCTTAAAGGATTGCTGCTATAGTGGCATACATCAACATCCATCCAATGTTTTGCTGCTACTATCAAATAATCAAGGAATCTTCTTACTCCTGTTCTAGCATACATAAGTGCGCAGGCATGCGGATAGTCATATTCATTGTTGCTCCAGACCGGTTTTCCGCCACCTCTTCCCTGGACTGTGTAGCCCATATCTACTGTATCACCCCAGTTAAGCATACCATAGCATCTTGAATGTCCATCTGCTTTTGCCATAAGTGCTATTTCCACATCTTCATCATATTTATCAGGAAATACATCAAGCATTGCACCAGACTCTTTAAATATCTGAGGTGCTATATATGGTCTGTCTGGCATCTGATATATAAGACTTCTGTTATCTATCTCCCATATATGAGTTTCCGGACTATGCCAGTGTATAAGGAAGTTCTGTTCTTTTGCCATACCTGACTGCATAGTAATCTGACCTACACCTTCTGGCACAAGCATGACCGCTACACCCTCTGCGCATGACTTGATTGCCTTAGGATAATTCTGCTGTGCCTGATGCACTGTTACGCAGAATCCATCATCAGAATCTGTATAGTCAGCCATAAATGTTCCATATAACACTTCTGCATAATGTTCATTAGCCTCTTTTATAAGATAGCTGTCATCTATGGTCTCATTTACTTCTTCACCATTCTTACCTATGATAAAGCTTGTCTTATAGTTTGAAGTGGCAACTATAGTCCTGATATCCGAAACAGGAGCCCTGTGTTCTATCATATCAAGCTCTCCTATTCCTCTTGTCATAAATATAGGTCCATTGTTCTTAGAATTGTCTGTAAGAATATCTCCACATCCAGTTGAATCGTTGCCAGCTGCCATATCTATATGTACAAGCTTATCTGTTATTCTGCTGTCCTTTGATTTCTTAATATAAAATACAAGTGATTTTATATTAAGTTCCTCGTCTGATGTATTGATTATTCTATATGATATGTTTACCCATGGTTTTCCTGCATAGGCTGTGATTCGTATCTCAGACTCTATTTTCTTATATTTTATATCTTCTTTATCTATAGAAGCTGTATTTCCGCCTTTATCAGTTTTATTTCCATCTTTATCAGCCTCAACAACATTATAAGCCTTAGCTGAAAGTGTTACCTCTACAGGACCTGGCTTTACTACACGCCACTCTCCTATAGACATCTTATAATCATTTCCTTCTCTATCCTTTAGAACCGGTCCTTCAAAGTTCTCTTCGGTATATATCTTTCTTCCATCAACTAACCTTGTAAATATACTTTCAGAGTTATCAGATACATCAAACTCTAATTCACCACTGTTTACTGTATAACCTGCTTCTGTCTTCTTTACACATACTTCAGCTTTGTGTACATTTACAGCCTTTTCTATAGGATTATCATAAGACAGCTTAGAAGCTTCTACAGCTTTATCATACTCTTCACTGCTTACAGAAAGAATCACTTTTGTGCGCTTGTTAGCTGGGAGATCTGCCATAAAGCTTATAAACAGAAACTTAACACTTCCATCATCATAGCTTGATGTCACTTCAGGCTGTATAATGCATTCCTTTCCATTCTGTAATACTGCTATCTCTGATATGCTTTTAAGTTCACCTTTCTTAAATGGAACTGCTACGCTGACGCATTCCTGAATCCTTGGATACCTATATAACTTATCCAGATAAATATCTAACATGCTTTATTCCTCCTTGTTATTCCACTGTGCAAACCATTTTTAACACAACAAAACTGTATTAATATGGGTTTTTACCGGTTTTTTTTCATATTTAACTTATATCTTATTATACTCACATTAATATCTGCTAACTACTGTTAAGATTGTCCTTTTTATGATATTATACATATTAATTGACCTTTACCTGCTTTAAGTTAGCAATCAGTACTAAGCATGAAGGTAAATTTATTCACAGAAAGGACTGTACACTTTGAATTATGCTGAAATAAAATATAATGATATTGCCAATGGTCCCGGCGTAAGAACAAGTATATTTGTAAGCGGCTGCACTCATCACTGTAAGGGTTGCTTTAACGAGGTTGCATGGGATTTTAATTATGGCATGCCATTTACTGATGAAACTATTGATGAAATAATAGAATCAATGAAGCCTTCTTATATAGCAGGATTAACTCTTCTTGGTGGTGAGCCCTTCGAACCAGCTAACCAGAAAGGACTTCTTCCTTTATTAGAAAGAGTAAAACAGGTATATCCTGATAAGAATATATGGTGTTTTACAGGCTATCTGTTTGATAAAGATATTATGGAGCGTATGTATAACACATACCCAGAGACTGCAAGAATGCTGTCTTTCATCGACATATGTGTTGATGGGAAGTTTGTTGAACAACTAAAGGATATGATGTTAAAATTCAAAGGATCATCTAACCAGAGAACTATTGATGTACAGACCTCGCTTAAGGAGGGGCATGTAGTCATAGCTGATGGTTACTAAAGCTATTTATGCTAATCACAATATATAGAAATGAGGATTTATTTTTATGAAACAAAATGTAAATATTAAAAAACTTACACCTGATGCTATTATACCAACTTACGGAACTGAATACTCAGCTGGTGCAGACCTTTATTCAGGTATGACAGAAGCAGTCACTATAAAACCTGGCACAACTGAATTCATCAAAACAGGTATTGCCATGGAGATACCCGCTGGTCTTGTTGGTCTTATTTATGCAAGAAGCGGTATGGCATGCAAAAAGGGTGTTGCTCCTGCCAACAAAGTAGGTGTTATTGATTCTGACTACAGAGGAGAGATAATAGTTGCCCTACACAACCACTCTGATGCTTCTGTTACTATAGAACCAGGTGACAGAGTTGCACAGATTGTACTTGCTCCTTATATAACAGCTGCTTTTAATGAAGTGCAGGAATTAAGTGATACAGTTCGTGGAGATGGCGGATTCGGTTCTACAGGAACTAAGTAGGAATATTGTTGTTTAGCACACATTCTTAGCGTACGGACGACAGCATATATGAGGAAAGCAGGTGTTCATACATCAACGATGCCAGAAGCTTCAATTGGATATTTCTAAGACTTTTCATATA
>ERZ773145.376-NODE-376-length-44020-cov-4.117821_pt1 | contig 44020 bp, 56 predicted proteins | sample MGYA00580848_ERZ773145 | MGnify/ENA primary metagenome ERZ773145 (study PRJEB29015, sample SAMEA2737858) | human gut metagenome | biome: human gut; feature: human-associated habitat; material: faeces | place: China | collected 2012 ... | reverse complement strand
ACAACACAGCACAGACGGGTACGCTGAACAGCATCCCTACTGTCTGTTTAAGGATAGCTTCCCGCATCCCCCGCAGAGGAAAGCCGCCCACAATGTAGGCGTCATGCCAGCCGCCGTATCTTGTCTTGACTTGGTTGATGAGGTCATGGTAGATGGCAAGGACGTTGCTTCGGAGGCAGTCCGGCTTGTCATAAAGGTCGAGCCCCGAGACCGCCCGGTAAAGCATGTCCATGTCGATTATCAAGTCCCCGCGAGTACTCATCTGGTTTACAAGCGTCGACTTGCCGGAACATGGCGGCCCATAAATAAGAAACACTTGCCGCTCATGCTTGTGGCCGAAGCGCTCATGCTCTGCATTGTGACAGTCAAAGCAGATGAGCTCCACGTTATCCGGATTAAGTGCTACCTCAGGATTATGCACATTGTCCTTAGTCAAAGGGATAATGTGGTGGCCGATAAGCTCTGCCGTGTTAAACGTCATGTCCTTACCACATCGCGCGCACTTGGGCCCACGCTTAACGATCAGCTGCCACCTAAGGTCCTTCCAATCTTTCGAATTGTAGAACCTTGCTGCCCACGCCTCAGCCATTAGTAGTCACCCCATTCAACCGGCTTTCTGTGTTTCAGCCAGAAGATGGCCGCCGTGGCGTTGGAAGGAATCCATTTATGCACCACTTTAGTTTCTACAGACTTTACCGGATCGCCGTCCTTATCAAGCATGAGTTCGCCTTTGGACGTCCTCGCCTCCCTGGTGAAGGTGGTCACCTCATCCACGTAGTAACCTCTTGCAGATTTATACACGGCGTTTTCCACTCGCCGGTCTGCGACTTCCTTCCCCATCCGCAGGGCTTCCGCAATTTCAGGATGCTCCTTCTTCCAGGTGTAAAAGGTCTGCTGGCAGACTCCCAGGTGGTCCTTGTCTCTAATCTGGGCGTCGGACAGGCCGTCCAGGGCCCATCCTTTAATCTTGTCCAGACCTTCGGGCGATACCCATTTGGTCCATTTGGCTTCCATGTCCTCCACCTCCTTTCGGGGCAAAACAAAAGCGCCGCCCCGTTAGGGACCGCGCTCATGCATAATTCTTTACTATATTATATCACATATTGCAAGGTGCAAATCATGTCAAATCGTGTAACTTTCTGTCAAGTGCTGTAAACTCTTCCAGAAAAGGTTCAGTTTCTTCCATGACTTCCAGGTAGTCCAGGGCTTTCCGGCGGCGGTCATCCAGTCTCTGCCTGGTTACACCATAGGCCTCAATCAGCTTGCTCCAATCCCATCCTTCGTAATAACGGGCCTCAAGCAGTAAGCGGTCATGGTCCTCAGGCAGATGGGACAGAATGTCCTTAATGGCATGCAGACTTTCCGTTAATCTATCCGTGTGCTCCCGAAGTTTGTCGTCAATGTCTTTGAGGCCGTCCTCCAGCTTGATAATGACATCGGACAGGTCTCGGCTCTCTCCGCCGCAAATCTTGACCTTATCATAACTCACACCTTTGAGACCGGTGCTGAGGTCAATCCGGCCTTTGCGCATAATGCCCAGAATCTTCAAGGCTTCCCGTTCATAGTTGACCACTGCCCGGAGATAATCCAGGCGCCTTTCAACCGGTGGCAGCTTACTGTTTTCTTCTAACATGCTTAGCCTCCTCTTCGGTGATGCTGGTGTAGCAGACTCCCGTCTTCCTGTCGGCAATAGTCAAGTCATTCATCAACTGGTACCCCGCCTTCTTTACCAGGATGCGGATGGTAGCGATGACTCTAAAGGCGGTCATGGCGCGATTCTTTCTAGCCGCCTCCCGCTGTTCCTTCTGATACTTTGCAAGTACCTGTTCATAGGTCGGGTCTCGGTGGTAATGCACATTGCGGTGCAGTCCTTCTTTTGGCATTAGTCCCTCCTGTTCCACGCCTTCACGGCGTCAGTTACGTCAAGATACTTCCGGCCTTCTGAGGCAATGCACCTTGGGTCCTCGCAGGCCACGGAGTAGAGTGCTTCACCACGTCCGCGGTAGATGAGGATTCCCGCATCGCCGCCGCAAAACGGACAACGTTCAAGTTTTGCTTTCTTTACTGTCTCATCGACTTCCTTCTGCTTGTAATAGGCAATCGCTTCTTCGGCATAAGATGGCGTCATGGTCTCACCTCTTCCTCGGGTCAATAGGCACGCCATGAAGGACGTCCACGGACCACTTCATGTACTGCAGAGCTTTTTCCATATCCTTGAGTTCTGTTCCTTTAAAGCGGGAACGCAATATATACTTCAGGGCGTTGCCCTTGCAGAAGCCGTAGAGCTCCTGGGCGCTAAAGTACATCTGCATAACTTCGATTGGCTCCTTCTCCGCAGTCTGGTAGTGCTTCTGGTCAACGGCGGCGCCGGTGTCCTGCTTCTTAAAAACCATAGGGCTCTTAGGAATTTCACTTTCTTGGATTTCATGTAAATCAGCTGGCTTCACATCAAAGTCCTCCCAGGTTAAAGGCCTTTCACCCTGAACGCTCTTTTTATGCTTCAAAAGATTTCTAGCATATTCCTTTGCTCTGGCCTGAAGGTCTTTCAAATCCAAAAACCGGTCATTATCCACTATCCAGGTAATCTGCTTTAATGTGTTGTCTTTTACGGCATAAGGAAGTCCGTCAGGCAAGGCGGACATAGCCTTCGATATATAATCGGCTTTACTTGTTAATGATTTTTCAGAGCTCATAATCATTTCCTCCATTCACAAGTGCTGTCAATCAAACAGGAAATCAAGCCACGGTCAAGCAATGCGGCCAGCACTTTCATCTGGCTCGTCGTCAGCTTCATGGCGTTTTCCTTGTCATAAGATACAAAGCCGTTGTACCAGACAAGAATAAAATTTGTAAAACCTTTCTTCCTCAGCCATTTGACGCAATCCATGTGGCTCGGACTCGCCAGGAAGATAAGGCCGTTATCGGTCACCACGATTTCGCAGTAATTAATAAAGTGCTCCTTGTTGACCTTCACCATTTTTAAAAATTCGTCCAGGGTAAAGGCTACATGCCCGGGTCTTTCGTAAGGGTTCATATCAGTACCATCCTTTGATTTCCACTCCTGCCTCATCTTTAAGGCACTTAGCCAGCTCCTGCAGGGTAATGTAGCCTTCCTCATAGCACTTGTACTGTTCCAAGCAGAGGTCAACGAATCTCCCCAATCTTCCTTCTTTTTTCATCAGAAGGCCATATTTGTCGTGAATGACCATGGACGGAAGGGCCAGCATGAGGTTGAATGCCAGCTTGCATCCTTTTTCCGTGGCCTCTTCTTTCATACGGTCAATGTCCGACTGCTTGAGGGAGACCATGGGGTCCTTTTTCTTGATGCCTAAACGGCGTCTTTCCTGTCGGTTCATTTTAGTCCTCCTTTCCGGGAATCCTGTCCACTGACAGATAACTGAGTGACCGCCGCAGGGATTTAAATTCTTCAAATTCTTTCTGGCTGAGCTCGGCAGTCACCGGAAAGCGCTCAAAGTAAAGGGAAAGCCTGTACTGCGGCGCTTTATCAAAACGATTGATGTAGTAAAGTACTCGCTGCGCGCACTCGGAAATCTCGCGGTACTTAGCCATTAAATAGTCGTTTTCGGCGTTAATGTCGTGCGCTCGATTGATACTGCAAAGACTGATGGTGGCCACCCCAGCCACGAAGCCCATAAAAATAAAAACGATAGCTGTGATGTAACTCATTTTTGTACCTCCTTCACTAGCATCTTGACGGCGTCCATCATAGCATCCTGCCCCATGCGCTTAGCTTTAAGGGCCGCCATGACGTGGGTGTCCAATGTCCCCTCCGCCACCAGATGGTGGATGATAACAGGCTCTTTCTGGCCCTGCCTCTGCAGGCGGGCGTTAGCCTGCTGATACTGCTCCAGGCTCCACGTCAGTCCAAACCAGACGATGATGTGACCGCCTGCCTGGAGGTTGAGGCCATAACCGGCACTTGCGGGATGAGCCAGAAGCATGAAAATCTTTCCTTCGTTCCAGGCACGCACATCGTCTGCGCTTTTGAGCTGCCTGGCCTTGGGAAACTTCTTGAGGATCCTTGCAAGGTCGCTCCGGTAGGAATAGAAAACCAATATCGGATTACCCTCGTTGGTGCTCACGATGTCGGCCAGGGCATCCAGTTTGGCGCTGTGAACCTCAATCATCTGACCGTCGTTGTCATAGATGGCTCCGTTGGCCAGCTGGAGAAGCTTGTTACTGACAGCGGCGGCGGATAAGGCGGTAATCTCCTCGCCCTGCATTTCTATGATGTACTCTTTGGCCATGGCGCGGTAGGCGTCCATGCTGGCCTTGTCCAGCTTGACGGGGATAGTCACCGGCGGCAGGACGTCAGGCATGTTTTTGTAGTCCTCACTCTTGAGAGAAATGCAGATGTCTGAAATCTTATCATAGATTTCTTTTTCCGCCGCCGGATTCCTCACCTTCCAGCTGTAGACTATATCCTGATTCCGCTTGTCCGGAAGGAAATAGTTGGACCGGAAAGACGTAAGGCTTTTACCCAGACGCTTACCGCCGTCCAGTAAGTACAGCTGCGCCCAAAGGTCCATGAGGCCGTTGGGCCTCGGGGTGCCTGTCAGAAGGACAATCTTCTTAAAGCATCCCCTTATCCGCCTGATGGCCCTCCACCTCTTTGTCTTGGAGTCCTTAAACGATGTACTCTCGTCAAGAATCAGCATGTCAAATGGTGGCTTGTAGTGAGTCTGCTCCATCAGCCATACCACGTTTTCGCGGTTGATAACGTAGATATCAGCCTTTTTGTAAAGGGCTCTCAGCCGCTCCGTCTTGCTCCCCAGAATGGTGGAGAAGCGGAGGCAGTGAAACTGGTCCCACTTCTGGGCCTCATCCTGCCATGTAGCCTCGGCCACGGTCTTAGGCGCCACAATCAGGACGCTCCCGATTTCGAAGCGGTTGTACATCTCTTCCAGGATGGCGGCCAGGGAAATGGAAGTTTTCCCAAGGCCTCAGCCCATGCCCAGAAATACACCGGTGCATGGATTTTCGACGATATGTCTAACAACTGCTTTTTGGTACGAATGTAAGTTGAGCATCATAAGGCATCACCTCTTTTCCTACAGAGCCTACGGACAAGTGCCTTTGCAGTGTCCTTGTTGTCTACGACGGCTACCCTGTGCCCCTGATAATAAAGGTAAAGCAGGATAAAGCGCTGCACCGGCCGCGGCTTTCCTCCCGGTCTTTTGAGTTCCACGAAGCAGGTTACGCCGCCGGGGAGAATGATAATCCTATCCGGCACGCCTGCCGAGGCGGGAGAAACAAACTTGAATGCCTTGCCGTGCTTCTTCCTGACTTCTTTCACCAGATACTTTTCAATGTCTCGTTCATTTTGCATAAAATCTCACCTTTTGCCCTCCTGCGAGTGCTTACCTCGTTGACAGAGTGTAAACAGGTAAACAGATTTTTCGAGGTTTATATAGATATAGTGAATTAGGGGCCTATTTTTTCCTTAGGCCCCTAATTCCCCTATTTCATATATCTCATATATAAATCTGTTTACACTGTTTACAGATACAGAATATATAGATAGATACGGGGAAAAAGCTGTAAACAGAAGGTGTAAACGAAATTTTAAGTTCGTTTACAGAAAAATATTCTATAAGTACCCTCTGTTTACAAGGGCTTTATTTCGGACTACTCTGTTTACACTTTTTGGGCGAAATCATGGTGCTATAAAAATTAGATTCACTGTATAAATATACATCCACTGGCACGCCGTCAAATTCCATTTCTGCGTCTAAGGGAAAAACGGCAATGTACCTCTTCCACGCTGCTCCCACGTCGGGACGGTGTTCCTGATACCATTCCTGCAGCCTTAAAATCATCACTAAGATTTCGTCCCAGGTCCTCAGGTTAAGAATCCTGGCGGAAAATGTCCTCACTCCTTCTGTCTGCAGGATGTTAATGTAGGCATTTTGGATGCTGCTTCCATTGGCGTAGTTCATGACGCAGAACCGGAGGCCCCCTGGCCCGAAGACCACAATGCTTCCGTTATCCTGGGTATAATCCCAATCCTCATTCTGCAGGACCTTCAAAAAGGCCCTCTTTCCTTTCAATTTCATGGTAATCACTTCCTTAAAAAACTTCTTTGGATTCCATAAGGCCCAAACCGGTGCGTGGGCCCCAGCTTCCAGCCCAGGATATTAAGCAAAATGGCGCTGAGCTCCCGGCTGTCCTTATTAGTAAATCTGGATTTATCCTGGCCAAAGGCCTCGCACCAGATTTCCAAGGTGCAAACGTACTCCCTTTCTTTCTCGCCGGGGTCCTCGGGCCTTGCTTCGTACTTTGCCAAATATTCCTGCCTATTGAATAGGTCCATCTTGTCCCATCCCGTAGGCAGCCGCTTGCTGAGGTAGTCTTCAATCATTCCGGCCTTTTCACTTCCCTCTGTAAGGTCCGACTGAATCTTACGGGCTTCCTTCTCGGCTTCCGGCGACAGAAGCAGGCTGTGGAAATCCATGTTACGGTCAAACCGGTTCAGAAGTTCCTGCTTCTTCCCCTCGTCAAAAGTGGCGGGGTTGATGTTTCTTTCGCCGCAGTACTGAAAGAACGCCTCGAAGGACTCCATCGCCCATGTGGCCCTAACCTCTGCCCAGATGAGGTCCCTCTTCGCTTTGAGCTCCTCCATCTTTTCTACGGTGGTCATTACCACGTTGTCGGGCGCATATTCTTCACCCTTCCCTACGCCGCACATGACCGGCCAGAATCGGCGGCCGCCGGTGCGGTCCTTAAGAAAGATAGCGTCATTCGTAGTGCCTGCAAAGACGCACTGCCTGGGGTACTCCTGCGTACGGCGCCCGTAGGCCATACGGAATTTATCAGAAGGCCGGCTGAGGAAAGCTTTGATTTGGTCATTGTCTGCCTTGTTTGAGGCCTGCATTTCGGAGAGCTCTACAATGCTTGTCCCCTGGATCTGCTCCATGGGGTCCTTACCGGAAAAGCTGGCGATGCTGTCGTTGAACCAGTCGCCGCCCAGAATCTTTAGGAACGAGCTCTTGCCTATCCCCTGGGGACCGCTGAGGACAAGGCACTGGTCAAATTTGCAGCCAGGCGAGTAGACGCGAGCCACCGCGGCCTTAAAGAAAACTCTTGTAACCTCCCGAACAAAGGGAGTGTCCTTTGCACCCAGATAGTCCACGAGCAGCGTAGGCACTCGCTCCACGCCATCCCATGTGAGGCTCTCGAGGTAGTCCCTTACGGGGTGGAAACGGTTGTCCATCATCACCTCCGTCAGGACGTCATCCACTAGTGCCCTCTTGTCTATCTTGTAGTTTTTGCTGAGATAGTTGCGGAGGCAGGCGTCGTCGGTGTCGGACCAGATAGGCGCCCCATCGACTTTACGCCATGGGACGTCACCTTTAAGCAGGTAGCGGTGGGAAAAGAGGTCGAGCCCGAAGCGGTCCTTGAGAAGCGGGTCATGAGTCAAAATCAGCTTGAGGTTGTCCACGCTCTGGGCGATGTGGAGATTGTTGCCTTTCCCCTCCATCTTGAGGTTATCGGTCCAGGACGTGTCCAGGTCCTTTTCGTCCACGCCTGAGTCCTTAAACATCTCTCGGATTTCCGCCGTTTTTTCGCTGTTGTACTCCTTCATGGTGGCTTTGTCTTTTTTCGCAAAGTCCATCATGGCGAGGTAAGACGGCAGGCGGTTGAACGGAGTGTCCGGCTTGACGTTGAGGTCAAGATGGCGGAATTTGTGGATTCGGAGGAAATCAAAGGCGTTGTGCTCTTCTCCTCCCGCGGGGTCCGTGGAGTGGTGGGACATTGCAAAACGTCCTTCCTCATAGATGACCAGGCCGCCGGAGGTGGAGCCTTTGGCGTAGGTCCAGCGGTTTTCATCATTCGTTGGGATGTACACGTCGGGAAGGAACGTGGTAATGACGTCCTGGATGGTGTAGGTCCGGCAGAACGCCCCGATTAATCCGGGCTTTTCCCGCGGGTCCTCAGCCTTGGATGCGGTCCGATTAATGGCGGCTTCCTTTGGGTGGAGCGGCCAGGAGGCGATGTCATGCCAGTCATCGTACTCACCCAGAATCTTGTCGGCGTCCATGATGGGCCCGTCGTTGTACTTAAAGACGTAGACGCCGTCAACTGGCGTGGAAGGGAAGTGCATGAGGCGCTCAGGCTCGAAGGTTGTCGGGTCCATGGCGTCCATGCCGATTCTTTCAGCTGCCTTCCGGGCGATGGCCTGGTACTCATCAGGCGTTACCGGACGGCTTAAAGGCATGATAATGCGGAGGCGCGGCCTTTCCGGGGTGTGGCTGTGGGTTGAGTAAAAGCACCAGGCGCCGTTACCGAGCTTAGCAGGCAGGGCATCGGGAAAGTCCTTCGTGCCGCTGTCGGCGTCGAGCGTTAAGAGCTGCCGGTATATCACATTGGTCTTGAGTCGCCGGCCGTCTTTGAGCCTTCCGCCTACGAATCCGCCCACGTCCTTCTTCGAGTCCTTCTGAGGCTTCGAGAAATGGTGGTACTCCGCCATGGTCTCCCCTGTCCTTGCGGTCTTAGAGAGCCGTTCCACCATCTGGCTCCATGTGACTTCTCTCTGCCTCCACACCTTAGCAAAGCGGTGCGGCGCTGTGGAGATATCCACCTTGATATCGTTTTTGAGCTTAATTGACATTTGCTGCTCTCACCTCCTTCAGGTCCAATGTAGTGACGGCAAGCCTTTTGCGGCGTGCCCAGTTTTTTATAATGGCAATCATCTCGGGGACATTCTTTACAATCCGGTTGCCTGGGAGCTTAGCCTGTACAATGGCTTTATTTTTTGGGTCAACTTCGATGCAGACCTTTGCCTGCCCTTTGACAAAGTAGGCGAGCACCACAGACTCAAGGGCCCGATTGACGTCTACAAAGTCCTTTCCCTTGATGAGGTAAAGGTCGGTGCTGGTGGGCGCGTAGCGGCCGCCGTATGATGTATAAAAGGTGTCTCCTGCGTTTCGCACAAGATTGGCAAGGAGCTTGCCGCACCTGGGGCAGGTGTAGCGGTCGCACTCGGAGCGGTAGCCCTGGGGAAATCCGCGGGAGCCAAATAAACTGAAAAAACTAAATCCGCATTGTGTGTGCATCGTCAGGACGGGCTCCCGTCCCTCGTTATCGGGGTCCGGGATGTGCTCGTCACTGGTGTCTGCGGGAAAGCGGATTACATCATAAAGCTGTTTAGCGTGCAATGTTGCTAACGTCTTCATGATGCCACCTCACTTTCTTTAGAAAAGGTCGTCCAGGCTGCCGTCGTTGACAGGCTCTTCGGCCTTGGTTTCCTGCGGTTTCGGTTCTTCTTTCGGAGGTTCCTTTACCTCTTCTGCCTTTGGCGCCTCTGCCGGTTTTTCAAGCGGCGCATCAAAGAGCGTGGGCGCCGGTTCTTTCTTCGGCTTCTCCTCTGTCTTTGGCTCAGCCTTCTTCCGGGGCGCTCTCTTGCACTTCGGGGATTCCTTCGGCTTTTCTTCTGGAGCCTCTTCCGGCGTATCCTCTGCCGTTTCTTCTGCTGGCTCGCCGTTCTGAGCGGCCTGCCATTCGAGAGCTGCCATGATGATGTGGGAGGCGTCGGCGCAGTCCTGACAGTACTTGATGGCCTTAATGACCGCCACCTGCTTTTCTTCGGATGCGCCTTCCTCCGCCAGATGTTTTTTATACTTTTCCAGAACATTTACAGCCTGCAGGCCCGTGTCGGCCTGCGAAATGAACATGCCTTTTGAGATTGCCATAATTAACTTCCTACCTTTTTTACCTTGCAAAATTCCACCCAGTTAAAGACGGGGTGCTTCTGTGTGGCCATGTCGTACATCATGGTTTTGATGAGCGTTACCGCTTCCCCTTCGGTGATGTCCTTGTTTCGGAAGGGGATGGTAAAGTACTGCGGCGCCTCTCCTTTGACGTGGATTTCAAACTGCTGCTTGTAGGGCCCAAAATCAAAGGTGATGCTGATAATGTCATCGACGTTGACAAGTTTGAGCTCGCGGTCGGTGTTCGTAAAAAGGAAATACCTGTTCATTTCTAAGGCCTCCCGTTGATGAATACGGAAATATCGTCATCCGGATTGGCGCCAAACTTGGCGCCGTTTTCCATGCTGATGAGAGCATCCTCATTGGCTTTCGCGTTGGCGATGATTTCTTCCAGTAATTTCTTCTGCCGGGTAAGTTCGGCCCCCGGCCGGGCCACCTCCTGCATGGATTTCAGAAGGTTTTCCGACTTCCGCAGTGTCTGCCGGTTGTCGCGGTAGATGCCGTGGATGTTGGTTACAACTTTATTCCATTTCATAAATCTATCTCCTATCTGTTAGTCACCCAGATGAGCTTGCTTTTCGCCCTGGTGGCGGCTGTGTACCGCCACTCGGAGCGGAAATTGGGGTTTTGCCTGTCGTCCCAGGAGTCGTCAATCACGACGATAAAAGGATACTCGGAGCCCTGGGCGGCGTGGGCCGTTATGATGTAGGCATAATCAAACTTGTCCCAGTGCAGATGCCGGAAAAAAGTATCTCTCGCAAAGGCAGGCTCGAAGTCAAATACCGGCCGCCCATTAGGCAGGGCTTTGACATTCCAGGCGTAGCCGGTCATGCCGTTCACAAGGCTCAGCACTCCGATGTCCTCGGAATATGTCTGCTTTTTCCAGTCGTTTTCCTTCCGGATTATCTTCTCGCCTTCGCGGAGGAGGCCGTCGTACCTGTTGGCCTTCCTGGCCTGCATGTTGAGGATTTCTCTGTTGCGGTTGGTGGCGCAGATCATCTGGTCAGAGAGTGTGAGCAGCCGGCCAAAGTGTTTGACAAACTGTGCGTAAGGCATGACCGTAACATCATCCCCCACCGGAAAGTCTTTCGCCCTGGGCGTCCATCCCTGCCTGAGCTTTTGCGCAAAGAGCGGGATGCGGTTTCCTGACTGCCTCATGATTTCGTCCAGTGTCACGTCTGGATTTTTCAAAAGGTTGGAAAAGCTGTCGCCTACCGGCGGGAGCTGGCCCGTATCACCTATGGCAAGGACCGGGATGTGGAAGCTGAGAAGGTCAGCCGCCACCTCGGAGCCCACCATGGATGCCTCGTCTACGATGATGAGGGAATAAGGAAGGGAATCTCGGAGGTGCTTGATGAAGTGCTTGCGGCCTGTAACGGGGCCTGTCTCCACCTCGTAGGTGTAGATGGCGGAGTGGATGGTTTGTCCAGGCATGCCCTTCTGCCTCATGACGCAGGCCGCTTTGCCGGTGTAGGCGCAAAAAAGGATTTTATCCTCATCAGGCTCCAGCGCATGGGCGATGGTGGTCGCCACAGTCGTCTTGCCGGTACCGGCGTAGCCTGCCAGTTTAAAAATGGGTTCGTTCAGCTTTCTGTACCAGTCAGCGGCCATGTCTACGGCTGCCTGCTGTTTTGCATTAAGTTCCATAGTGTCCGCCTCCTAGTCTTTCATGTAGTAATAGCCTTCAAATCCGTCGGAGTTCTTGATTAGTCCCCATTCCCAGGGCTCGTTCATGCACATGAGCCTTTTGACTTCTTCCAGGCTCCCTTCGCCTTCGGGCCGCTCCATAATGACTTCATCGTGGACGTGCATCAGGATTTTGTAGCCCGCCTCTTTGAGGCGGAGCATGGCGGCGGCGAGGCTGTCACGGGCGCAGGCCTGGGTGATGTTTTCTACAAGCTTCCCGCCGTAGGTCTCGAGCCTTCCCCATCTCCGTGTGGTTTGTTCCAGTCCCTCATAGGTTAAAGCTTCGCGGTCGAACCGGTTTCGCTCAATGATTGGATGGAGGTAGATAAGGAGTCTCCCCGAGGGGAGTTTTACCAAAAGGCGGTCATCCATGCACTGGAAGCCGATGCTTGGGCTTCCCAGCAGGAACCAGGGCCTTGGATGCTCCTCTTTGAATCCCATGTTGAGCTGAGCCACGCGGCGCCGGTTGGCAAGAGCGCATAGGATAAGGTTTTTCTTATCGTCAAGTCCTGCGTTGTGGATGAGGTCCTTGTAGCGGCCGATAGTCTCGGGCCTTACGTGGGAAAGCCTCTCCACAACTACGGCGAGCTTCGGGTCAGCGTCCAATTTCCATGGCCGGTAGCCGCTTTTGGCTCCTCGGAGCTGTAGGACAGCGTTAAATGCGCAGGCCTCTACGTTGGCCCAGAGCTGCGGGATGTGGGGGCTTGAGGCCCTCCACTTTTTGACAATGTCTTGCAGTTCGTCGTCTTTGAGCCCCATCCGGTCGGCGCCCATGGCCTTCAAGGCTCCGATGGAGCCCTGGTATCCAAGGGCGAGCTCTGCAATCTTGCCTTTTGCCCGGAGATGTCCGTTAATGCCATGTTTCTCAACCGGCACCTTGAACATGGAGGATGCACTGGCGCAATAGATGTCGCCGTTTTTAGCAAAGACTTCCCGCCGCCATTCTTCATGGCTGAGCCACGAGATGACTCTAGCTTCGATGGCTGAGAAATCCTGCACTAGGAATCGGCTCCCATCCGCAGGAATGATGGTGGTCCTTACTAACTGGGAGAGTGTATCCGGTACGTTCTCAAAGCAGAGCTCGAGGCCGTCCAGGTCATTGGCCAGGACAAGGTTTCGGGCGCTGTCCAGTTCCTCCGCCTCCATGTTATTTCGTGGGAGGTTATGCAGCTGGACAATGCGTCCGGCCCATCGGCCTGTCCGCATGGCGCCGTAGAATTGAAACATCCCGTGCACTCTGCCGTCTGACGTGACAGCTTCCTGCATCGCCTTGTACTTTTGCACGGAAGTCTTTCCGAGCAGCTGACGGATGCGTAGAACCCTTGCTGTTGTCTCGTCTAAGGGCGTAGCTAGTAAATCAGCTATGTCCTGTTTGGCAAGGCCCCTGAGGGGCCTTTTGAGCCGTTTTTCAACCCAGCCTTTAAGCTGGATGACGCTGTTAGGATTAGGGAGTCCGGTGAGCCGCCTGGCTTCTTCCGTGAGCCTTGCTTTGTACTCGGAGCTCATGGAGATGGCATTATTAACCAGCGTCTGATTGATGCGGGCGCCGTTGCCGTTAATCCATTGGTCAAGCAGCCAGTACTTGTGCTCAGTCTCGGAGGGTTTGTAGCGGAGGAGCTTGTGCCTGATGGCCCGCTCCACCACCACATCCTGCCGGTTGTATTCGATATAGGTCGCCCAATTGTCCGGGGCGTCCTTAGGGTAATTGCGAGTCCTGCCGCAGTTAATGAGGCTTGGCTTGCAGGGTTTGGAAAAATAATTGATGAGCGCTTTGCCCCGTGCGTCCTTTTGCTTGTCCTCTCCCAGCTTGAGGATCTGCGCCACATTGGCGAGCCCTGTCGGCAAAGAGTTGTACAGCGCAAGGATGCTGGAGCACTCCCAGCACTCGGTGGGCATGTCGGGGAAGTATTTCTTGAAACAGGTCATCTCGAAGTTAGCGTTGAACGCCGTCTTGAGAATCCTGTCGTCGTATAAGGCATCGATAAACCACTGGGGAAACTGCCCCCCTGTCTTAGTGAGGTCCAGCACCTCCACGGGCTCGTCGTCGAAAGCAAACCCGCAGAGAAGGATTTCAAAGTCGGGCGCGTCTACGTATTTGTAGACGCCCCACTTTATGTCGTTGCTGCTGAACGTCTCCAGGTCAATCCCCAGTGTTGCCACGGGGGCCATGGCTTACTCCCCGCTGTTTAAGGCGTCATTGAGCATTTTGGAGGCCTTAAATTTAGCCGCTTTGTGCGCCGGAACCTTGACACTGGTGCCCTTGGGGAGTCGCTTCACCATTTCCGGCTTTTCGACTTCTGTAAAGCTGCCCAAACCTGCAATGGATACCCTGTTGCCTTCTGCAAGGTCCTTCCGCATGTAGTCCACGAAGTTGGTGATGACCAAAGAGATGGTCTTTTTTGACAGCTTCTTTTCGAGCTGGTCGTTGTAGATTTTGCTGATAATTTCATTTGTGGTCATAATGTTATCCTCCCGTTGCTTACTAGATTTTTAAGGTAATTTGCAGATAGTCCTCTGTGTGAATGATTTCCTCTACTTCTGTCTGCAGAAGCTTTTCAACGCGTACATAGGGGAGCTGTGTTAAAGGCCCCCTAAAAATGGAGCTGCCGCGCGAAAGGTAGTAAATGTTGATTTCCGGATTGTCTTTTAAGACAAGGAGAAGGTCTTGCAGTTTCATTTTTTACATCTCTCAGAAAAGGTCATCAGCAGCGGCGGTGTCGTCTGCAGAGCCGTCAGAGAATCCATCGTCAAAGTCGGAAGCGGAGACGCTGACGCCGCCCAGGGCCTCGCCGTCTTTCCACTTCTGGATGGCTACAAGTCCAACGCCGATGCCGAAGTTGCCTGAATGGCTGTAGCCATAAAACTGGAGGATTGCCCGGACATAACATCCGGAGAACACTTCGGCTTTGTCCAGAATCTCATTCCCATGTCTGTCAAAGATTTTTGGTGGATTGTTTTCCTGGGCCTTGCAGTTGATAAAGAGGCTGTTTGCATAGGCCTCATCCTGCGGCCTGTCTTCGTCTCCATCACGGAGCGGGATGCGGAGGCCGTTGCTGTGGACCTTGGACGGGCCGCCCAGCTTCTGGATGACCTTGGGGTCCTGCAGGAGAGCCTTAATCTTTGATTTGATAGCTCCGATTGTCTTGTCATCGTCCTTGCTGATGATGAGTGAAGCAGAGTAGACGGGCTTGCCTCCGTTCATAGGCGCCTTTGGCTCCCAGATGTTGGCATAAGACAGTCTAACTACACCGGTTAATACTTCATTATCTCTTAACATAATTATTCTTCTCCTTTTTCAAATACATTTTTCAATCTGTCCGGGTCGGTCTCCAGTGCGGGCCGTTTATCGGACTCGGGCACCAGGGCGGGGCTCCGTTTGCCGGTCTCTACGATGCCATCAAGCAGTGTGTCCAGCTTCTTGGCGCCGCAGAGCTTTTTGAGCTCCGTCAGCGTCTGGAGAGTCTGGGGCTTGTAAATCTCTTCCGGTTTGTAACCGGCTTCCAGAAGCCTTCCAGCGGCTACATCGGGGTTGGTAATTTTCCGGACGGAGCGGCCTGCCACCAGTTTGAGGCCTGGAAGTTTCCTGCCGTCCAGTGCCTGCATGAGGGCGTAGGTCTCGATGTCTTCGATCCAGCCTTTGATGCGTTTAGCTTTGAGAACGATGTCGGCCACTTCATCCGGCTGAAGCTCTGCGGGCGGCTTGAACGCCTCTTTGAGCGGTGCCGTCATGTAGTCGGCGTAGGCCCGGCAGACTGTCCTGCACCGGCAGAACCTGCAATGGTCACCGGCTACCAGTGAGCCTTTACCTTCGAAGGCAAGGAGAGCTCTCTGGTGGACTACCCTACCCCATGCCTTAAGGTCCTCTACGGAGAGCTCCTCACTGGAGACGTTTCCGATGCGAGGCTGGATGATTGTCATGCGGACTCGGTCAAATCCCCAAAACATCTCCTGCGCCTCGATAGCGCCCAGGGCATAAAGTCTCATCTGGCTGTTGCCTTTAGCAGAGACTTCAACGCCTTTGCCATACTTGAGGTCACAGACCTCCAGAATCTTGTCGGAGATGATAAGACAGTCGCCAGTCCCGAAGCCCTGCGGTACGTACTTGGAAAAATCAAGATGCTGTTCGACTAGAAGGCGCGCATCCGGGCTGGCCGCTCTGGCCTCGGTGAATTTTTCTACCACCGTATCCACGTAGGATTGGATGGCTTCCTTCATCTCCGAGTTGTCAGAGATGACCTCAGGGTGGCCGCCGGCCCTGAAATCCTTTAGCGTTTTTTCCGCCAGCGCGTGGGCTTCGGTCCCCTCTGCGGCGTAGGGGGAAGACTTGTCCGGAAACTTGAGCTCCCATCTGGCAGATGGTGAGCATTTAAGCCACCGGGCGGAAGCGCTGGCGGAAAGTACTGCGTGGCTCCCCATTAGATACTTACCAGGGCTTTGAATTCAGGCAGGTCCGCCTCCGAGATGTCGGATACCTTTTTGAGGCCCTTGTCCTGGAGCCACTGCTTGATGCGGGCCTTGCCGTCGGGCACCTTCTGGCAGTAAGCGGCGCACAGGGTGCGGAGGTCCGCCGGTGAAATTTTCTTTTCTGCTGAAATTGTTCTGCCGTCTGCTTTTGCATCAGATCGTAAAGCCGGTTCTTTTCTTCTGCCTGTTTTGGCTCTTCCTTTTTCGGAGCGGGCGCCGGTGTCTGCTTCATGTCGGCTTCAGCGGGTTTCGGTTCTTCTTTCTTAGGAGCCGGTGCAGGCGCTTCTTTCTTTGCGGCCTGCTTTTCAATCTTTGCCTTGGCTTCCTTCTTTACTGTGTCAATCACCACTTCGGCTACTGCCTTTGCAGCAGCAGGGGTGAGGTTCTGTTTCGGTGCTTCCAGTTCTAGAAAGTCAGAGACTTCCAGCAGGACTTCTCCTGGGGTTCCGTTAAATTTGATTTCCATAGTTTTTTCTTCCTTTCTTTCGGAAAAAATGAGATAATAAAGATGAGGTTCATTTCGGGGGAAGTGAATCCTTGGCCTGCTTTTTAGCGGGCCTTTTTGCTTGCATAATCCTTTCCGGCGGTACATCGAGCGCCCAGGCTATCTTGAGGAAAAGGTTAGCCGATGGGTGGACACGACCGGTAAAGATGGCGCTGATGCTGGCTTGTGAAGCCCTGCAGCGGAGAGCCAGGTCCTTGTGCGACATCCCCTTAGCGTCCAAGAGCCCTTTAGCGTTCAAGAGCCTTTGTAGAGCTTTGGCGTCGATGGGCTGCATGTTGCGGTAACGCTCGACGTAGGGTATAGGTTTGCCGCCGGTAAGATCCTCGTGGAGGACGTGTAGAGCATCAGCAATTCTGTGGGAGGTAATGTCCGCGCAGGGCGTGCCCATGTTCCAGATGATTTCCATGAGCCGGTTGTAAGTGATGCCTGTCTTTCGGGCAAAGTCCCTGTCCGTCCAGCCCAGCTTGCAGAGCCTACGTTGGACTAAATCACTGTTAATCATTTTCATCACCTCCTTTCATAGGTTTTTCCTTTTGGCTTCTTTAATGGGGCAGTCTCTGGGCGTGGTCGCCGGGATTTTCCCGTCCGGTCTCATGCGGACGTAATGCATCGCCGCACAGGTGTAAATGGGATGCCCGTTTTCCAAGGCATATTCGCCGGAACCTCCAATGCTTTTAGATTTGTTGCAAAACAGGCAATTCCGGCACCGGAGGAGCTTCATTTCCGGGAGCTTTGGACAAAGGCCCAGGCCGCCTTCATCAAATGGCAGGCGCTGGTGCTTTTCTGCCATGGGGCACACTTTCTCGAATGGGCAGCGAGTGCAGTCAGTTGATTCCATTTTCGTCACCTCCCTTCTCGTTCCTGCAGAACGATTTCCAGCCCTAGAGCGTGGCAGAATAGAATCAGATGCTCGAGGGGAATCCGTCGGCGTGTATTGACGTGTGACAATGCCCCGTCGGGCAGTCCTGCCTTTGTACTGACACGACGCATGGACCGGTCGCCATATCTTTGCCTTGCGGCGTAAAGAATGGTGTCGATAATGGCGTCCATGTTTTGACGGATGATGTAATAGCTGTCAACGGACAGCTCTCTCTTGCCCTGCGTCATAATTCCCTGGCCTTTTTGACTCTAATCACCAGCTCTGTACCGGGCTGGAGATTGCCGGGGTCTGTTATCTTATTGTCCTGGGCCACTTGCCATGTGAGGCGGCTCATGTCCTCCCGGTTGGTGGCCACCTGGCCGACGATGCCCCAGAGAGTGTCACCGGCCTCTACTGTTTTCCGGTACTCAACCAACTGGGTTTTCATTGTGTCGCGGTAGTAACCGTAGCCAATGGCACCGGAGGCAAGGGCGGCGCAGAGGATACAGCCAATGCGTGTCCAGCGGATGCGTTTAATCAAGGGCTTCATGATTCTTCCTCCTCATCCGGGTCACCGCCCAAGGCAACGTTGATAAGGCTAAGCGAAGATTCGTAGGCATCCGCCTTCCCGTGGTAAAACATCTTTACCAGGTCGCTTTCGCCCTCATCGCTTCCCGCGGCGTAGGCACTCTCCAGAAGGTCCTGGAGCTCATTGCGGAGAGAGCTAAGTTTTTCAGCGTCGAGTTCTGATTTCATTTACTCCGAGCTCCTTTCCGGCGTTGCAGACTATGTCCGCCGCTTCCTCCTGGTCTATTACTCCCAGGAGAACAATGGTATTAAAAACGGTGTCCCGTTCATTGCGGAGGTCGATGAGGTAGAGTTCTTTGCTCTTCCAGTCCTCCATCTCCACGTCATCCAATGCATCGCCCTCATCGTAAAAGCGATGTTCATACTCTCTGATAGCTTGACCAATCCGGACATTCTTCCTTTCAGATTCGTAAAGGAGCTCTTTGGCTTTCTTTTTCAGTTCTTTGTCATTCATAACTGAGGTTCCTCCCTGTTCTTTCGTACTTCTGAATCAGCGCATCCAGTGTTTCCGGCCGGAAACGATACTGGGCTCCTAATCTGACCGCTTTGATGGTCCCCTTCTCCCTGAGCCACAGAAGCGTCTTGGTGGAGATGGAGAGATATTGGGCTGCCTCTTTAGTTGTCAGAAGACCTTTTTCTTTCATTGCGGGCCTCCTTTTGCCATTTAGCAACTTTCAGAGTAAAAAAATATGGCGTAATAAAATCGCTTCCCATGTGCAGGGCTTTCAGACAGTCCATAATGTCCTGCTGAGAAAATTCCAGTTTGTTCGATAATTTCTGACTGAGCGTAGATGGATTCATGCCAATAGCATTGGCAAAGTTTCCTTCTGTGCCAAACTGTTCTCGGATTTTTCCGCGCAGAGCGCTGTAATCAAATTCCATAAATGTCACCTCCTTTTTGCTAATTAGCAAATTGCTATATTTCTATTATAGTCTATCTTTGCGAAAAAGCAATAGATTTTTTATGATTTGCAAAAAATATTTGCTAGTTGACAAATTGACGCATATAATAAGAGTAGAAGAAAACGAAAGGAGCTGACTTTTATATGAATACTTTTGGCGATAACTTGCGGAAGGCCATGGAAAAAGCAGAAATAAATGCCACGGAATTATCTGAAAAGACGGGCATTTCAAAATCTACTATTTCCCGCTATCTTTCTGGCGGATACATAGCAAAGCAGAAGAATCTCTTGAAGCTGTCACTTGCCCTGCATGTAGAGCCTAAATTTTTATTCTCTGACGCCGTGGAGGAGCTGGATGCAAATTTAAAGGTCTACAGCATCCCAATAGTAGGCAAGGTCGTGGCCGGTACCCCTATCGACGCTATCGAAAACATTACCGACTACATCCGCGTCACCAATCCTGCCGCTGCTGATGGCAGTTATTATGCCCTTCACGTTACCGGGGCCAGCATGGAGCCTGAGATGCGAGAGGGTGACCTTGTTATAGTGCACAAACAGGACTACTTTGACAGCGGTGATATATGCATTGTCTTGGTCAATGGTGATGAGGCCACGGTCAAAAAGGTTATTAAGAGTGACCAGGGCATAACTCTCATTGGTTTCAATGCTACGGTTTACCCGCCGCACTTTTACAATGTACGGCAGGTGGAGGAGCTCCCTGTCCGGGTCATTGGTAAGGTAAAGGAGGTGCGCCGCAGTTATTAAGTTATTACCTTAAAGGAGGTAAAGATTATGAAAAAGATTCTTTTGTTTTTATCCGCAGTGCTTCTCGCCCTGCTGGCTCCTGCCTATGCGAGGGCCGCTGTTACTCCAGTGCCCCAGTCGGCGCCGGTGATGGTGACGCTGTTTGGGGGCAATGGATTTTCTATGGGGATTATCCACCAGGAGCAGGTGGATGAGCTGCATAAAGCTACGGAGAGCTTTGTAACCTATTCCGGCTGCCGTCTGGATCCGGATTTTCGGACCAAGGCAGACAATTATATTGCAGACCATCCAATGATGGGCACTCCTTCTGCAGATTGGCTTGTCGGCATGGGTAAAGCTGTAGGCGCTGATTATGTAAATTACATGAACAGCAATCTGGACAGTTTCCACATGCCTGGCTTCTTTCACACAACGGTTGAGGGAATGATTACCACCACTCTTCGCACTATCCGCGTTTCCGACGGCGTGACCGTCCTTACCGCGAATGCGTCCCAGGAAGGCAAGATTGAAAAGACATCTTTGCAGTGTGCTCTTGCCACTTTTGAGAATGCTAAACAGGTCGAGAAAGACAACCATATCATTTTTGTTAAAAAGTAGTTTTTGCAATTTAAAAGCCGGTGCTTAATCGCTACTTAAGCACCGGCGAGGGAGGATAACGCCTTTGCATCCCCGGGGAAAGAGAGAGCTCAAGGGATGCGGGGGATGACCTTATCCATCCACATTATAGCACGAAGGAGCTTTATTATGGCTACTTTTGTTAAGCGTGGGAAAAAATGGTTTTTTATCGTCTCCTACTACGGCTCTGACGGCGTGAGGCATCGCCACGAAGAGTACGGCGGCATGACCAAAGAGGAGGCGGAGAGGACCTTTAGGGCTCACATCCGCCAGAAGGATGAGACCGGCCGCTACGTCAAGCCGCCGGACATCACTGTGAGTGACTTCCTTGCGGAGTGGCTTGAGAAGCAGGTCAAAGTTAACAGCAAGCCCGCCACCTACAATCTGTACAAGGGCCTTACCGCTAATCACATCAATCCTGCCTTTGGCGCAAGGCGTCTCCGTGACATCCGCACCCGGGAGCTGCAGGATTGGCTCATAGGCCTTAAAGATAAAGGATCTGCAAAGTCTACGGTTAAGGTCCTCCTCTCCATCCTGCGGAGCGCCTTTAAATGGGCTGTAGCCAACCGGGAGTATTTAACAATAAATCCGGCTGCTAACGTCTCCATCCCCCGCTTTGATGAGGCGCCCACCTCGCCGGGTGTTTTTACACCAGACGAGATAGAGGAAATTTTTGATTTTTACTGCGATGGTAGCAAACTTTACATCCCCATCCGGATTGCATACTATACAGGCATGCGCATAGGAGAGGTGCTGGCGCTCAAGTGGTCCGATATTGACCTTTTCGGCCGCTCTATTACAGTAAGCAAGACACTATACGGCGATGCGGCAAACGCCCCTAAGACCAAAGGGAGCTACAGACAGGTCAGCTTTGGGCAAAAGCTGATGACAGACCTTGTCAAGCAAAAACACTGGCAGGAGGCCAACGCTAATGCCTGGGGCGCCTACTACACCCCTTCCCCCTACGTCTGCACCCGGGAGGATGGGAGCCAGATGACTGCTAACGATATCAGGGCCTTTGAAAAGTACTGCAAGGCACACTTCGGCGGCCATTCCTTCCACACCTTCCGGCACACCCACGCCACGCGGCTCCTGGCGTCCGGCCAGTTTACCCTTGAGTACGTAGCAAAGCGATTGGGACACTCAAGCCTTGCCACGACGGCCAACATCTACTACAACGTCACAAAGGACGAGGCGAGGCAGGCGGCGGACAAGATGGAGGATATACTTTAGTTCTTCGGGGGACTTTTACACCAAAGTCTCCCTTTTTAGCATACTTTTGTTAAAAAGTATCCTTTTAAAACGATTCTTAATTAAAATCAAAAAATGGTAGGCAGTCAATTTCTCTGCCTACCATTTGGACTACAAAGAGCCGATTTAGCTAGATTTTATAGGCATACTTTTTTAACATTAAATTATCGGAACCTATAAATTCCTCCTAAAACAGCCAGGTCTCTCTCGTAATGCTTTTACCCCTCTCATATGTTCTTTTTGGTATTGTATTACTGAAAACTGGCTGAGGATCTATTTCCTCTATTTGGATACTACAAATACAACAACCAATTCTATTTTTTATAATGACTCCAAATTAAATAATCACCTGTATCTATCAGCTGTTCATTTAATTTGGAGTCTTATTGATTTGAATCCCGGGAATGTCCATGCAGGTCATGAACGAATCTCCCGCTGTATATCTGAACTGCACAACCCTTCTGTATTTCTATTCTTTATATTTAGAAATAGCTTTTCGATTTTTAAATATCTTTTGAATATGATATGTGATAGCATATAATAATAATATGCATTTTATACTGGAAGGATCGGATCATTATAAATGGATGGCAATAATTTTTATATCAGTGATTTTCAAAAATCAAAACTCATGCAGGAAGAGTTGTCTGCAAAAAGTTTGAACTCATTGGCCGGTACAAAGGCTAAGAATACAATTGATGCATACAGGTCTGATTGGGATGATTTCTGCGATTGGTGCAAATACCATAAGCAAACGTCCTTCCCCGCAACTGCTGAAACAATTGTCAACTACATCAATGATTTGGCGGATTATGCCAAGACAGCTACCATCAGGAGAAGGGTCAGTGCCATTTCAGAGAACTATAACGCGGCCATTACTTCTGGCATAAAGGTCGAGAACCCCTGCCGGGAATGGATTGTCAAGGAGGCCTTGACGGGCCTGACCAGACTCAAGGGCGGCGCCCAAACCGGAAAAACTCCCATATATTGGGACCAGCTGTGCGATATGATCAAATGCATTGATACCAAAGGTCTGGGCGGATTAAGAGATAAGGCAGTCTTATTGCTGGGATTTATGGGTGCATTCCGCCGAAGCGAAATTTCCGGTTTAGATGTAACAGATATTAAAAGAGTTCATCAGGGAATTATTGTGACAGTCAGACAGTCTAAAACAGATCAGCAGCAAATGGGCCAGCAAGTTGGTATCCCTTGCATCAGCGACGACGATTTTGACTGTGTTAAAGCCGTCGAACAGTGGATTACCGCTGCCAATCTAGTCGATGGCCCCCTGTTCCGCTCGATTCTCAAGAACAACACAGCTTCTAAAAACAGGCTTAGTTCCAAGAGTATTAATCTAATCGTAAAAAAGTACGTGTCAATGATTGGGCTGAATCCTGATTTATATGGTGCACACAGCCTTAGGCATGGGTTTGCCACATATGCTGCTTTGAATGGTGTTGAAGAACGATTGATTATGAGGCAGACGCGGCACCGTTCGGTTGAAATGGTTAGAAGATATATTAATGAAGCTGATTTGTTCGTCAATAACCCAATCAGTGCCATTTTCAATAAAAAATAGCTGTGAGTAACATGCCTGATCAGCTAAAAAAACGTCAGTATAGAATCTATTCAACTAGAATCTATACTGACGTTTTAATTTCTAAAGAAGTATCATTTTTATATAACGGATGATCTTACCTTTATTTTATCGCCTGGCTGGATCTGCCCGGGATCCTTTATTCCATTCAATTGCTGGATATCATAGATGACTTCTCTTATATCCTTGCTGTCATCCGTTCTGGAAGCCGCAATACTCCAAAGAGTATCATTGGACTCAACAGTCACCGTCTCATACAAAGGTGTAACCGAAGCAACCGAGGCATTTACACCCCAGCCGCAGAATAATACGGTAGTAATTAGCAAGAACATTATCTTACGCATAATAGCAGCCTCCTAAAAGCACAAACAAACTATTATTCTTTAGAACGTTATTTCTATATAAGATACTACACCAAAACAAAAATTCGCACAATCGAACATAAAATTAGAATTTAGATAATTTTTAATATGTTCTGAACATTAGATATATTGAATTCTGACGTTTCTGTGAACTCTTGTTTGATTTTGAAAATATGGTATTGTATAATAATAGCAAATAAATATTCATATTATATATAAATAAGAAAGTTTGTTTTAGAAGGGACGTTTATAAAAAGTGGCTGCTAAAAGACTCGGTAAAAAAGATAGAGAATTGACAAGTAGAGAACAGAGTATATTGGATTTTATCAGACAAAAAGTCTGGGAAGACGGATTTCCGCCTACTGTTCGTGAGATTTGTCAGGCTGTTGGATTACGTTCCACTTCAACAGTACATGGATATCTTGCCCGCCTGGAAGAACTTGGCGTTATAAAAAGGGATCCGGCCAGCTCCAGAGCTATCGAAGTTGTCAATGATGCTTCCTGGCGTCATAAGAAGATGATTCCTATGCCTTTGGTCGGAGCTGTTCGTGCAGGTGAACCAATCGTCGCTGATGAACACCTGGAATCGATCTTCCCTATGCCGTCTGAACTTATTGGGAAAGATAATAATTGCTTTATTCTTGTCGTTCGCGGAGACAGCATGATTAATGCCGGTATCAAGGAAGGCGATTATCTGATCGTATCCGAACAGGATGATGCAAGAAACGGAGATATCGTTGTTGCACTCGTCGGCAATGACGAGGCAACTGTCAAGCGTTTTTACCGGGAAGCAGATCATATCAGGCTTCAGCCGGAAAACGATGCTTATAAACCGATTATTTCCAAGGATGTTATCATCAGAGGCAAGGTTATCGGTTTATACAGACACATGTAAGGCATTCTGTTTCCATAACTAATCAACAAAAGCAAAAGGGCTGTGGCAAAATGTGTAATCATTTTGTCACAGCCCTTTTTATGCTGCCTCATATGCTATTTTACTAATCGAATCGATTTTTCACCTAAATCAATTAATTTCTTCTTTAACAGATTTCCGACTGCACGCTTAAATGCAGATTTGCTGATCCCAAGCATATCTTTAATTTTCTGTGGATCCGAAGAATCTGTGATAAACAATTCTCCCCCATTTTCCGTGAGCTTTTTCAGGAGAGCTTCGGCATCAGTACCCATTGCAGATTCCTTCTGAGGACGCAGGGATATGTTTACATGGCCGTCTTTCCTGATAAATACGATTCTTCCTTTGATCTCGCTTCCCATTTTTATATCATCACGGAGTTCAGATTTATGTAAAAATAAGATATGACGATCTTTGGAGATAAGGAATGCACCTTCCGGAGTCATGTTATATATGGTTCCAGTAATGGAATCGCCCACCTTATACTCAAGACAGGGCAGTGCGATTCTTCTCATTTCATCTTCTACATGCATAGTCACAGCGAGACGGTTAGATTTATCCTTGTATAATTTAACCCAGATATACTGATCCTTTTCCACTCGTCCAATCATGTTCGAGAACGGAAGGAATATCCCGCGTTCCGTACCAACATCGACAAATGCACCGAATCTGGTGGTCAAAAGAACACAGACATAACCTATGCCATCCAGAGGAATCTGCGGAAGATGCATACTTGCCGTCAAACGGTGATGAGGGTCATGGTATAAGAATACCGTAACTTTCTGTCCTACTTCCACCGGGTGAGTCTGCTGATTGTTATGCAGCAGTATGTCATCGCTTGTATTACCGGTTCCAGCTTCCAGAAATGCGCCCATATCTGAAAGACGTACTACTGTAAGTTCTTCAATTGTATTTTCTTTTAAGTTTCCCATTGCCTTCAAATCACTATTCCTCATGGCAATTTATTACTGTGCATCATTTTCTGGCACTTCTGCTTCATGGAATTCTTCAGCTGGTGCATCTTTCCATAAAGTATCGAAATCAAATCTGCGTCTTTCATCATCAATAAAGATATGAACAAGAATATCACCAAAGTCAAGAAGGATCCAGTCGCCTTCGTTGTAGCCTTCTTTTCTTATAGCGATAATTCCTGTTTCCTTAAGTTTTTCTTCGACTTCATCTGCGGCAGCCTGTGTATTTTTCTTATTTCTGGCAGAAGTAAGAACAAAATAATCTGCAATTGTTGTCAATTCACGTACATCCAGTACTTTTGTATTAACACATTTTTTGTTTGCCAATGCATCGCATATTGTTTGTAAAACGTTATTCATCATTATCTCCTTTAATATAATTAACTATCCTGCTCCATGGTCATTGCAATGATCTTCTGAGCCTCCACCGGGTTCATAACCCAGACTTTTTGAGCGTTTTTCGTCTGTTTTTCTCCTAGAAGAATGATAAATTTGAAATCTGAAGATTCATAGCCAGAGACCTTATAGATAATCTTAGCGATTTCAGAAGAAGTTATATCACTATCAACGCTGTCCCAATGGTATCTGGCTTCAACCCAGTTGTATAAGGAGGGATTATTCTGAAGTGAGGCAATATATGCCTTGATCAATCTTTCCTGCCTTTGCAGGCGCCCTATTTCGCCATCCTGAGCATCAATGAAACGTAAATAGCCAAGTGCCTGGTCCCCGTCAAGCTTCTGATATCCCTTGCGTATGTTTATATCCGGCTGGCCGTACTTGTCAAAATGGCTCATATCCTTTTCAACGTAAAGATTTACACCTTTTTCTGTAGTGTCCAGATTTTCAAAAGCAGAAGTATTAAACACCGCGTATTTATCAATCCTGATATGAAGCAGGTTCTCGATCGCACTCTTTGTTTCCTCAGCACCGCCTTCTGAATACGTCTTATTCAGAAGTACACTTTTGCCCTCCGGACGTCCGATCTGAGTGTTTGGCGGTATTGATATAAACGAAACCTTCTTATTCACTTCATTCCATGCGACGAGCAGTATAAGATCCGCATCGGTATTCTCTTTATCATATGTTCCTATAACGAGGTAATAGGAAGGCCCTGCATCCTTTTGACCTAAAATCCTGCCAGGAAATCCAATTTTGCTGAAAGCGGATATGCCCAGAAAAATACAGGCGATGCAAAGCAGGACTGCCAGCAGGATGCGCCCTATTTTAAGTTTTCCTTTTCTCTTTTTATCTGGCCGTATCATTTTCACCATCTATCAAAAGAACCATATCATTCCTGCCGAGGAAAGTTAAATCGTATATATAAGCATCCTGATCAATTAAATGCTTGATTGTTGAGTTGTAAGCAGAGAGAACTGCCTGATTAAGATCCTTCTCTGCAAGCTTCCTGATAGTATCCACCCCGGGGAAATCTCTGGATAGCTCGATATAATCTGCCAGGAAAATGATCTTTTCCAGAAGTGTCATATTTGTGCGGCCTGTCGTATGATAAAAAATTGCACTTTTGATGTCCTTATCATCTATTCCATACTTGGTTTCGCACAAAATACTGCCGACGGGTCCGTGAAGCAGGGCTTTGCTGGACAGTACATATTTATCAAGCCTGAGTGAATGTTCATTGACTATATCATGCATTTCTGAAAGAGATAATTCCTTTGCACAGTCATGAACCCAACCGGCTATGTATGCCTTCTCAGCATTTGCACCATACTTATCGGCCAATGCCCTGGCAGAGTCTGCAACGCCGGCAGAATGACGATATCTTTTCGCGCTGAGTATTTTTTTTAAGTCCTTTTGAATATCTATTAAGTCCATATGCCTCTCATGCCTCATAAAGATGATATTTCTTAATATAAGTTAGTACATTGTCAGGTATAAAATATCTGGCTGATTTCTTGTTTGCAATTAATTCTCTTAGTTTCGTAGAGGAAATATCCAGTTCAGGCGTATTTAAAGGATGAATTTTCTTTATTCCGGTTTCGCCAAAGAAACGGATTGATTCCTCTAACTGTATCTCGCTCCCCGGCCGGCTCGCAGCGATAAAGTCACATGAATCAAGGAGTTCCTTATTATATTTCCAATTCGGCAGATCGACTATAGCGTCAGTGCCGCAAATGAAAAAAATCTGGCAGTCATGACTCAATGAAGTCCGCAGCAGCCTGATCGTATCTACCGTATAAGAGGGGCCTTCTCGCTCTCTTTCAATAGGAGAAATATCAAAATGCTCATTTCCTTCTATTGCCTTCTGAACCATGTTGTATCTTAAATGTTTATCTATATGGTGCATGTCTTTGTTAGGCGTATCACCAGATGGGATGAAAAGCACTTTCTCAAGACCGAACTCCTGCCATGCAGCTTCTGCTATGACAAGATGACCGATGTGTATTGGATTGAAAGAGCCGCCGAATATCCCTATGCGTTTAGACATATATACAACACCACTTCCGAAAGTGAAATGAATATCAGCAATGTAATGATTAGTTCTAAAATATGGCGCAGTTCAAATTTTCCCTTTGGGTGCTTCGTGTAATAAAACAAAAGCCATTTTGATTTCGTGAATATACTCATCTTATCATCTCATGATCAGCAAATTGTCTCGATGAATGACTGTTTCATATGGCGGTGCATATCCCAAGAGACTTTCTAATTTTTCTGAATGGCAGCCTTTGATCTTTTCTATATCTGCGTTATTATAGTGCGTTATGCCGCGGGCCAATTCTGTATCGCCGCAATATACGGCAACAGTATCCCCATCAGAAAACTGTCCTTCAACGCTGACGATTCCTACAGGAAGAAGGCTCGATCCCTTTTGGAGGATGGCTTCACTGCATCCCTTATCCACATAAATTCTTCCTTTAACAGCGGTACCGATAATGATATCGCGCTTCTTCAGCTGCGGGTGGACATTTTCAGCATAGAAAAGCGTGCCTAACTGCTCGCCCTCAACCAAACGGTAAAGGATTTCAGGTTCATCACTCTTGGCCACAATCATGTCAATCCCAGAGCGGACACATATTTCAGCAGCCTGCAGCTTCGTATACATTCCGCCTGTACCCCGGGCAGTTCCTGAACCTCCTGCCATGCTGAATAAGCTGCGGGTAAACTCAGGTACTTCATGAATGATCCTGGCATTTTCATGTGTACGCGGATCGGCATCATAAAGCCCGTCAATATCAGATAAGATAATCAGCAGATCTGCATCAGATATGCTGGCAACAATCGCCGACAGCGTATCATTGTCACCGATTTTTATCTCATCAGCGGTAACAGCATCATTTTCATTGATGATAGGGATCGCACCAAGCTCAAGAAGTGAAACCAATGTCCCCTTCATATACAGGTATCTGCTGGAATTTACCGCATCGCCCTTGGTAAGAAGCATCTGTGCCACAACCTGGCCATACTCATGAAAAGTATGTTCATAAATATTCATAAGTATTCCCTGGCCGACAGCTGCGGCGGCCTGTTTATATGGCAGGTAATCTGGTTTTTTCTCAAAGCCGAGCTCGGGAAGTCCTACTCCGATGGCACCAGAGGTAACTAAAATAACCTGCAGTCCGCTGTTTTTCAAATCGGATATCTGGCGGGCCAGGTGATCAATAAAACGCAGATTGATCTTGCCGTTATCATAGGTTATTGAACTGGTTCCAACCTTGATCACTATTCTTTTCTTGTTCTTAAGTAAAGACCGATGTTTATTTTCAGGGCAGCTCATAATGTGACTTCTTCTCTTTTTGCTTAAAAAGGACACAGGTCCTTCCAATCACCTGGACAACATCACACTGAAGTTTATCTGCAATATAAGAGGCTGTTTCCTTTATATCTTCATCTGAATTCTGGTTGATTTTAACTTTAATAAATTCACGGGCCAGTAAAGCATCTTCTGCACTCTTTAAGACGCTTTCAGTATTACCTTCTTTGCCAATCTGAAGAACTGCCGGCATTTTAGATGCCAGCGCTTTCAAATATTGTTTTTGTTTGCTGGTAAGCATATTAAGACACTCCTCTAAGACTATTCTTCTGTCTCTTCCTGATTCCTATTGTCAGAGAACGTAAATTCAGTTCCATAAAGGTTGACGGTATCGCCTTCCTGAATGCCATTCTTTTTGAGCAGCTTATCGATGCCCATGAATTTCCATGCACGATCAAAACGTCTCAAAGAAACGTAATCCTCAAAGTTTGTCATGCTTACGAGCTTTTCAATACGCTTCCCTGTTATGTAGAATACGCCATCCTTGACTTCGACAGTGAATTCCTCTTTAGGTTCTTCATAAACAATAACTTTTTCGGATTCCTCATTCTGGACATCCGGAATTTCCTGCAGCAGGTCCCATACGCTTTCAAGCAGCGGGCGGATTCCCTCTCCTGTCAGTGTACTGATCGGGAAGAATTCATAACCTTTCGCTTCGATTTTGCTCCTCAGATCATCAAGCACTTTAGGATCCTGTATCAAATCAATCTTATTGGCTGCAACAATCTGTTTTTTCTGAAGAAGTTTTGGGCTGTACAACGAGAGCTCATTATTGATAATGTTAAAATCATCAAAAGGATCCCTGCCTTCGCTTCCGGCAGCATCCAGAATATGGATCAAAACCTTTGTGCGTTCTACATGACGAAGGAATTCATCCCCAAGACCAACGCCCTGGCTTGCGCCTTCAATAAGGCCCGGAATATCTGCAACAACGAAATTTCTTTCGTCGTCAAGACTTACCACGCCAAGGATCGGGGAAAGTGTAGTAAAGTGATATGCTGCAACTTCCGGCTTGGCAGCGGAAACTTTCTTAAGGAAACTGGACTTGCCGACACTTGGGAATCCCAAAAGACCCACATCTGCTAAAATCTTAAGTTCCAGTCTGATTTCTTTCTGCTCTCCTGGTTCCCCTTTTTCAGCAAATGTAGGGGCACGGACAGCACTTGTTGCAAAATGAGAGTTGCCTCTTCCGCCATGTCCGCCTTTGACAATGACTGCTCTTTGGCCTTCCTGCGTCATATCCGCAAGAAGTTCGCCAGTTTTATTATCATAAATCATTGTTCCCAAAGGAACTTCGACGATGACATCTTCAGCATTTTTGCCAAACATTTCCTTTGCACCGCCATTTTCACCCTTATTGGCTGTAAAGTGCCTGTGACGGCGGAAATTGACGAGAGTATTTAAATCAGGATTTGCAACGACAATGACGGAACCGCCTTTGCCGCCGTCTCCGCCGCTCGGGCCTCCGCGCGGAACATACTTCTCACGACGGAAGGAAACCATTCCGTCGCCGCCGGCACCTGACGTTACTATAATTTTTGCTCTATCGATAAACATATGAAACCTCTTGATTCTTTCAATAAAAACACATAATCATTCAGCTTCTATTATAGCTGATTTGAATATCATCTGTCATGCCTAAATAATTTAATAATAGAAATTTCTGCATGGTAAATTTCAAAATAAAGCAGAGTTTGAAAATCCAGCTTCCTGATATATAAAAACTGCAACGATATAAGAAAATCGCTGCAGTTTTTTTATCATGTATCCTGAAGTTTTTTGACAGCAAACTGTAACACGGAGTCATGTCCGGCATCAAAGGCTTTCCCATCCTGGGAAATCTTTATATCAGGCGTAATTCCGACCTTGTTGATCTTTTTGCCGTCAGCAGTCTTGTATTCGCCGATTGAGATCTTCAAAGCAGCATCCTGATCATTTTCAAAAATGACATCCTGTATGGTTCCCTTGCCAAAAGTAGTTTCACCGATGATAAGCCCTTCATGTCTGGCCTGAACGGCACCAGCCAATATTTCAGAAGCACTGGCACTGTTCCTGTCAACAAGGATTGCCATCGGCATAGGATTTGAAATTCCCTCTATATCATATTGCTTAGGGGCTCCATTTTTAGGAATATAACTTAGAACGAGTCCCTTGCTCAGTATCTGATCAGCAATATCCACAACGGATTCGATGGAACCGCCAGGATTCATACGCAAATCAATGATGAGCTTCTGCATGCCCTTTGATTTCAGATCGGCTAATGCCTGCTTGAATTCAGATGGTGTATTCTTGGCGAAGATGAATATATGAATGTATCCTGTATCAGGGCTTGCCATAGAAGACGAGACGCTGGGGATATTAATATCAGAACGTATAATATCCGAAGAATAGGATTCACTGCCTCTGGTATATCCAATCTTGACAGACGTTCCAGATTCTCCCTGAATTGACTGAGAGATGGCATTCGGTTCCCATCCATCGATGCTCTTTCCATCCACAGATTTCAAGACATCTCCGGATTTCAGTCCGGCTGAGGCAGCAGGGCTATTGGGAATGACATATAATATCACAGGTTCTTTATCAATGGTAAAACCGATAATGATGCCGATACCGTGATATTCTCCGTTTATCCCCTGTATGAAGGAATTCAGCTTTTCACCAGTAAGATATGTTGAATAGGGATCTCCCAGTGATTTCATCATTCCGTTTACAGCGCCTTCAAACAGGACTCTGTCAGATACAGGCTCATAATAATCCGCCTTTACCGTACGGTAATTGCGGAGGAATCCTATAAATGCCTGAGGATCATCCGTAAGCCAGTACAGCACACCTGTAAGAAACACGATGCAGAGTGCCAGGCAAAGAACAATATGAAGCAATACGTTCTTCCAGGACATATGGAACTTAGACATTATAAGTAACCCATCGGGTCAACGGCTGAACCGTTTACCTGCACTTCAAAATGGCAGTGAGGCCCTGTGGAGTTGCCCGTGGAACCGGCAAAGGCAATGACCTGGCCCTTTGAAACGCTCTGACCTTCAGAAACATTCAGCGACTGGTTATGTCCATAAAGTGTCTGCATTCCGTTTCCATGGTCTATGATGACTGCATTCCCGTAACCGCTGATCCAGCCGGCATAAATAACGGTTCCGCTGTCAGCGGAATGAATCGGAGTTCCATAATCGACGCCTATATCAATACCGGAGTGATAGATTGTCGTTCCAAATATCGGATGGACACGGTAGCCATATGGAGAAGTGATTGGACCGTTGCATGGCCAGCTGAGAACACCGCTGCCCTGCGTATAGGATGGCGCTTCACCACCGGACTGCGAGGCAGCCTGTCTGGCAGCTTCCTGCTGGCGGAGTCGTTCCTGAATCAAGTTATGAACCCGCTTAGATTCAGCAATCAAATCTTGTTCCATCTGAGCAGCTGCAGCCTTATTGTCTTTCGCATCATCAAGAACTTTCTGCTGTTCAGCTTTCTTAGCTGCAATCTGACTCTGTGCTTTCTGAGCTTCCTGAGCGAGTGCATCTAATCTTGCCTTATCCTTTTCCAATTGTTCTTCTTTAGCTTCAATCTGGGCTTTCTGATTCTGGATTTCCAATATTAAATTATAATCTGACCTGATGACACGTTTTAAAAGTTCCAGCCGGTTTGCAAAATCACTGAAACTCTTTGCACCAGTTATAACTTCAAGGTAGTTCAGCTGGCCATGCATGTAGATGGAACGGACTCTCTGGTTCAGGACCTTCTGATGCTGGAGCAAATGCTCCTGTGCCTTTCTGATTTCCTCCTGAGTCTGTTTTATCTGAGCATTGATCTGTGCCTGCTGATTCTGAATATCTTTGAGTCTGGCATTTGCAGCATCTAGATCTACCTGGATCGCTCTCAGCTTTACATTTACCTGGTCAATAATCTCCTGCCAATTTGCTTGAGAATTATGTGATTCATCTATCTGACCTTGAATATCCTGTAATTGATCATCAAGATCATCGGCAAAAGTCCCCTGATAAGATGACGCGGCTAAGGTGCAGGCTATGATAATCGATAAAGCAAATTGATTTTTTCTATTCATTAATTACACCTTCATATATTTACGAAGTGAAATTGCACTGCCCAGTATGCCGATAATTATACCAATGGCCAAAATGATCAAGGTGGTATACATCATGAATGGCCAGAGAGGAATGATAGGGATAAATACAAGCCCTGCCCCGGTCATTTCATTGATTGCCAGTTTATAGCCTTCCCATAAGATGAAAGAAGCAATACCGGAACCAATCAGGCCTATAATCATGCCTTCGAAGAGGAATGGCCAGCGGATGAAGCCGTTAGTAGCGCCGACATACTTCATAATCTGAATTTCGCGCCTTCTCGCAAAGACTGTAAGGCGGATGGTATTGGAAATAATAAACAGTTCTGCGCCTGCCAGGAATGCAATAAGAACAACGCCGCTGATTCTTATTACCTGAGCAACTTTATAAAGCTGTTCAATAATATCCTGTCCATACTGCACACTTTCGACACTATTATATTTTGCTACCGTTTGTGCAGCTTCTTTCAGCTGATCCGGAGTGGTAAAAGATGTCTTGTAAGAAGCAGGAAGCGGATTGCCGTTGATTGCATCCAGAAGCCCCTGCTGATCCTTCATCCTTTCGCGGAATTCAGCCATGGCCTGATCCTTGTTTGTGAATGAAATTTCCTTGAGGCCTGGAAGAGTTTTTAACTGTTTGCCAACATCCATTACCTGATTGGTGGTGAGACCATCCTTAAGATATATCGTCATTTCCACCTGATTTTCCAGATAGGACGCCATATGGTTAATATTCAGAACAGCAGCAAGAAATACCCCGAGTATAAACATGGAAAGCGTTACTGTCAGAATGGAAGCCAGAGCCATGAATCTGTTTCTTAAGAGGGACCTAAATGTTTCACCCCAAAAATAAGATAAAGAACTAAACATTTAGATCATAGCCACCTTTCTTCACATCATTGACAATATGGCCCTCCTCGATATTTACAACCCTTTTATGCATAGCATTAACCAGATCTTTATTATGGGTAACCATGATAATAGTTGTTCCCATATGATTGATTTCTGTAAAAAGCTTCATAATTTCTTCGGATGTCTTAGGATCCAGATTGCCCGTCGGTTCGTCGGCGATAAGTAATGTGGGCTGATTAACTAAAGCACGCGCAATAGCAACTCTCTGCTGTTCACCACCGGATAATTTGCTCGGAAGCTCTTTTTCCTTTCCACGAAGTCCTACAAGATCGAGAACTTTATTGACTCTTTCCTTGATGTCTTTCGATTTTGTACCAGTAACCCTCAGTACAAAAGCTATATTTTCAAAAACTGTTTTTTCAGACAGCAGCCTGAAATCCTGGAATACAATTCCAAGACTTCTTCTGTAATAAGGTACTTTGCTGGGTTTGAGCTTATTGATCTTGATGTTATTTACAATGACAGAACCGGTTTCAGGAACCAGTTCATGTGTGAGTATCTTAACAAAGGTTGACTTCCCCGCTCCGCTGGGGCCTACGATAAAGACAAACTCTCCTTTGTCGATATGTATATTTATATTGCTTAAAGCAGTATGTCTGGCATCATAATTTAATGACACATCATCAAAAGTAATCATTAAAAATCCTCACTTCCTAGTGATAAGTTTTACTGCCTCTTCTACAATATGTTCTGAAGTCAGATTGTATTTCTTTAATAAATCTTCTGCTTTGCCAGATTCGCCAAATGTGTCATTCGTACCAATCATAAACATGGGAACCGGTTTATTCAGGCAGAGAACTTCAGCGACAGCTCCGCCTAAACCGCCTTTGACGGTGTGTTCTTCACATGTAAGAATCGCACCTGTTTCAGAAGCAGCTTTGTTAATGGCAGCTTCATCAATCGGTTTAATAGAGCTCATGTTAAGAACTCTGGCAGAAATTCCCTGTTTTGCCAATTCATCAGAGGCCTGTACTGCTTTTTCGACCATGATTCCGCAGGCGATGATCGTCAAATCACTGCCCTCTCTTAAAGTGGTGCAGCATCCTGGCGTAAAGACATGGCCCTCCGGCGTGATGTCTTCGCATTTTGCACGACCCATTCTGATATAAACAGGACCATGATAGGAAGCTGCCCAGCGAACTGCAGCTTTTGTTTCCTCGCCATCTGCAGGAACAATTACAGTCATATTAGGCAATGCTCTCATCAGAGAAATATCCTCGAGCATCTGATGGGTAGCACCATCTTCACCAACAGTCAGACCTGAATGTGTTACGGCAATTTTAACGTTTAATTTAGGATAGCAGATAGAGTTTCTAATCTGTTCATAGGCTCTGCCAGCCCCGAAAACTGCAAATGTGGATGCAAACGGAATTTTTCCTGCAGCAGCTAAGCCTGCGGCTACACCCATCATATTTGCTTCGGCAATACCGGTATTGAAAAAACGATCAGGGTAGGCTTTAGCAAATACCTGTGTTTTTGTTGATGAGGATAAATCAGCATCTAATACGACAATGTCCGGATTTTCTCCACCTAATTCTTTTAAAACTTCACCATAAGCGTCACGCGTAGCTTTACCCATTATTCTGCCTCCAGAACTTTAATAAATCTTTCACATTCCTCTTCTGACGGTGCTTTGCCATGCCAGCCAACCTGATTTTCAATTTCAGGGATTCCCTTGCCCTTGACAGTCTTCATGATTATCATTGTCGGCTTGCCCTTTGTGGCTTTTGCTTTTTCAATAGCATCATGAAGTTCAGCCATATCATGTCCATTGACTGATAAAACATACCATCCAAAAGCTTTGAATTTATCAGCAATAGGCAGCGGAGACATGACCTTTGTAATAGGTCCGTCAATCTGCAGGCCGTTGTTATCAACGAATGCAGTCAGATTATCCAGTTTGTAATTTCCTGCATACATTGCAGCTTCCCAGACCTGGCCTTCTTCTAATTCTCCATCGCCGAGAACTGCATAAACTCTCCAGGATGCTTTATCTATTTTTGCACAGAGAGCCATGCCGCATGCAGCACTGATTCCCTGGCCTAAAGAACCTGTTGTCATATCCACACCCGGGATATGTTTCATGTCCGGATGCCCCTGAAGGATATGACCAGCCTGTCTTAAATGAGACAATTCTTCCTTCGGGAAATATCCTTTATCAGCCAGGACAGCGTACAGAGCCGGAGCTGCATGACCCTTGGAGAGGACAAATCTGTCTCTTTCCTTATCCTGAGGCTGGGCTGGATTCACTTTCATTTCTTTAAAGAATAATAAAGTCAGCAGATCGATGACAGATAAGGAGCCTCCTGTATGTCCCGAATTTGCTTTAGTTATCATTTTTATAATATCAATACGCAAATTTTTAGCCTTGTTCTTCAGGCCCTGAATTTCACTTTCACTCAGATGACTCATCTGGTTTCCTCCTTTGTTTCAACAAAGCGTCTCAGAATATTAGCATTTTCACCTGCATAATGTTGAAGATCTTGAACAGAATCCCATACCTTAGGAGGCATTCCGTGTTCAAGGATGTGACATGTCTTATTATACAACTTTTCTGCATCCAGATGTTGCACAGAAGCACCCGGTTCAAGACCAATCAAACTCAAAAAGTTATCTATTTTAGGGTCATAGGAAATCCCTATAAAAGGAACCCTCATCAGTGCAGAAAAGATCAAGGCATGCAGTCTCATTCCAACAATCAGATTACAATTGCCGATAATAGAAATTAATTCGTCCAGAGTATATCCGCCCTGCAGACGGAAAATATTTTCCTTAGCAAGATTTCCTGCTATTTCTTCGGAAGCCACTCTGTCATCAGGTGACTGCATCGGTATAAAGACAACAGCATAATCTTTCAACGAAGCAATCTTATTAATGTAGGAAATCAAATCATTTGTCCAGGAATACTTTTTCTCCCAGCGTCTGATGGCAACGCCAATGATTTTCTTATCGGCGGGAATCCCTTCTGCATCAAGAATTGCTCTTCCAGGTTCCAGCTTCGGGGGATGCAGTGAAAGGACGGCATCTGCCGTTGTATATATCCTGCGTTTGACACCCAGTCTTTCAAGAAAACCTTTTGATTCCTTATCCCTGACCGTTATAACATCCACATGGTTAAGGACATGTTTCAGTACAATTCTGATTACACGGTATCTGACCGGTCCTATCCCCTGTGAATAAAGGAAGACCCGTTTCCTGAATAAAACGCCCAGCGTAATGATGGATAAATAATAAATCATGCTTTTCCAGCTGGTCACATCCTGCAGGAGGCTTCCGCCTCCGCTTATGATGAGATCAGAACGGAATATACTTTTTATGATAGGAAGCATGCCGAAGCGCGGAATTGCCTTAACATCAAAAATCCAGGATGTCTTGGCTGGAGAACCAGAAATAACAGTAATCTCCGGAGTATCAAAAGTACTTCTAAGTGACTGTATTATGGCTGACAGCATGGCTTCGTCACCGGCGTTATTAAAACCATAATAGCCAGAGATTACGATTTTATAATTTGCCATATCGTTCTCCAAAAAACTTAGTAATTCGTGCCAGAATCATTACACCCAAAAGTGCTGCAACCATGGACAGCGTACCAGCGGCCAGACCATCCAGTCCCCTGATAAAGCTCAGGATAAAGGGGCTGCGCATATGCGCGAAGGTTTCGACCATGGATCCCTGCCCTATCGTTACCGCAAGAATTAAGAGATAATGCAGGATCTGCGGCCATTTCCTATATAATGCAGCCAAAGACAGCAGGATGGCGGGGTGTCCGAACAAGAACTCTTTTTCTCTTGGACGGGCATACATGGTATCTTCCAGGAAACGTCTTAAGGCAATTTCAAAGGCAGGTATAGGAGCCCCATTATTACCGCTGCGGCCTATAAAGACATACCCGACAATTGCAAGAATCCCAAGCCCGGCCAATAATCCCAGCTTTATCTGTACAGAGCAGAATTTCTTGACAAACTGAACGAAATCTCTGTCTGATGCAACTACATGTCCGAAGAAAGGGAATTTTTGAATATAGATAATGGATACCAGGATAATAGGGAGCAAAAAGGTTACTTTTACACCTCTGAAAATCTGCATCTCCAGCAAGAATCTGATGTCCCCGAGAAGGCCGCTGATAAACAGGGCGCCGATAAGGGAAAGAATTCCTGCAATCCACAGAATAGCGACGGATTCCACGAAGAGTCTGCCCCAGCCGATTTCGGAGAAAGCTTTGTTCTTCTGCTTGATGCAATATTCAAGGAATAAAGACACAACAACTACCGGAGTGCAGACGGCACATCCAAGGGCAAGCATCTGCAAAGGCAGGACGGAATGCGTCAGCCAGAATAAGCCCTGTGTAAGTAGGAGCACAGCGATTTCAATCACATATCCGAATTTAAATGCGGCAGGGAATATCAGAACAAATGCAAGTACGCATAATGATGCAGCACCTGCCATAGCAATAGCGCGTACTATGGAATTAGGGAAATATGGTTCCATGATGGAAGCCTTCCCTACCGAGAAACCATGTTCTTCAAGCCTCTGCTTGACATCAGAAATATATTCTGCATTCGTCTCAGACAAGGTCTTGCCATCAGCAGCAAACTTGTAAGACGGGAAAAGATTCATCCTTATATTTCGTTCAATATCAGAAATATAGAATCTGGATGCAGCTTCATCCGGACTGATTTTAATCAGTTCATCTTTTGACATGGCATACAGACGGACGACATCATAGTCCATATATCTTGCAAGATCCAAAATACCATCCTGGCGTTCAAAGCCGAGCTGATTCTGAGCCTCTATAAGAACAACGGGGATTTTAAGTTTCTGGAGCCCGCCGGCAAGATATTTAAGCTGGCTTTTATATCCCAACGCTTCCTTTCCCTGGAATATAACAGCACTCACTTTATCCGAAGACGATACAGCATCCAAGAACAGCTGAACATCATCTTGTGTTACATGCGGGATATTGGATGGTCTTACTACTACATAGAATCCTTTTGCAGCCGCATTTTTGATGGATTGCTTGAATATGCCAAGAGGCATCGTCATAAATTTATCATATGCTCCGTTCACTTCAAGTGTATCGGTGCCTGCAATTTGATGTTCTTCTAAGTCTTCAGGACGAAGAAATGCATTCAGGTGCTCTTTTACTTCGCCGAAATATTCGGCGCTGTTATCTTCTGAACCCTGCTGAATGTAAATCTTATCTTTATCGATCCTGCCTGCTTCAGAAGGATTTCTAAAAGCAAAATCAGAACCACGGTAAACCTTCAAATAGTTATGATTAACCAATTTTTCCGGAGTTTCATCATACACTGCCAGAGAGGTTATCCCACTTTGCTTATAAAGCGAAAAAAGCTCATCCGGTGTTTTTTTCTCCACAGATGCGCTGTCGATAATATTATTGTAATCATAAACCATTTCTACGGTTCTTGCAGCAGTTTCTACATGATTACGCTGCAGGGAGATCATCCCTGCAGCAATTGCACCAATGCATATTAAAACTGTTAAAACCTTAACAAAACCACTATGCATAGCTTTCATTATTTCCACCTTTTACTGTGCCTTGGAGTTGAACTTGTTCATCTTCAGGTAACCTTCGATAAATGGATTCAGATCTCCGTCCATGACACCCTGGATATTGCCTGTTTCTACACCAGTCCTGTTATCTTTTACCAGTGTGTACGGCTGGAAAACATAGGAACGAATCTGGCTGCCCCATTCAATCGACTGCTGCTCGCCTTCAATTTCCTTTGTCATGTTTTCACGTTTTTTCAATTCTAGTTCATAAAGCTTTGCGCGAAGGAGTCTTAAGCACTGCTCTTTATTCTGGAACTGTGAACGTTCGTTTTGGCAGGCTGCCACAATCCCGGTAGGGATATGTGTCATACGGACAGCTGAACTTGTTTTATTAATGTGCTGTCCGCCTGCACCGCTTGAACGATAGTAATCGACCCTGACATCAGCCATATTCAGGTCCACCTGGACATCATCGCTGATTTCCGGCATTACATCAACAGCAGAGAATGAAGTATGGCGGCGTTTGGCAGCGTCAAACGGAGATATTCTGACAAGTCTATGAACGCCTTTTTCGGATTTCAGGAAACCGTAAGCATACTCTCCCTTGACCATATATTCCGCACTCTTTATACCAGCTTCATCGCCTGGGAGCATATTGAGTTCTTCTATCGTAAAGCCTTCTGATTCAGCCCATTTGATATACATTCTTATGAGCATCTCTGTCCAGTCCTGAGCTTCCGTACCGCCAGCACCGGCATGGAACGTGATAATGGCATTATTCTTGTCATACTGGCCGCTCAGAAGAAGTTCTATTTCCTTTTTATCAAGGATTGCCTTGACCTCGGCTAATTCTTCTGCAATTTCAGGCTCCATTTCCTGGTCATCTTCTTCGATTGCCAGGTCAAGGATATCCTTCAAGCTTTCTGCACGCTGAAACAGATTTGTATATGTTTCATAAGCATCCTTTGCTTCTGTCGCCTTCTGGGAAATTTCTCTGGCCTTGTCAGCATCATTCCAGAATGTCGGATCGCTCATCTGGACGTCATAACTCTTGATTCGTTCTTTCAGTCTGGGTAAGTCAAAGTGAATCCCTTATTTCTCTCTCATGACTCAGTAAATCAGTTAGTGTTTTCTTTAAATCTTCTAACATCTGATATATCATCTCTCTCTCTTTGTTCAATGCTTGGTATTCTTTATATGTGAAGTGACTTAATTCTTGCTGGCATTTTCATTGTCTGTATAGGATGAATCTTCATTGACATAATGAGGTGTTGCATCTTTCAAATGGTCATCCTGTTCTACAGCTTCAGCCGGAGGCTCTTCAGCAAATCTGATCTGAATGTGATACAGATAGAGAATGATTGTCTCCATCATAGCCTGCTGCATTTCCTCAAAGATGTCATAAGCTTCAACTTTGTATTCTACGATCGGATTTCTTTGACCATAGGAACGCAGGCCGATGCCTTCCTTGAGCATGTCCATATCATCGAGATGTTCCATCCATTTGGAATCGACAACTTTAAGCATGACAGCCTTTTCGAGTTCTCTCATCATAGGAGATCCAATGGATTTTTCTCTGGAGTCATATGTTTCATGAGCGCATGTTTTCAGTTTGTCTTCTACTTCTTCACGGCTCATTTCTTCAAGCTGTTCTACCGTAAGTTCACCCGGTGAGAGGAAGTACTTTTCACTATACTTCAGAAGGCCGGCAAAATCCCATTCTTCCGGATATAATTTGGGATCAGCGTAAATTTCCATTCCTTTTTCAATGATTGTGTCGACCATGTTCAGGATCTGGTCCTTCATGTTTTCGCCCTCAAGGATTCTTCTTCTCTGTTCATAGACGACCTTACGCTGCTGGTTCATGACATCGTCGTATTCGAGAACGTACTTACGTATATCAAAGTTACGAGCTTCTACACGTTTCTGGGCCTTCTGGATAGCATTTGAAACCATCTTGCTGTTGATCGGTTCATCATCATCAAGGCCCATCTTTTCCATGAATTTCTTTATATTATCGCCACCGAAGATTCTGAGAAGATCATCTTCCAGCGAAAGGAAGAACTGGCTTGAACCCGGATCGCCCTGTCTGCCGGCACGTCCGCGAAGCTGATTATCAATTCTTCGGCTTTCATGACGTTCAGTACCAATAATCGCAAGTCCGCCAAGTTCAGCAACACCTTCGCCAAGCTGGATATCCGTACCACGGCCTGCCATATTCGTTGCGATGGTAACCTGCCCCTTCTGGCCTGCCTGAGCGACAATCATTGCTTCACGTTCATGATATTTAGCATTCAGTACACTGTGGACAATGCCTGCCTGGGTCAAAAGATGTGAGAGTTCTTCGGACTGTTCGATCGACGTTGTACCAATAAGCATTGGCTGCCCGGTCTGATGTCTGCGCTGAACTTCCTTGACAACCGCTCTGTACTTCCCTGCTTTTGTCTTGAAGACAACATCGGGGAGATCCTTACGCAGTATCGGTTTATTGGTTGGAACCTGAAGTACAGGAAGTCCGTAAATCTTGATAAATTCCTGTTCTTCCGTTTTTGCAGTACCGGTCATACCGGCGAGCTTAGCATACATTCTGAAGTAGTTCTGGAAGGTGATTGTTGCCAGAGTCTGGCTTTCACGCTGTACTTCCAGTCCCTCTTTTGCTTCAATAGCCTGATGGAGGCCATCAGAGTAACGACGGCCATACATCAGTCGGCCGGTAAATTCATCAACAATAACTACTTCGCCATCCTTGACGACATAGTCACGGTCTCTTTCCATCATGGCCTGCGCACGCAGGGCCTGAACGAAGAGATGGTTTAATTCCAGATTTTCTGCGTCATAAAGATTATCTACATGAAGCAGTTTTTCCATCTTTGCAACACCGGCTTCAGTCGGTGCAACAGTTTTCTGCTTTTCATCAATTGTGTAATCTTCATCCTTCTTCAGCTGCGGGACAAGTTTTGCCATTACGTAGTAATTATCCGTAGATTTCTGTCCCGGTCCGGAAATGATCAATGGTGTACGTGCTTCATCAATCAGAATGGAGTCGACTTCATCGATCAGGCAGAAATGCAGCGGACGCTGTATCATCTGATCCAATGATGTGACCATGTTATCTCTAAGATAATCAAAGCCAAATTCATTGTTTGTCCCGTAGGTAATATCTGAGTTGTAGGCAATCTTTCTCTGGTTGAAATCAAGATCATGTACAATCAGTCCTACAGTAAGTCCTAAGAATTTATAAACCTGGCCCATCCATTCACTATCACGCTTAGCAAGATAATCGTTGACAGTGATGACGTGTACGCCCTTGCCTTCCAGAGCGTTCAAATATACCGGAGCAGTTGCAACCAAGGTCTTGCCTTCGCCGGTGCACATTTCAGCAATATTTCCCTTGTGGAGGATAATACCGCCAATCAGCTGCACATCAAAGTGACGCATGCCAAGTACACGGCGGGATGCTTCTCGTATTACAGCAAAAGCTTCCGGCAGGATATCATCAAGAGTTTCCCCTTTCGCCAGTCTTGCCTTAAATTCATTTGTTTTGTTTGCCAACGAGGAATCGCTAAGTTTCTTCATTGAACCTTCAAGAGGATTTATTTCCTGTTCAACGATCTTGCGGATCTTTTTGATCTCTTTCTCATTTGAACCATTGAACAACCTGTCAAAAAACTTATCAAACATCGAAGCAGCTCCTTATTTAAATTGATTCAAGAATCTAATCCTTCCAGCATATCTATTCATCTGTACATCTTGTTTATTTTATCAAAATACCCCCATATAGTCAAAAGGGAGCGGAATATTCCGCTCCCTTTTTCATTAATCTCTACTAATTTATTTGTTAGCGTCAATCAGACCATACTTGCCGTCATCTCTGCGATAAACGACAGCCATTCCTTCGGTCTCGGAATTGAAGAACATGAAGAAACTATGTCCTAAAAGATTCATCTGAAGAATTGCTTCTTCCGGAGACATTGGGGTAATGTTGAAATGTTTGGTCTTAACAATTTCAAAAGCAGATTCAGATACAGGCTGTACAGCTTCTTCTTCCTGCATGAACTGTTTGCTGAGCGTGTTTCTTTCTTTGAATTTCTTTGCCAGGCGTGTCTTATATTTATGAATCTGTCTTTCAACTTTGTCAAAAACAAGGTCGATCGATTTGTACATATCGTCAGACTTTTCAACACCACGAAGAATTACGCCATCAACAAACACTGTCACTTCACAAGTTTTCGTCATATTGGAAATGCGAAGTAAAACATTGATCTTAATGGGTTTATCAAAGTACCTCTGAATCTTTCCCGTATGCTTTTCTACATAAGTATGTAAAGCATCGGTGATCTCAAGATTTTTGCCTCTTACTGTTAACTCCATAATAAGATCCCCCTTTCCTTAATAAGCTGAATTGCTTATCCTTATGTATTTATTATACGATATTTATAATTTTTTTCAAATCAAAATTATTTAATCATAATTAGCATACTATAAATTTAGGGTTATAGGACAAAACGTGTTGGTAAAAA
>ERZ773145.366-NODE-366-length-44847-cov-19.167909_pt1 | contig 44847 bp, 33 predicted proteins | sample MGYA00580848_ERZ773145 | MGnify/ENA primary metagenome ERZ773145 (study PRJEB29015, sample SAMEA2737858) | human gut metagenome | biome: human gut; feature: human-associated habitat; material: faeces | place: China | collected 2012 ... | reverse complement strand
AGTCAGCAGAGCTGCCAGCTCCCCTATGAGGGGAGCCTAAGCCTCCCATATTAGGCCCTTTTTGGCCCGTCAGGTGCTGACCAACGAGAGGCGCAAGACGGTTGCCAAAACGGAGAGCTGAGCTGGAGGTGGCCCAACGGGCCGGAGAGGTTGATTGTACTTTCGCGGCCCGCCGCGAATTCCCGTGAATCCCGTGGATAAAGCGGAAATTCAATGGCCAAAAATGAAAAATATGATATAATGAATAGTGTCCAAGTTTGTAGTGTAGAGTTTGTAGTTTGTAGATGACAGGATTGAATTTGAGTTATTTACTGTAAACTAAAAACTACAAACTTCAAACTCAAAAAGAGGCTGCCTTCGTGTGACAGCCTCTTTTCCGCATCTACCATAAAGGAGTGATCATTTATGAAATTGAAGAATCTCGTCATGTTGGCAGCAGCCCTTACCTGTATTGCCGGTTCGACCGTCATGGCTGAAGAAAAGGTGGGCCTCAAGAGCGCCAGTGCCGACAGCTATGAAGTCGTCCAGGTCATGACGACTAAAGACAAGAATTACTATCAGTACTATAACAGCGCCTATCAGTATGCCGTCGATATCCCCCGGGCTGCGACGACAGCCGACATGAATGCCGACGGCGACGGCTGCTATTTCCAGGACCCCAAAGACGATGCCGTCTACATGACCTATGCCGCCAAGAACACCATGAACTTTACCATCGACGAACTCTACAACATGGCTTTGGGCATGAACGGATCGCCGACACTGACGACCAACATCAAGACCAAGAACAGCTATGCCATCGGCTGGACGGACGGCAAGAAGTCCTACTACCACGAACTCTACATCAACGACAAGAACAAGACCTACACGGCCTTCACCGTCACCTATCCGACCAGCAAAAAAGATAAGTACCAGGCCATCATCGCCCACATGTCCCGCAGCTTCATGCCGAACGTACAGATGTAATGGACCCTGTCCACATTACATCTGTAGGGGCCGTCCCGAGCCTTTTTGGCCCGTCAGGTGCCGACCAACGAGAGGCGCAAGACGGTTGCCAAAACGGAGAGCTGAGCTGGAGGTGGCCCGAAGGGCCGGAGAGGTTGCTGTGCTTTTAAGCAGCCCTTTACGGAAGATGCCTATAAAATGGAAAAATCCCCTTTACAGGAACGCGGCTTTATGGTATAATTCCCTTGTTAATTTAGGCAGTCCTCTGCTCGATAACACGATTGTCGTGAAAGGTGGCGACAACGGGGGCACGAATGTCTTATAGGAGGAAAAAAGAAATGAACATTATCAGCGTACTTGAACAGGAACAGCTTCGTGACGATATCCCGGCATTCCGCCCTGGTGATACAGTCAAAGTTCACGTAAAGGTTGTCGAAGGCAATCGCGAACGTGTACAGATTTTTGAAGGTGTCGTTATTGGCCGTCAGAACGGCGGTGTCCGCGAAACTTTCACTGTCCGCCGCGTTTCCTACGGTATTGGTGTTGAACGTACTTTCTTGGTACATTCCCCGCGCCTCGCTAAAATCGAAGTCGTTCGCCACGGTGTCGTCCGTCGTGCAAAACTGCACTACCTCCGTGGTCTTACAGGCAAAGCTGCCCGTATCCGCGAACGTCGGTAATTCATTGGCAAGAACACTTGAAAAAGAGGTTGTCCCACGAAGCATGTTCGCGGACAGCCTCTTTTTTCATGGCTACCCTGAGAAGGGGAGCTGTCAGCGCAGCTGACTGAGGGGTTCTTAGCCTCATAAACATTCCACCTGTAGGGGCTCGCACGTGGCGAGCCCGCCCCTGAATGATTGTGTATACCTATATTTTCCCTTTGTGGGATTCTCCGAAATGAATCGTCCTGCGATTCAGGATATCGTGTACTCATATTGTTAACCGTGATACAAACGAAATTAAGTTGACTGCAATCGCCACAGCGAGTATAATAATCCCATAGTTCACAATAAAAATAGGAAGTGGGTTGACAATGAATACGATAGCAGCATTGACCGATAGCATTATACAGGGGTACCGCATCCAACGCGGCGATGATTTATCGATTTTCCTGGAAGCACCTTTGGAAGAATTACAGCAGGGAGCCGGCGTTTTACAGCGCCATTTTTGTGGTAATCATATTGATTTCTGCACCATCATCAACGGCCGCAGCGGCCGCTGTGGGGAAGACTGCAAATACTGTGCCCAGTCGGCCTGCCACCATACGGGCTGCGAAGAATACGGTTTCCTGGCGAAAGAAGAAATCCTGGCCAACGCCAAGGCCAATCAGGATGCCGGCGCCAACCGCTTTGCCATCGTTACGTCGGGCCAGGCTCTGACAGGGGCGGATTTTGAAAAAGCCCTGGATACGTACCGCACGATGAAGCAGACGCTGCACATCGACCTCTGTGCGTCGCACGGCCTGCTGACGCCGGAACAGCTGCACCGCCTCCACGAAACGGGCGTGACCAGTTATCACCATAATATCGAGACGTCGCGGCGTTTCTTCCCATACATCTGCACGACCCACACTTATGACGACCGCATCCGCACCATCAAGGCCGCTCAAAAAGAAGGGCTCTGCGTCTGTTCCGGCGGCATCATCGGCATGGGGGAAACCTGGGAAGACCGCCTGGACATGGCCATCAGCCTGGCCGAACTGGGCATCCAGTCCATTCCCGTCAACGCCCTCATGCCCATTCCCGGCACGCCCCTGGAACATCGGCCCCAGCTCGACGGCCGCGATGTCCTGCGGACCATCGCCTTCTTCCGCTTCATCAATCCTGAAGCCAACATCCGCCTGGCTGCCGGCCGCAAACTCCTGCCGGAAAACGGCGCCACGGCCCTGCTCCACGGCGCGTCGGCCTCGATTACGGGCAACATGCTGACCACGTCGGGCTCGACCATCGCCGAAGATATGGCCATGCTCCAGCGCCTGGGCTTGACGAATAGGGATTAGCCGTCAGCAGCTAGACGTCAGCCATTAGGGGGACACTTATGAACTTGTGAAGAACCCCTCAGGCCTGTGGCCAGCTCCCCTTCTCAAGGGAGCCGACGCCCTGCACTAGCCTTCATCCTTTGTCTATGATATAATGTTAGGGATATAGAAACATACATATACTTTTCAATGAGGTGATTATCGTGGCAAAACAGATTTTTGTTACCGGTCATAAGAACCCGGACACGGACTCCATTTGTTCTTCCATTGCCTATGCAAAATTAAAACAGTTACAGGGTATCGACGCTACGCCGATCCGCGCTGGCGAACCGAATAAGGAAACGGCTTTTGCCCTGAATTATTTCCACGTTGCTCCGCAGCCGCTGGTCAAGGACTTCTACGTCAAAGTCAGCGAAGCTGTCCACACGGAAGTCGAAGCCCTTCCGGTCAGTGCCAGCCTGAAAGATGCTGCCAAATGGTTCGCATCCCACGAAAGCGATGTCGCTCCTGTTGCCGATAACGGCCAGTTCGTCGGCGTCATCGAAAAAAGCCAGCTCGCCGATGAATTCGTCAAGACCGTCATGGGCGAAGAATTGAGCACGGTCAAAGCCTTGGCTCACGACCCGGAACTGTTCTTCAAACCGACCGATAACGGTCACGACATCCCGGCTGATGGCAAATACGCTGTCGTCGAAAACGGCAAATACGTCGGCATGATCTGTGCAGACTGTGTCGCTGCTGTCGAAAAACAGCAGGTCATCCTCGTCGACCACAACGAAAAGAAACAGATCATCGACGGCATCGACGAAGCATCCATCGTCGGCGTCATCGACCATCACCGCATCGGCGGTACCTTGGAAACGGCCGGCCCTATTTCCATCCTCTTCAAACCCGTCGGCTGCACGGCTACCATCGTAACGGGCTTGTATGAACAGGCTAAGGTCGACATCCCCAAAGACATTGCCGGCCTGCTCTTGTCGGCCGTCATTTCCGATACGGTCCTCTTCCGTTCGCCGACCTGCACGCCGGCTGACCGCGAAGCTGCCGAAAAATTGGCCAACATCGCCGGCGTAGACGTCGAAAAATACGGCATGGAAATGCTCAAAGCCGGTGCCAACGTCTCCGATTTGACGCCGGACCAGATCGTCCACAACGACATGAAAGAATTCTCCAGCGGCAATACGACCTTCACCGTTGCCCAGGTCCAGGTCATGGATACGACGGACCTCCTCGACCAGAAACAGGTCCTGCTCAACGCCTTGGAAAAATTGCGCGCTGAACACGATTACGCCGCTTCCTTCCTGATGATCACCAGCATCATCGACGAATCGACGAACCTCATCTTCGCCGGCAATATGGACGACGTCGTCAGCAGTGCCTTCGGCAAGGACGTCCTCGATAAGGAAGTCTACCTGCCCAAGGTCATGAGCCGTAAGAAACAGGTCATTCCGCCTATCCTTTCGGCAATGAAATAAGTGATGATTTTCAGAGGCCCCATCGACACGGTGTGGGCCTTTTTATCTATAAAGGGGAAGAATGCATGAATCCTATTTTTGATACCCTCAACGACCGCCAGTGCGAGGCCGTCAAGCATACCGAAGGGCCGCTGCTGATCACGGCTGGTGCCGGATCGGGCAAGACCAAAGTCCTGACCTGCCGCATTGCCCATCTCCTGGAATTAGGCGTCGCGCCGTACCGTATCCTGGCCATTACCTTTACCAACAAGGCCGCCAAGGAAATGAAGGAACGTGTGACCAACCTCGTCGGTGCCCAGGCCGACAGCATCTGGCTGAGTACGTTCCACTCGTTCTGCGCCAAGCTGCTGCGCTTTGAAATCGACGGCTTCCATGGCTATACGCGCAATTTCACCATCTACGATTCGTCGGACCAGTTGGTCCTGGTCAAGGATTGTCTGAAAAAACTCAACCTCGACGACAAGCAGTTCACGCCGCGCTCCGTGTTGGGGACCATTTCGTCGGCTAAGAACGTCCTCATGGATGCCAAGGCCTTTGCAGCGAAAGCCTCCGATTTCTACGAACAGAAAGTCGCCGACGTCTACGCCATGTATCAGGAAAAATTGCGGGAAAACAATGCCGTCGATTTCGACGATCTCCTGTTCCTGGCCGTGCGCCTCTTGCAGGAAAACGAGGAAGTCCGGGAAAAATACCAGTCCCGGTTCCAATATATCCTGGTCGACGAATATCAGGATACGAACCATGCCCAGTATGCCCTGACCAAGATACTGGCTGCCCGCTGGCGCAATATCTGCGTCGTCGGCGATGCCGACCAGAGTATTTACGCCTGGCGCGGTGCCGATATCCGCAACATCATCGACTTCACGCGGGACTACCCCGATGCGGCGTCGATCAAGCTGGAACAGAACTACCGCTCGACGAAGACTATCCTCCATGCGGCCAATGCCGTCATCGACAATAACGAAAGCCGGCCCAAGAAGACCTTGTGGACAGAGAACCCGACGGGGAACAAGATCATCCATTACCAGGCCCAGACGGAACACGACGAAGCCGATTATATCGCCGGCGTCATCTATAACCGCCATGAAATCAGCCACGAACCGTATGGCGACATGGCCATCCTCTTCCGGACCAACGCCCAGTCCCGTGTCCTCGAAGAAAAGCTCATGCGCTATGCCATTCCCTATACCATGGTCGGCGGCACCAAGTTCTATGACCGCAAGGAAATCAAAGACGTCCTGGCCTACCTGCGCCTGCTCTATAACCCGGAAGACAGCCTGAGCCTGACGCGCATCATCAACGTGCCCAAGCGCAACATCGGGGCGACGACGATGGAACACGTCGCAGCCTATGCCGAAGCACAGGGGATTTCCTTGTTTGAAGCCCTGTCGTCGACCGATGAGATCCCCGTCACCAAACGGGCCAAGGCATCGCTGGAAAACTTCGCTGCCATGATTTTCGACCTCCTCAACGACATTGAAGGCAAAGACGTCCTGAGCCTCATCGAAACGGTCATCAAACAGACCGGCTACGGCGACATGCTCGATAAAGAAGCGGAACACGACCCGCAGGGCGAAAGCCGCAAGGAAAACGTCGGCGAATTCCTGTCCGTCGCTAAAGACTACATGGACAGCAATCCCGAAGGCAACCTCCAGGACTTCCTGGAAAACGTCGCCCTCGTCAGCGATGTCGATGATTTTGAAAGCAGTGACTCGAAAGTCACCCTCATGACCCTCCATGCTGCCAAGGGCCTGGAATTCCCGGTTGTCTTCCTGACCGGCCTCGACGAAGGACTGTTCCCGCACAGCCGGACCCTGATGGACCCGGCGCAGGTCGAAGAAGAACGGCGTCTGGCCTATGTTGGCATTACCCGGGCCGAACGGCAGCTCTACGTGACCAATGCCGTCACACGGACCATGTATGGACGCATCTCGGCCTATATGCCCAGCCGTTTCCTGGCCGAAATCCCGTCGCAGTTCATGGAAGACTACCATCGCAAGAGCGCCATGCCCCAGAGCCGGACGACGGCGGTCCCGGGGAAACAGCGCGTCTCCATCCTGACCAAGCCCGTCGCGTCGAGCCTGCCCAAGAAACACGCCGTTACCGATACCTTTGCCAAAGGCGATAAAGTCCGCCATAAAATCTGGGGCATCGGCACCGTCCTCGACGTCATCGGCGAAGGCCCGAACATGCAGATGAAAATCCAATTCCCGACCAAAGGCGTCCGCCAAGTCGTCGTGAAATACGCCCCCTTAGAGAAAGTACAGTAGGGGCGCCTAAGCCTCCCATATTAGGCCCTTTTTGGCCCGTCAGGTGCTGACCACAGGAAAGCGCAGGACGGTTGCCAAAACGGAGAGCTGAGCTGGAGGTGGCCCAACAGGCCGGAGAGGTTGCTTGCATTTTCGTAGGCCGCCGTTCGCAGGCCGCAGGCCGCTTCGGAATCAGATGCCGCTGCGCGGCGACAGCCTCAAAGTAACAACGACGCTTCGGGAAACCCTTAGCGCGTAAAAAAGCAACCTCTCAGTCAGCAGAGCTGCCAGCTCCCCTATGAGGGGAGCCTAAGCCTCCCATATTAGGGGAGGTGGCCCGAAGGGCCGGAGAGGTTGCCTGTACTTTCGTCGTTCGCAGTCCGCAGGTTGCCTCGGGAAATTTTCAGTGCGTAAAAAGCCTCCCCTACAAAGGGCGCCTAAGCCTCCCATATTAGGGGAGGTGGCCCGAAGGGCCGGAGAGGTTGCTTGCACTTTTGCAGGCCGCTTCGGAGAGCTCTCGGCTCGTAAAAATGCCCTGGCCGGGCCTTCGTAGGGGTCGCCACGTGGGCGACCCGCCACAGAACTTGTGATGAGATTCTTTACAGGACGAATGGAAACGATTTTCATGAATGAAGGAGAAACCCATGGATACTGAAAAAGCGCGGCTCTTGGAGCTGCGGAAAAAAATAGATGAATTGAGTTATCAATATTACACCCTCGACAAGCCGACAGTGACTGATTATGAATACGATATGATGTACCGGGAACTGGAAAACATCGAAAAAGCCCACCCCGACTGGGTCACGCCCGATTCGCCGACGCAGCGCGTAGGTTCCAAGATTTCCGGCGGCTTTGAAAAATATACCCATGACCGGCCCATGCTCAGCCTGGGGGACGTCTTCAGTGACGATGAATTGCGGGAATTCGACCAGCGCGTCCGCGATGACCTGGGCGGCGAAGATTTGGAATACGTCGTCGAACTGAAAATCGACGGCCTGGCAGTCAACCTCATTTATGAACAGGGGCAGTTCATCCGCGGCGTCACCCGCGGCGACGGCGTCGTCGGCGAAGACATTACCAACAACGTCCGGACCATCCGCACCATTCCCCTGCACATCGCCAGCGATTCGCCGCACATCGAGATCCGCGGCGAAGTCTACATGCCCATCACGTCATTTGAAGCCCTAAATCAGCAGCGCCGCGATGACGAACTGGAACCCTTTGCCAATCCCCGTAACGCCGCAGCCGGCTCACTGCGCCAGCTCGACCCGCGTATTACGGCCCAGCGCAAACTGGCTTTCTTTGCCTACGCCTTGGGCGGAAACAGCGGCATCACCATCGAGAGCCAGGAAGAACTGCTCCAGGACTTGGCCCAGTTCCATTTCCAGGTCAATCCGGAATACCGCAAGTTCACGAACATCGAAGGCGTCATCGCCTTCATCCACAGTTGGGACGACCGCCGCGACAGCCTGCCTTATGCGACGGACGGCATGGTCGTCAAAGTCAACTCCTTTGCCCAGCAGGCCCGCTTGGGCAATACCGTCAAGATTCCCCGCTGGGCCATTGCCTATAAATTCCCGCCTGAACAGGCGCGGACGAAAGTCCTGGACATTTCCATTAGCCTCGGCCGGACGGGCGTCCTGACGCCGGCAGCCGACCTCGAACCGGTCCACCTGGCCGGGACGACAGTCAAACGGGCGACGCTGCACAATGAGGATTACATCAAAGAAAAAGACATCCGCATCGGCGATACCGTCGTCATCCAGAAGGCCGGCGAAATCATCCCCGAAGTCGTCCGCTCCCTGCCGGAACTGCGCGACGGCTCGGAAAAAGTCTTCGCCATGCCGACGACTTGTCCCGTTTGCGGCAGCCCTGTCGTCCGCCGCGATGGGGAAGCGGCCTGGCGCTGTACCAATCCGGACTGCCCGGCCGTTATCGGCGAAAAAATCGCCCATTTCGTCTCCCGCGATGCCATGAACATCGACGGCCTGGGCGACGCCATCGTCCAGCAGCTCCTGGCACAGCATCTGATCCACGACGTAGCCGACATCTACGGCCTGACTAAAGAAGAACTGGTCGACCTCGAAGGCTTTGGCGACAAATCGGCAGACAACCTGCTCAAAGCCATCGAAACGAGCAAATCCGTCGGCCTGGCCCGGGTCCTCTTTGCCCTGGGCATCCGCTTCGTCGGCGCCAAAGCCGGCCGCGTCCTGGCCGAATCCTTCGGTTCCGTCGACGCCCTCATGAAGGCCAATGCCGGTGACCTGACGGCTATCGACGACATCGGACCGCGCATTGCCGACAGCATCGTAGCTTACTTCAGCGACGCCAAGAACCAGGCCCTCATCGAAAAACTGCGCACTCACGGCGTCGATATGACGGCAGAAAAGAAAACACTCATCAATACGACATTTGACGGTGAAATCGTCGTCCTCACCGGCAAATTGCAGATGTTCAGCCGCAAAGAAGCCGAACAGGCCGTCGAAGCACGAGGCGGTAAATGCACGTCCTCGGTCACCAAAAAGACGACCCTCGTCGTCGTCGGAGCCGACCCGGGCAGCAAATACGAAAAAGCCAAGAAACTGGGGACCCCCATCATTAGCGAAGCCGAATTCAAAGAATGGCTCGAACGCTAAATAAGCCACCTCTCAGTCAGCAGAGCTGCCAGCTTCCCTACAAAGGGAGCCTAAGCCTCCCATATTAGGGGAGGTGGCCCAACGGGCCGGAGAGGTTGCCTGTACTTTCGCCGTTCGCTGTTCGCAGTCCGCAGGCCGCCTCGGACTCAGATGCCGCTGCGCGGCGACAGACTCAGACTAACAACGACGCTTCGGGGAACCCTCCGCGTGTAGCGGGCCGCCCTCTGGGACGGCCCCTACGGATGCGGCGTCCCGCCGCGACAAACGCAAACCAATAACGACGACTCGCGTAACCCTCAGCTCGTATCGTAAAAAAATGCTCCTTGCCGGGGCCTTCGTAGGGGACGGCCAAGCCTTTCCAGCCCGTCAGGTGCTGACCAACGAGAAGCGTAGGACGGTTGCTGGAACGGACAGCTGTGGCTGGGCGTCCCGTCGTGAATTCTATGTATAGTCGGAATTTATGACGATGGTATACTCGGTTGTAATACAATCCTGAGTCTGTCGCGGCAAAGCCGCATACAAGTCCGATGTTGTTGCGCAGTGACAGTAGAAATGCCCCCGGCTGGGGCTTCGTAGGGGGCGCCACGTGGGCGACCCGCCACAGGACCTGTGTTGAGCTCCTTTACAGGATGGGGCAGGATGGCCGTCAAAAAGAGAGCTATGCTGAAAGCTTCCCTACAAGGAGAGCCCCTTGAAAATCTATCAAAGAGGTGAAAAAACGTGTATATCAAAGATTTATCTGTTTATAATTTTAAAGGAATCGACCATTGCCAGCTTTCTTTTCATAAGGGCTTTAATTTAATTATTGGGGAAAATGGTAAAGGGAAAACATCTTTGTTAGAAGCTGTAGCTATTGGTATCAGCGGGTTTGTTTCTGGAGCTCATGGGGAAGGCATACATCCTCGGAATTTCTTGTCTGATGAAGCACGGACTGTATATATCCTACAAGGTGATGGGGCTTGTGAACCCGTTAATTATTGGCCGAAAGTCGAAATAACTGCGGATATAAACGGTAAAACCTATAAGTGGGAACGTTCTAAATCTAATTATAGAGCGCAGACAAAAACAACGCCCCGTGATATTTATCATCTGGCAGAAGCATTGACGACGAATCCAGAAGCTGTTTTACCCGTTATTTGTTATCAAAGTGCTGGCCGCGTATGGTCCCAAAAACGAAGAAAAGCAGAACGAACTTTCTCTCGAAAAAAAAGCAGCCGTGTTGCTGGGTATATCGACTGCATGAGCGATGAGGCTAGTGTGAAATTGATGTTAGAATGGTGTTCGAGGATGGAACAAATTGCTTGGCAAAATGGCACTTCTGTAAGAGAATATGAGGCTGTGAAACAGGCCGTTGCCAAGGCAATGACACAATTGGAAAATGAACCTATCCGAATTTTTTATGATAAAAGATCTGAAGAACTTATGTATCAGAAAGAGGGGGTAGTCGTTCCGATTTCTGTGCTGAGTGCAGGATATCAATCCTTGATTTGGATGATTTTTGATATTGCTTATCGCATGGCAACACTAAATCCTTTTTTAGCTGAAAATATTTCCCAGGCACCCGGCCTGGTCTTAATTGACGAATTGGATGTACATTTACATCCACGGTGGCAGTGGCAGGTAATTGATGTATTACGCCATGTTTTTCCTAACGTGCAATTCATTGCTACTACTCATTCGCCTATCATCATTGCATCGGCTAAAAATGTATGGTGCATTGATATAGAACAGATGGATCAGCCTAAAACGTCCATGAGCGGCTATGGGTTAGAAATAGATTATATTTTGAAGAAAATCCAAAATGCGACAGATTTACCTGATTCTGTTGAAGATTTGCTCAAATCTTTTTACCAGTGTATTGATAAAGAAGATTTTTCTCAAGCAAAAGTTATTTTGTCACAATTGGAACAGGACATAGGCAGAGACAGTCCGCTGGCTGTTAAAGCGAGAGAACGTTTGGACCTGGAAATCGCTTTGATGGAGGAGTGAAATGCGCTATATTGAAAAACATGCGGAACCTAAGTCTTTAGCGGAATATAAAAAGCAAAAAAATGCATACTATGATGGATGCAACAAAGCTGATATCAGAAGGCGATTATTGGAAGACCAAGGATATCTTTGTGCGTATTGTATGCGTCGTATTTATGATGAGAGTTCTGTTGATGGTGGAGTTCCTCCCATGAAAATTGAACATTGGTTTCCCGAAAGTCAATGTTCAGAATTTCAAAAATTAGATTTTAGGAATATGTTAGGCGTTTGCATGGGCAATGCGGGTCAACCTTATTCGTGTACTACTTGTGACTCTCATCGCAAAGATAAAATGTTGACAATCAATCCGTTAGATAAAAATTTAGTTCAACAAATCAAATATGAAGGCCATACAGGAAAAATTTATTCTGAGAATGAACAAATTAATGAGGATTTGAATGATACCTTGAATCTGAACTATGAAGGCAGCGACTTTAGTTTATGCCGAAATAGATATAATGCTCTTGAGGCCTGCAAAGATAAACTTAATGCGATGCGAAGAAATAAACCAGGTGATTGGCCTAAAAGCTCTTTAGAAAAATTGCTTAATATCTATGAAAACAAGGACAAAGAAGGAAAATATAAGGAGTATTCTGGAATTGTAATTTGGTACCTCAAGAAAAAACTAAAGCGCTAATCCTATAAAGGGGCGCGGTCCCGCGGATTGCCATCGTAGGGGTCGCCGCGTGGGCGACCCGCCACAGAACGAGTGGGAATACCTAAACAGACTGAATGGAGATGATTTTATGCGTACTATGGATAAAGTAATGAAAGAATTACATGCATTTATTGCTAAGAAGGCTCCGAACGGTGTTAAGAGCGAAGAAGAGATGCAGCAGATTATTGAAGAATTCATGATGCAGCATAATGAGGCTGTCCAACACTTGCAGGAGCATGGGCAGGACGATACAGTACCAGCCGATGTCTATGATTATTTGGACTTAGCTGAGCAGGCGAGCCGAAAAAAAGACAAACGGGAATATTTGGCCAAAGCAGCCGAACTGGAGCCGGATAATGTGGAAGTCAAACTGGCCCAGGCTGAATTGGATTCGAAAGGCCCCCTGGATATGCTTGAAATCCTTCCGGGCATGATTGCAGCTGAAGAAAAACGGTTAAAAGATCAGGAAATTTACCAGCGTAGCAAAGGTGATTTTTGGCTGGATTTTGAAACACGGCCTTATATGATGTTGCTTCAAGAATACTTGTCGGATTTGACTGAATGTGGTATCCACAATAAAGCCATTCAGGTAGGGGAAGAAATGATGCGCCTCAATAAAAATGATAATTTGGGCATCCGTTTCCAGCTGATGCCGCTGTATGCTAAAATGTGCAATGAAATGAAAGCATTGAAACTGTACAAGCAGGGAGCAGACGAACAAAAAAGTTCCTTTTATCTCTTGGCCTTAGCCTTGTTGTACTTCAAACTCGGCGATTGGCCCAAGGCGAAATCGTACTTGGAAACCTTGAAGCAGGAATACCCTATTACGAAAAAGCTCATCCGTTCCATTAAAAAAGGTGACCAGAGCATCTTCCAGCCCTACCTTGACAACCCGCCATACGCCCCATTTTCCGATGAAGAACTCATCACTGCCTATCTGACGAACTATGCCATTTACGCAACCGAACCGTACTTCTTCGACTGGGCCGACGAAGCCCTCATCGTCCATCGCAAAAAGAAGAAATAATCGGACTCAGATGCCGCTGCGCGGCGACAGACTCAAAGTGACAACGACGCTTCGGGAAACCCTCAGCGCGTAGCGGTCCGCCCTGTGGGACGGCCCCTACGGATGCGGCGTCCCGCCGCGACAAACGCAAACCAACAACGACGACTCGCGTAATCCTCAGCTTGTATCGTAAAAAAATGCCCCTTGCCGGGGCCATCGTAGGGGACGGCCAAGCCTTTCTAGCTCGTCAGGTGCTGACCAACGAGAAGCGCAGGACGGTTGCTGGAACGGACAGCTGTGGCTGGGCGTCCCGCTCAGAATAGTGGCTACATTCGTAACAGACTAAGGGCGATGATTTTATGAATCAACATTTCCACCCGGAACGTTGGAAAAGTGGACAGATATTTGAATTTTCGTTATAATTAAAATCGTAGATGTCTGCATGGGAAGAGTGGCTTATATGCCATTTTCTGCCTTTGGGCAAGATCCCTATTTCTTTTAGCTAACGACGTAAAAAGGGACTGTCGCACGGAGACTTCTACCATCATGCGTGGTCCCTTTGCTTTATAGTTTGTAGATACTGCAAACTTAAAACTCAAAAGAGGCTGTCGCACATGCGACAGCCTCTTTTGCTATGACTTATTATCAGAGGAGGAGCTGTTTTGGAGACGCTATCGACGAAAGGGTCTATTTCTATTAAAAATAAATACAGTAATGAGCTCCTGCCGATTGTTTTAGTTATAACTGATTACATTGCTATCTGGCTGGCCGAGTATGCATCTTATGGACTGCGGGATTTTCTCGTTCCCGAAACGCATTTCCATCTCTCCTGGCTCAGTATCCACGTCATCATACCGGTCGTATATATCCTTTTTTTACAATTACATCATCTTTATACACGGCGTATGCAGTTCTGGCAGGTCATTTCCGGCCTTTTTAAATCCGTCTTTTATGCTATCGCTTTACTGATCTTTTTTATCTATATCGCCCAGACGGCAGCCTCGACGTCGCGACTCTTTGTGGCCTTATTGTGGTTGACCTCTTTCTTTTTCCTGATAGCCGAACGATACATTGTCAAACATATCCTGGGGCATTTCAAACTGCTCCAGCTGCCGGTCCTCATCATGGGAGCCGGTAAGACAGCAGCCATCGTATTGGATTATTTTAAGCACGATACGGGCGTTAGCTATGATTTTATCGGCTATCTGGAAGACTATACGCCAGAAGCGAAGGTAGCGGCCATGATGCCGCATTTAGGCCGTTTTGAAGATGCCGAAGATGTCATCCGCCAGACCGGTGTCCAGCACGTCATGGTCATCGCACCGGGCCTCAGCAGTGACGCTGTCCAGGACATCGTCTATCGCGTCCAGCCCTTGGTCAAGAAAGTCGCCTTTATCCCCGATATGGGTAGCCTGCCGTTGGCGACGCTCGATACGGAAAGCCTTATCGATGGCCATATCGTTTCCTTCAGCTTCCGCAATAACCTGGCTCTCTGGTACAATCGGGCTGTTAAACGCGTCTTTGATGTCATCTGTACCAGCCTGGGGATTATCTGTCTTTCGCCGTTCTTTTTGGCCATCGCTCTATGGATCTATAAAGACTCGCCCGGACCTATCATCTTTAAGCACCGCCGCGTCGGTCGAAACGGTAAAGAATTCAACTGTTATAAATTCCGCAGCATGTGTGTCGATGCCGACGTCAAACTGAAAGAGCTCTTGGCACGGGACCCGCAGGCCCGGAAAGAATGGGAAACAGAATTCAAACTGAAAAATGACCCGCGCATCACCAAGAGCGGGGCCTTCCTGCGCAAGACCAGCTTAGACGAATTGCCGCAGCTGTTCAACGTCTTCAAAGGCGAAATGAGCCTCGTCGGGCCACGGCCCATCATTCAGGACGAAGTCCCTAAATACGGCCCGTATATCAAGGATTTCTATATGGTCCGCCCTGGCGTCACCGGCATGTGGCAGACCAGCGGCCGCAGCGATACGACCTACGAAGAACGCGTCCAGATGGACACCTGGTACGTCCGCAACTGGAACGTCTGGTTCGACATCGTCCTAATCTGGCGCACCATCGCCGTCGTACTGAAACACAAAGGAGCGTATTAACAATAAGCCTCCCTTATAGGGGAGGTGGCCCGAAGGGCCGGAGAGGTTGCTCTTGATTTCGCAGGCCGCAGGCCGCCTCGGAATCAGATACCGGTGTGTGGAAACAAACTCAAACTGACAACGACATTCCAGAAAGCCGCCAGCGTGTGAAAATAACCTCTCTTGGCCGGGGACTTGCAGAATAGTTACGTAGCAAAAAGACAAAAAATATGGTAAAATAAAGAGTCTTTTCATATCGAAATATAGAATGCATTTAACATATGGAGACTGATGTGATGATAAGTAAAAGAAAAATTGAAGTAGTGATTCCTACTTATAATGGTGGTAAAAAGTTTTGTCAAGTGGTTGAGATGCTAAAGCAGCAGGTTGGCATTACGCCCAATGATGTTTTGATTATTGACTCTTCTTCAAGTGATCAAACTGTACAGGTTGCTAGAAATGCTGGTTTCCGCGTACAGATCATCAATAAAAAAGATTTTGGACATGGAAAAACGCGGCGCATGGCCGCTGAACAATCGACTGCCGAGTATATCGTTTTCATGACTCAGGATGCTATTCCGGCTTCGAACGATTCCATCATTCAATTATGTAAACCCTTGATGGAGAATCAGAATATTGGTGTTACTTATGGAAGACAACTTCCAACCACCGAAGCAGGAGCTATTGGGAATCACGCAAGATTATTTAACTATCCAGCACACAGCCAAATGAAGACAAAAGCTGATATCCCTGTATTAGGAATTAAAACTATTTTTTGTTCAGATTCTTTTGCGGCATACAATAGGAATACATTGTTAGCTGCAGGTAATTTCCAGAATGTATCTTTTGGGGAAGATACATTAATGGCTGATAAAATTATTCATATGGACTATGCGGTATATTATAATAAAGACGCATGCGTTTATCATTCACATTATTTGACATTGAGAGAAGAATTTAAACGTAGTATTTTTATAGGCAGATTACATCGCCAGAACCATACCGTGTTTGATTCTTATGGAAGAATTTCAGGTGAGGGAATGCGCTTTGTTAAATCGGAGATGTATATGTTGATTTCTCAAAATCAAATTAAATTATTACCCAATGCATTATTTCACACTTTTTTAAAATTTTTAGGCTATCAATTAGGTAAAAGCGGGATGTATTAGTGTTATATTAAAGGAGCAATGAACGTGTCGGATTCGATTTTGGTTACAGTGGCTATGGCAATATACAGACCTAATATAGAGTGGTTAAAAGAAGAACTGTCATCTATTGCTGCACAAACATATAAACATTTTCAAGTATATGCTTGGAATGACGACCCTAATGATGAGTACGACTATGATTTTTTGTTTTCTCAATATTTGAAGGATATTCCGTTCAGAATATATCATGGTTCACGAAATTTGGGATCAAATAAAGTTTTCGAAAAGCTGACGACATTGGTTGAAACGCCTTATATCGCATACTGCGATCAGGATGATATCTGGCATTCTGATAAAATAAGTGTACTTGTAGAACTTTTAAATAAAGCAAATAGTACGTTAGCCTGCAGTGATATGCGGGTTATTGATGGAGAAGGACATATTATTTGTAATAAAATAACTGATATTAGACCTAGGCAAACCTTTGTTGAAGGTGAATTACAAGTAAAGACTTTATTGATTCGAAATTTTGTTACTGGGTGTACTATGATTGTATCTACTGATATGGCTAAAAGGGCAATTCCATTTCCTACAAATATGGTACATGATCATTGGCTGGCCTTTTGGAATGCTGTCTTTGGAAAAATTATTATTTGTCATGATTCATTGATTGACTATCGGTTACATGGGAATAATCAGACAGGGATGTTGGCTGGAATTATAACTAAAAAAGATTATTATCAAAAAAGAAGTTTACCATATTACTTAAAACTATGCGAACTTAATGAGCGTGATTTTGGATATAAAATTAACGTGCAAATTGATAATGATTTACAGTGGGCAACTAAAAGGATAAGGTATTTAAAACAACCATCTATAAGAAATTTTATTTTTCTACTAGCTTCTATTAAATGTAATTTTTTTACGACATGCTTTGAACTATTTTTGCCAATAATGCCCCAATGCTTATTTACATATATTCTTAATATTGTACGTAAAGGAATAATTTAAGAATAAGAGAAAATAAAGAAGGTGTTTTAATTTTTTTATTAGAGGATTTATAAAAGAAGATTAATCTGGTTATATTGTTTGTATAGGTAGTTTAGAATATTTGTGGAAGCCTAAGGAGGTTAAAAAATGCATGAATTAAATAATTCACAAAATGAGTTGAATATATGCAAACATAAATTACGAGAATATAAAGGAGAAAGCCATAAAACAAAACAAGGTATTTCGAATTCACATACGCGGAAATTCACCTCATTATTGTATCAAATTAAATGTATTCTTTCATTCATAAAATCAGTTAGTGCATTCTGGGTACTTCGTTTTTTATACTTAGCTATTCCTATAAATGCGCAAACAAAAGATAAGTTAAAAAATATTTTTTATAGTAAATTAGGTTTTCTTGTAAAAAATCAAATTCGTTATCGTGTTTGGCTATCACAACAGAAAACATCTGAAATTAATTATAATCTTGATTTGTCGAAACAGCATTTTACTAAAAAGATGACCAAACAACCAGGGAAAATTGCAATTCATATTCACTTATACTATACAGATTTATTGGAAGAATTTTGCAAATATTTATCTAATATGCCGTATCATTTTGATGTGTTAATCTCTATAACCAATAATGATGGTGATAAAAAAGGGAAGATAAGGAATGCAATTTCAGAAGTACCGATGGTTGATCAATGTATTATTCGAAGCCTTCCTAATCGAGGAAGAGACGTTGCGCCTTTTTTTGTTGGATTCGGTGATTTAATAGGTAAATATGAATTTGTTGCACATATTCATACAAAAAAGTCGCTTTATACAGGCTGTGAACAAGTTGAATGGAGAGATTATCTTTTGGATCAACTTTTGGGGAATAAGACTAATATCATGAAGATTTTTTGGGAGTTTAAAAACAATTCCAGGCTTGGATTGATTTATCCTAAGCCGTCTACGAATATTCCTTATGTGGCATTTACTTGGCTGTCTAATAGAAATATTGGGCTGTCATTATTAAAAAAGTTAGGTATTCGATTTCCAGGAACTACTTATTTTGATTATTCGGCAGGTACGATGTTTTGGGCGCGAACTGCAGCTATTAAGAAGTTATATTCGGGTGTGTTACGATTAGATGATTTTCCTATTGAGGAAGGTCAGACAGATGGAACAGTTGCTCATGCTATTGAACGTATTATATGCATGGTTGTTAATAGTGAAAATATGGATTATTATGAAACTGATTTTTCGTCCAATAGTTTTACTGTGAACTATGGTAGCAAAAATTTATGGCAATATTATTCTAAGAATATAATGGATAAAGATTTGATTTTTTCTTCTCCCAAAATTATTTCGTTTGATATTTTTGATACGTTGATTATGCGTAATATTGCACAACCAGATTTTGTTAATGATATTTTAGAGATTATTTTAAAAGATAGTTATGGAATAAATATTAATTTTAAAAAAATGCGGCTACTAGCTGAACAAAGTTTAAGAGCTAAAATTAAAGAGAATGAAGATATTACATTATCTCAGATTTATGACGAATTTTCTAAAATCACTGGATTGTCTATGGAAGTATGTAATAAAATTAAAAATTTGGAGGTACAAAAAGAATCAGAATTATGTGTACCTAGAAAAGACATGGTTGATTGGTTTAATTACGCTAAAAAAATGAATAAAGATGTCATATTAGTCTCGGATATGTATTTGGAGAAAAAAGATGTTGAAATTTTATTGCAAAAGTGTGGAATCAGTGGTTATAAGAAATTATTTGTTTCGTCGCAAACCTTTTTAAGAAAAGATACTAAAAAAATTTGGAAATATTTTTACGAACACCATTTAAATGATAAAATGATTCATATTGGAGATAATGAACGATCAGATTGGCAAATTCCGACTGATATGAAATTTAATGCATATCACGTCATGTCAGCTATTAATCTTTTTCAAAATTGTAAATTTGGCTATTCCTTTTTCCAAAATTATAGCTTAAATGTTTTTAGTGCTGCTTTGTTAGGACCAGTTCTTTCTAAACGATTTAACTCTCCATTTGCTTTTCATGATATGAAATATCTTATTAATGATTTTGAAGAGTTAGGATATACTTTTTATGGTCCTGTTTTAGCTTATTACATTTTGTGGCTGATAAAGGAAAGGAGAAATAATAACTATCAATCTATTTTATTTTTTGCTCGAGATGGATATTTTCTTAAGCCTTTATATGAAAAAATGTGCCAATGGTTGGGAATCAAAGCTGTTAATACTATTTACTTTCTGGCGTCAAGAAGAGCTACAAGTGTTGCTAGTTTTACAACCATTGAACAAGTAGAAGAACTTTTAGATATTCCCTATAATGGCAGTATTAAGAATTTCTTTCAAGCGAGACTAGGTATTTCATTAGATGGAGATGACTATTTGCAACAGGTTAATTTACCTCGAGATAAGTCTACATTAAAAAAAGTTATTCAACAGATGTCTTCGACTATTTTAGAGCATGCTAAGGTAGAAAGAAAAAATTATGTTAAATATATTAATAGGTTGAATCTGAATTTTGATGAGAATATAGCTGTTGTAGATATGGGATATGCGGGAACTATACAACATTATTTAACTTCTTTAACCAATAAAGATTATACAGGGTATTATTTTGCAACAAATCAGAAAAATTGGTTCCATGATGATCATATTAAAGGATGTTTTGCAAATGATGAAGATTATGCGACTACTGCATCTGCGGTATTTAAATACCAGCTTATTTTTGAATGTGTTTTGACATCACCTAAGGGACAACTTCTTTATTTTAATGAAAAAGGAGAACCCGTGTATGGTGAAATAGGAAGTAACCAAAACCATATTCAAGCTCTTAGAAAAATACATGAGGGCGTAGAAAAGTATTGTAAAGATTTAATAAGTACATATGGGAATACTTTATTTGATTTGCCCGTGGATTTAAAGTTTTTTGATATTTGGACAAAGACTTTTGTAAAAAATCAAAAGGAGTATAGGGAGAATATAAAACAAATTTATTATATTAAGGATAGTTATTGTAATGGGCCTCAGAAAAATATTTTTGATTTTTATAAGGCTTTTTGATACTAGAATGTTGATAGGGAGAATGTTTTTATATATGTAATATTTCTTTAGCTTTTTACACTTTGAGGTTTTGTTACCCTAACTTGGAAAAAGATGGTTGACTGTCTACTATGCGAGCTGATATAGATAATCTAACTGATATTGTATAACTATAATACGATTTTTAACATGCAACTAATACAGGGCCGGGCAGCAGGTTGCGAAAAGATATGAAAGATATATGTTATGCTATCACATAAATTCGTAGAATTATATTCAACTATGTAATAGGCCTGCGTATTTGAGTATTTGACCTAATTCTATCAGTTGAAAAGTTACCATTGCTTTTATTAGAGGTGATTATGTGAAAAGAAAATCCGATTACTATGAGAATTATTTGATTAAAAAGGTGTACAATGTTGCGCCCAAAATAAATTTAAAATATGTATTTTGGGCTTTTATAGATAAATATGGCAAGATATAGAAAATACATGAATAATGGCTGAGGTGGATTATGAATTGGATTTTAAAAAATAATTTATTCAAGTATAAATGGCTGTTAGAAGAACTGGTTATTCGTGATTTGAAAATCAAATATCGACGGTCTGTTCTAGGCTATTTATGGAGTGTATTAAACCCGTTATTGATGATGCTAGTACTAACGGTCGTGTTTTCAACTGTTTTTCGGTTTGATATTCCTAATTATCCAGTATATTTGTTGACAGGACAACTATTATTTAACTTTTATAGTGAATCAACGACAATGGCAATGGATTCAATATTAAATGGAGCGGCACTTATAAAAAAAGTATACCTTCCTAAATATATTTTTCCTTTATCCCGAGTATTATCCACGTTTACAACATTGCTCTTTTCCTTATTGGCATTATTTATTGTTATGATAGTTACTAGTACCAGTTTCCACATTACGTTGATTTTATTGCCTGTTGTTTTTATATATATGTTGATTTTCTCACTAGGTGTTAGCTTGATATTGGCAGTATCGGTTGTATATTTTCGCGATATAAAACATCTCTATGGGGTGTTTTTATCAGCGTTGAACTTTTTAACACCTATCTTTTATCCCACCTCGATTTTGCCAGAATGGTTAAAATCATGGATGATTTTTAACCCATTATATGATTACATAGAATTTTTGAGAGACATATTGCTTTATGGAAAATGGCCAACATGGGAAGAAAATTTACTATGTATAGCTTGTTCACTGGGCTTTTTAGCCGTAGGCATGTGGGTTTTTGAAAAACATCAGAAGAATTTTATACTTTATATTTGATTTGAGTGAGGATAACCATGGAGAATGCGGTAGAAATAAAAAATGTATCTATGCGTTTTAACTTAGCAAAAGAACGTGTGGATAATATAAAGGAATGGGTTGTTAGAAAATTAAAAGGGAAGGGTGTATCGTTTGATGAATTTTGGGCTTTAAAAGACATTTCACTTACTATCCCAAAAGGGGATTCTTTTGCTTTAATTGGCTCAAATGGCAGTGGCAAAAGTACTTTATTAAAAATAATCAGTGGAGTATTGACGCCTACCTGTGGTACTGTAACCTTAAAAGGTAGTTTGGCTCCTCTTATTGAATTAGGAGCCGGCTTTGATATGGATCTCAGTGGTAGAGAAAATGTATTTCTGAACGGTGCTATTCTCGGACATAGTAAAAAGATGATGGAAGAAAAATATGACGAAATTATGGATTTTAGTGAATTAAGAGATTTTGAAGATGTCCCTGTAAAAAATTATTCAAGTGGTATGATGGCACGACTGGGATTTTCCATTGCTACATTGGTAAAACCAGATATCTTGATTGTTGATGAAATTTTATCTGTTGGCGATCATGCTTTTCAGGAAAAGTGTTCAAAAAGAATGGAAGAAATGATGAGTGGCGGAACAACTGTCATTTTAGTTTCCCATGATGAATCTATGGTTAAAAAAATCTGTCGCCATGCTGCTTGGATTAATAAGGGACATTTAATGTTTGTAGGAGATAGTGAAGTGGCGGTAAAAAAGTATTTGGAGAGTATATAGTTATGCTCTTTAAATTTTCTACTCTTTAATAATATGGTCGGTTGATATAAAATTTAGACTACTTGTTGGAATTTGTCGAAGAGTGCATACTTAGCAATTACTTAAAAGTTTTTAAACGAACTTTTGTAGGGAAATTGCATGAGAGTTATTTATGGTGTAAGATTTTATTTTAATAATTTGAGGTGAATTAGTTGAGACGATATGTACTTTACTCATTATTTAAACTTTTTTATAAAATGCATCTTATCTTATTCTCAGAAATTATAGCATATTATATCATCAAAGTAACTAATTTGTTTGATAAAAATTATTATAAAAATCAAAGGGAAGATGTCTTTCAATATAATAAACCATTATGGCACTTTGTAAGACATGGAGGTAAAGAAGGATTATCTCCATGCCCACTTTTTGATTGTAAATTTTACACATTTCAATATCCTGATGTAAATTGTTCTTATATTAATCCATTTATTCATTTTATATTATTTGGGGATAAAGAATATCGGATTCCTCATCCGCTATTCGATACATTTTTTGTTTATAAAATGTATTCTCAGTTTATGACTAAAGAACAAACTTCATTAGAATATTATGTAAATATAGGGGTAAAAGAAGGAAAAATATGTTCCCCTATTTTGTCAAATTCTTTTTCTTTATGTGTAGGAGATTCGATTTTTATTAGCCCATCTATTTTTAAAAATCAAGAATGTCGGATACAATTAGATGAGATAAAAGAAGCTTTAAACGAAAATAATCTAGTGGAAGCCGTGAATCTTTTTGAAATGTTGACTAAAAACACTATGTATGTTAGTCCAATAAAGAAAAGAGTTATTAACATTGATTTTGCATATAATCATGGAAAAACTTTGTACAAGGGGAAAAATAGTTATAAAAAACAAGGGAATAACTCTTTTTCTTATCCTATGGAGTATATTAACTTGTATAAAGATGTTAATATTATAGGCGGATCACGCTATATATATAAGAACAATACCATATTACATGATGAATTGTCTGAATTTACTTCTTCAGATTATGGGGTAAAAAGATGGCAAATACTAGAAAGAGTATATGACAAGAACGGGATAAAAGGGTTATTATTTAATATTACTGAAAAAAAGAACAATGTAATAGATAAAGGTATATTGATTTCATGCGATCATGACAACAATTATTTTCATTGGCTAAATGAAACTTTGCCAATGATTATATTCTCATTAGAGCATGAAGAATTTTATAAGGATTTTCCTTTATTGATACCTAAAAAAATTCATTATAATTTCAAATGTGCATTACATGTGCTATTATCCAAATTGAAAAATAATAGGCAAATAATTGAATTAGAAGAAAATGAAATGTATAAAGTGAAAGAGCTTATCTTACCTTCAGATTTATCGCGAATATTAGACAGATATCATGGAGCTACAAAAATAGGTACTGATATCATACTCAATCCAATTTATATAAAAAAAGTCAAAGAATTATTACAATTCTCAACGAATTCCTTGACTCCATTCCGGAAAATCTATTTAACGCGGAGAAGTGGAACATATCGAAAAGTTTTAAACGAGGAGCAAATTGAGATTTGCATGCTGAAAAGAGGATATGAGGTCATCGATTTAGCAGGAGTATCGTTTGAATATCAACAGACAATTTTTGCTCAAGCTAAGATAGTTGTATCACCTACTGGGGCTACTATGACAAATATGATTCTTTCTCCGAAAAATTCTGTATATGTTGTTCTTTTTTCTAATCATCCACAAGAATTACCGCAAATATATAATGGACGTAATGTCGATTTATGGAGTCAATTGGCTGATATTTGTAATATTCGTTTAATTGAGTTTTTTGGACACCGAGCATATCATCGTGAAGATTTACATGATGATTTTGTCATTGATATTCCCAAACTAGAAAAACTACTGGATAGATTGGAGGAAAATAGTTAAATGTTACCAGAGATATCTGTTGTTTTAACAACTTATAACCAAGAAAAATTCATAAAAAAAGCAATAGATAGTATTTTAAACCAATCGTTTAATAATTTTGAATTAATTATCGTTGATGATGGCTCAATAGACAATACAAGAAGAAAAATTGACCAATACTCAGATTCTAGAATAAAAAAGGTATTCAAGCAAAATGAAGGGCCAAGTAGTGCTTCTAATGTTGGAATTACATTAGCGGAGGGAAAATGGATTGCATTAATGTCAGGAGATGACATTTCTTTACCAGATCGATTACAGGTTCAATATGAGTTTGTAAATTCATTTAGTTATAAGATTTGCTTTGGCCTTCCTACAATAATTGATGGGGAGGGGAAGATTATTCCAGATGAAGATTTTCCTGTATTTTTTACGAAACAGCCTTGCTTAAAGGGCGAAGTGTTCAAAAGGTTATTTGAAAAAGGAAATTATTTTTGTGCTCCTACGGCATTTTTTCAAAAGGATATTCTTGAAGAAAAAGATCCATTTCTTCTGCCATCATTACAACTTCAGGATTTCGTATGTTGGTTAAATTTATCAAAAAAATATGATATGCCAATTATTAATAAGAGATTAATAAAATATCGAAGGCATTCTAATAATATTTCATCTAAAAATAACGATGGCCGTGTAGCATTTGAAATGAGGATGATTTATGAAAATATATTGGATAACATGTCCTGGGGACAGCTTCATGAAATCTTCCCTAATCAATTTTCTGTTGCATCGATGAATGATAAAAAATGTTTTGAGATTGAAAAAGCTTTCTTGCTCATGAAACAATCTATGAAATCTATTCACGAAGTAGGTTGTGAAAAAATTTGGGATTATCTGAATGATGATGCCATGCGCCAGATACTCAATATAAGATATAATTTTAGTTGTCTTGATTTTTTTATGGAAACTGGTAAATTCAATATAACTGAGGAGAATGAAAAAAATGACTGATTATAAAAAAGTGAAATTATTGAAATTTAAGATTCACGGAGATAGTAGGGGAGGGCTAATAGCTTTAGAGGAATATAAGGATATACCTTTTAACATTAAGCGTGTATATTACATATTTGATACCAAGGATAATGTCATTAGAGGAAAACATGCACATAAGTCATTAGAGCAGGTTCTTATTTGTGTTCATGGGAGGTGTAAAGTATTATTAGATGATGGTATTGAGCGTAAAACTGTTACATTAGATAGACCAGATAAGGGATTATATATTTCTAATGCCATTTGGAGAGAAATGTTTGATTTTACTAATGGTGCGGTTTTATTGGTCTTAGCTTCAAAGTTATACGATGAGTCCGATTATATACGACAATACGATGAGTTTTTAAAATTTATACAAAAAAGATAATTTTATTGAAAGTGAGGATTTTATAATGAAAATACCGTTTGTCTCATTTTTACCCATGGAACATGAATTAAATGATGATATTCATCAGGCTTTTGAAAGAGTATTTAACTCTAGTTGGTATATTGGGGGAAAGGAGGTTGAACGATTCGAAACTGCTTTTGCCAAATATTTAAATATAAATTATTGTATTGGATGCGGCACCGGGTTAGATGCTTTAATGTTGAGCTTAAAGGCGCTAGGTATCAAAGCAGGTGATGAAGTTTTAGTACCATCTAATACTTTTATTGCTACCGCTTTAGCTGTTACATATTCGGGGGCGAAACCCGTTTTTGTTGAACCAGATATTAATACATTTAATATCAATCCTAATGAAATTGAAAATAAGATTACATCACATACTAAAGCAATAATTATAGTTCATTTATATGGCCAACCATGTGATATGGATCCAATTTTAGAAGTAGTTCAAAAGTATCAATTACTTTTAATAGAAGATTGTGCACAAGCACATGGAGCTACTTATAAAAATAAAAAAGTAGGCACTTTTGGTAATGCAGCAGGTTTTAGCTTTTATCCTGGAAAAAATTTAGGGGCTCTCGGTGATGCTGGTGCCATAGTTACGAATGACAAAATGATGGCTTCTAAAGTAAGAGCGTTAGGAAATTATGGATCAGATTATAAATATCATCATATTTATCAAGGCAATAACAGCAGATTGGATGAATTACAGGCGGCTTTTTTAAGCGTAAAATTACCACATTTAGATCGTATGAATAAAGAACGCCAGCGCATTGCTAGCAGATATATCAATGAAATAAATAATCCTCAAGTTATTTTACCTCATGTAATAGAAGACGTTAATCCTGTTTGGCATATCTTTGCTATTCGCTGTGCCAAAAGAGATGAATTAGAAAAATATTTGAATGATAAAGGTATAGGAACAAATAAACACTATCCCATTCCAATGCATTTACAAAAAGCTTATAGTAATTTAAATTTAAAAAAAGGTGATTTGCCGATTGCAGAAGAAATTAGTTCGACTGAATTAAGCATTCCTATGTTTTATGGGATGACAGATGACCAGATTTCTTATGTAATAAAAATAATAAATAGTTTTAATTAATAGAAATCAGGAGCGAAATTATGAATATAATAGATAAAACAGCAAAAATTTGTGATGATGTCATACTAGGTGATAATATTAAGATTGGAAGAAATGTCTATATTGATCATCGAGTTATCATTAGAGACAACGTAACAATTGGTGATGATTGTGTCATTGATGCAAATTGTATTCTTGGTGAATATCAGATGGATTTTTATCAAACTCATGACATAGGCAAACACCCATTAAGAATTGGGAACTCCTCAATAATTCGAAGTGGTACAGTTATTTATGGGGATACAACAATTGGAAATCATTTTTCAACTGGACATAACGTTACCATTCGTGAAAAAACATTAATTGGCCATCATTGCAGTTTGGGAACTTTAGATGATATTCAAGGACATTGTACAATTGGCAACTACGTGCGTATGCACAGTAATGTACATATTGGTCAACAATCAACTATAGAAGATTTTGTTTGGATTTTTCCGTATGTAGTATTGACAAATGACCCTACACCTCCATCTGAAGTAATGAAAGGTGTTACTGTTAAAAAGTTTGCAGTTATTGCTACTCAAAGTGTAATATTACCTGGAGTTGTTATAGAGAGCGATAGCTTAATTGCTGCTGGTGCCGTAGTCACTAAAAATGTGGGACAATTTGAAGTAGTTGGTGGGAATCCTGCTAAAATTATTTCCGATGTTCGCAAAATAAAAGATAGAAAAACTGGAAAGCCTGTTTATCCTTGGAGATATTCTTTTAAAAAATATATGCCGTGGGAAGATAGTGACTATGATACCTGGAAAAAGAGCTTGAATAAATAGTATCATAGACTATTTTTCTAATAATATATTAATAATCGCTTGATATAACTATTGGTAATAGCTATATCAAGCGATTTCCATCTATTTGTACCGTTTTAAATGGATAGTGTATAAATAGATACAATATTATTTTTTAGTATTGTTTGTTAAATCTATATTTGAGAAAATGCCTTAAAATTAAGAATCGATTTAGATAATATTATTTTAAATTGGTTAAGGAGTGATTTTTTTGAAAGGGATTGTATTAGCTGGGGGCAGCGGGACGCGGTTGTATCCGCTGACGATGGTGACGTCTAAGCAGTTGTTACCGGTATATGATAAGCCGATGATTTATTATCCGTTGTCGACGTTGATGTTGGCCGGGATTCGGGATATTTTGATTATTTCGACGCCGACGGATTTGCCGAATTTTGAACGGCTCCTGGGGGATGGGTCCCGTTATGGTATCCATCTGAGTTATAAGGTTCAGCCGTCGCCGGATGGATTGGCCCAGGCTTTTATTTTAGGGGAAGAATTCATCAATGGAGAATCTTGTGCCATGATTCTAGGGGACAATATCTTCTACGGTGCAGGCCTAACTAAACATTTGAGAAAAGCCGCTTCTAATACGGAGGGAGCTACAGTATTTGGCTATTACGTCGATGATCCGGAGCGGTTTGGTGTCATTGAATTTGACCAGAATGGCAAGGCAATTTCTATTGAAGAAAAGCCTCAGAATCCAAAGACCAATTATGCTGTTACCGGACTCTATTTTTACGATGAACATGTCTGTGAGTATGCGAAGCAGGTGAAACCTTCTGCTCGTGGGGAATTGGAAATTACTGATTTGAATAAAATATATTTGGAAAAAGGACAGCTTAACGTCGTTACGTTAGGACGTGGGTATGCTTGGTTAGATACCGGTACGATGGAAAGTCTGAGCGTAGCAGGAGAATTTGTTAGAGCCGTTGAAACTAGAGCAGGGATTCATATAGCCGCATTAGAAGAAATTGCTTACCAGAAGGGCTGGATTGATTTGCTTACATTGGAAGACAGTGCATCAAAATATGGTAAAAGTCCTTATGGTCAGTATTTGCGCAAGGTAGCTGAAGGGAAAATTTTACCAGATGAGTAATGTGTAATTAAAATATTATAAAAATGGGAGTGAACAATAGAATGAATATAATAATAACCGGCGGTGCCGGTTTCATTGGGTCGAATTTTGTGTTTCATATGTTGAAGGAACACCCGCAGGACCGGGTGATTTGTTTGGATAAGTTGACGTATGCTGGGAATTTGTCTACGTTGGCACCGGTTATGGATCAGGATAATTTCCGTTTTGTCAAGGCTGATATTTGTGACCGCAACGCGGTTTATCGGTTGTTTGAAGAGGAGCATCCTGATGTAATCGTCAATTTTGCGGCGGAATCGCATGTCGACCGGTCTATTGAGAATCCGGCGATTTTCTTGGAAACGAATATCATGGGGACGGCTGTCCTCATGGATGCCTGCCGCAAGTACGGTATCCAGCGGTATCATCAGGTATCGACGGATGAAGTTTATGGCGATTTGCCCTTGGATCGGCCGGATTTGTTCTTTACGGAAATGACGCCGATCCACACGTCCAGTCCGTATAGTTCCTCCAAGGCTTCGGCTGACCTCCTGGTTCTGGCTTATCATCGGACCTATGGGTTGCCGGTGACCATCAGCCGCTGCTCCAACAACTATGGACCTTATCATTTTCCGGAAAAGCTGATTCCCCTCATGATCATCAATGCCCTGCATGACAAGCCGCTGCCTGTCTATGGGGACGGCCTCAATGTCCGCGACTGGCTCTATGTCGAAGACCATTGCCGGGCCATCGACCTCATCCTCCAGAAGGGCCGTGTCGGCGAAGTCTATAACGTCGGCGGCCACAATGAAATGAGGAATATCGACATCGTCAAATTGATTTGCAAAGAACTGGGCAAACCGGAAAGCCTCATCCACCATGTCACGGACCGTAAAGGCCATGACCGGCGCTACGCCATCGACCCGACGAAAATCCATAAAGAATTGGGCTGGCTGCCGGAAACGAAATTTGCCGACGGCATCAAAAAGACCATCCAGTGGTACTTGGACCACGAAGATTGGTGGCAGCCCATCATTTCAGGGGAATACCAGCAGTATTATCAGAAGATGTATGGGAGTCGAGGCTAGGAGCCTCGACGCAGGCCGCAGTTCGCCTCGGACTCAGATGCCGCTGAGCGGCGACAGACTCAAAGTGACAACGACGCTTCGGGATACCTTCAGCGCGTAGCGGGCCGCCTTATCAGGACGGCCCCTACGAAATCGCATTCAGGCGATAAAAAAATTATGCGGCTACAAGCCGCATCTGTAGGGGCCGTCCCCAAGGGCGGCCCGCTGTGAACAGTTGGCATATACTCGTGTAGGCAATGTTGACATGTAGTATGTTGTGCATTGTTATTCCGAACGGGTATACATGTGGTCGCCTCTATAGTTGATTTGCTTTTGATGCATAATCAACAGATTCACAGGAGTCACGGCTTACCATTATACCAGAGTAGGCTGTGAACAGTTAGGAATATTTCCAAACTGTTCATATGGCATGCAGTACGTTATGCATCGCTATTCCGGACGGGCGCCCCGCGTGGCGCCCCTACGAAATCGCATAGAGGCGATGGGAAAAGAACCCCTCAGTCAGCTGTGCTGACAGCTCCCCTTCACAGGGAGCCTTTCGATGAACGATGAACGAACTACGATGAACGATAAGAGCGGCCTGCGAACTGCGGTCTGCGTTTATTTGATAATGATGATGGAATAAGATAGTATGAAGGGAGAAAACCACTCTATGAAAATATTTGTAACAGGTGTGAATGGCCAGTTGGGTCATGATGTGATGAATGAGCTGGCTTTGCGGGGGCATGTCGGTATCGGCAGTGATTTGGCTCCGGCTTATAGCGGTATGGCTGATGGGACGGCGGTGACGACGGCACCGTATGTGCCTTTGGATATTACCGATGCGGATGCGGTACGGCGTGTCATTTCGGACGTCCAGCCCGATGCGGTCATTCACTGTGCGGCTTGGACGGCTGTCGATATGGCCGAAGATGACGACAAAGTGGCTCAGGTCCGGGCGGTCAATGCCGGTGGGACGCAGCATATTGCCGATGTCTGCAAGGAATTGGACTGTAAGATGCTCTATCTCAGTACGGATTATGTGTTCAACGGGCAGGGGACGGAGCCGTGGCAGCCGGATTGCAAGGATTACCAGCCCCTCAACGTTTATGGCCAGACCAAGCTTGAAGGGGAATTGGCTGTCTCGCAGACGCTGGAAAAATATTTTATCGTCCGCATTGCCTGGGTATTCGGACAGAACGGTAAGAATTTCGTCAAGACTATGCTCAATGTCGGTAAGACCCACGATACGGTCCGCGTCGTCAATGACCAGATCGGGACACCGACGTATACTTTTGATTTGGCCCGGCTGTTAGTCGATATGATTGAAAGCGATAAATACGGCTATTACCATGCGACTAACGAAGGCGGCTATATTTCCTGGTATGATTTTACCTGTGAAATCTATCGTCAGGCCGGTTATACGACGAAAGTCATCCCCGTCACGACGGAAGAATACGGCCTGTCGAAAGCCAAACGACCCTTTAATTCCCGATTAGATAAAAGTAAACTCGTCGCCAACGGATTCCGGCCGCTGCCCGACTGGAAAGACGCCTTGCGGAGGTATTTGGAGGATTTAGTGGCTCGTGGCTAGTGGTTCGTGGCTCGTTGCGGACTCAGATGCCGCTGCGCGGCGATGGACTCAAAGTGACAACGACGCTTCGGGATACCCTCAGCGCGTAGCGGGACGCCTTATCAGGACGTCCCCTACGAAATCGCATACAGGCGATGGAAAAAAAGCAGTTACAGATTGTAAAAAAATACACGGCCGCTGGCCTTGTGCGTAGGGGCCGTCCCGGTGAGGGCGGCCCGCTGTGAGAGGCGAGCATAGAATATTCTAGTATAGTGGTGAGTTTTTACGAACAACGAACCATTTATCATATTATACGGCTGTGTACGGAATTCATGGCGGGACGCCCGCCGCTGCTGTCCTTTCTGGTAACCACCCTGCACCTCCCGATGGTCGGTACCTGGCGGGCCAGAAAGGCTTTGGGCGTCCCCTACGAAATCGCATATAAGCGATGGAAAATGAATCCCTCAGTCAGCTACGCCGACAGCTTCCCTTCTCAGGGGCGCCTTTCGATGAACGACGAACGACTTACGATGAACGACAAGAGCGGCCTGCGTTTAATTAATATGTTATAATAAAGAAAATATGCATGAAGGGAGATATAACAATGGGTCAGATAAAGGTTGAAAAGAATGTGGGCGGTATTGACGGGCTTTGTGTCATTATGCCGACTGTTCATGGTGATGGCCGTGGATATTTTATGGAAACGTATAATCAGAAGGATATGGAGGAAGCGGGGTTCCATGTTAATTTTGTTCAGGATAATCAGTCCATGTCGACAAAAGGGGTCTTGCGAGGGCTTCATTTCCAGAAACATTTTCCCCAGTGCAAGCTCGTCCGTGCTGTCCGCGGCAGTGTTTTCGATGTGGCTGTCGATTTGCGCCGTGATTCCAAGACGTATGGCAAATGGTACGGTGTCGAATTGACGGAAGAAAATAAGAAGCAGTTCCTCATTCCCGAAGGCTTTGCCCATGGGTTCCTGGTCCTCAGCGACGTGGCGGAATTCTGCTATAAGGTCAATGATTTCTGGCATCCCAATGATGAAGGCGGCATGGCCTGGAACGACCCGGAAATCGGCATCCAGTGGCCCCAACTCGTCGGCGAATATCAGGGTTCGCCCAGCGCCGACGGTTATCATCTCGAAGACGGGACGCCGTTGAATCTGAGCGATAAAGACCAGCAGTGGTTGGGGTTGAAAGATACTTTTAAATTTTAATATACATGAAATACGCCCTGAGCCAGCAATACCCAGACAACCCACTTTTCGTCAATACTCTAAAAGCTATACCAAAGCCCCTGCTGCCAAATTTCTATGAGTTTAGGCACAGGGGCCTAATTTGTAAAGAGTATAATAAATCTGCTATAAAACATTATCTCAACGGAGTTACGCGATGAATTAGCTATGCCTTGAAAACTTGACAATGGATAAGTCTATTTCTTTGTTTCAGCTGGTGCGTCATTTCTTAAACAGCTATTCACTGGTGCTCTAGACCCAAACGATTACAAGTCATTTTTATATATGTTGGCTAATACCATGCCTACATTAGATAAATATTCTTATGAACCGAGCAATCGGTATGATGAAATTGTTTTGCAGAATTGTACTATTCATGACTTAGAATCAGGAGGAAGTTTATATGATATTCCTGTTTTTTATTTAGCGCAAAGTTTTGATAAAGTAACAATTGAAATTAATAATTCATAGTTTTCAGATAAATATAATTTAATGATAAGGGGTGTTTAGAATGAATTCGGGTAAAAATAAAAAAAGTAAATGAGGAAGTTAAATATTTTCGCGGTAATAAAACTAATGTTAAACCGGTCACTATTACACAGAAGGAAAAACCTATCCCATCAGGAACAAAAAATAAAAAATAGTTTACTATTTCAGTATCTACGCATAAATCATTCTCTTTTCTATTTTTTTGTAATATTTATGCAGAATTGTGTTGATATGTTTTCTTATTCAGAAGCATCATACAGCAGGTAGATATCGTCTTTATAATGTCACAGATTGCGGAATCTGATTTCAAATGATATAATATAAATGCCCTAAGAATTTGTCTTGGGGGGATATTAGTTAAAGCTGTCAAGGCCTTGGAGCTCAATTAACAATTGAAGCGCTTCAATTATGAATTGAGTCCACCGTGCGGGTTCAGATGTTATTGTCTTTGGATAAAGCATTTGAAATACCTCCTTGATGGATAGGACTAATATGCTATATATAGTATAGCATACGATGTTACTTTATGTGGCCTGTCAGGGACTATCGACGGACTTGGTCATGATGCAATTAAGAATCAGCGTGTGTCCTTCTGGTTCGATGTATTCATTTTGTGTCGTGGCCAAAGGCAAATGCCTGGATTTTTCTTGCCACAGGAAGCAGGCTATTTGCTCAACAAAAGGAGCTGGCTTTATGGAACGATATTGCTTAAATGAGAGTCGGTATATAACTAAAAAGTATCCGCATTTTGACAAGAAAATAAGTTTTTATAAAGTGAAAAGCTATGTTACCAATCCTAGTAGAATTGAAAAACATAGCTTTTTTCCATTGATTCATTATGCTAAAGATTTAAACAAATACTCTGAAAAGTATATTGATAAGGATGATTCTAAAAATCTTCATCAGAAACATATTAAACCTAAGAAACGCGATATCATGTATGCATCGCATATTGATGGATATATTTACAAATATTATGGTGAACGCCTTAATAGTCTGTATAATCTATACGTAGCTGAACATGGAATTGATTCTTGTGCTGCTGCATATCGTAATAATAAATCTGGACAATGTAATATACAGTTTGCACGAGAAGTATTCGAATTTATATACTCTCAAGAGGCTTGTTATATACGGGTAAGTGATTTTGAAAAATTTTTTGATAAATTAGATCATACTTATTTGAAAAAGATGGTTTTAACGTTGTTAAAATGTGACTTTTTACCTCAGGATTGGTATAAAGTCATTAAATCAGTTACTCATTATACCTATGTCGATAAAGATGTTATAGCTCCTTTTTATGATAAACGCAATGAAAGATACTTTAGTGATATTAAACAATTTCGAGAATTTCGAAAATATCATCCAAATGATTTTTACAAAAATATGAGTTCTTTTGGTATCCCTCAAGGGACCGCTATCAGTGGAATTTTGGCTAATACCTATATGATTGAAGTGGATCAAAAAATTAATGAATTGGTAAGTCAGTATGGCGGAATGTATCGTAGATATTCTGATGATACAATTATTGTTATTCCTAAAGAAAAAATTGCTAAGTCAGAATGGAATGATTTAGAGAGTTGCATTGATGAAATTATCGAATCGGCTAAAGTCAGCGAACAAAAAGAAAAAACGCATACCTTTATTTATCAGGACCATCAGTTGTATGATATGGATATGCCTGAAAAGGTCTATGGAATACTTGACTATTTGGGTTTTACTTTTGATGGAGACCAGGTCTATGTTCGACAAAAAGGTATTTATAAATTTGAACGCAAGGCAAATGAGGCTCTTAAATTTTCTACCCGAGTGCAACGGCATAAAAAGTTACCTTATCTACCTTATCAGTCAATGCTTTTACAATATTGTCTAGATAAGCCATATAAAAGCAAAAAGAAAAAACATAAAAAGCAAACGAATTTTCTATCCTATATTAGACGTGCAGCGCGAGATTATGAGAATAGTAAATTATCTTGCCATCCTGAACAACAGATATATCATCTTCGAGAAAAAATTAAACGTCGCTATAGAAATACTAAAAGAAGATGAATATAATTAACGTAGCAATTCCCCCCCTAATAGGGTTACACCATCTATGGGAGTTTGAGTTCAATTGGAGCAAAATAAATCGCATGGATATATGCTTGTACAGTTAATATAAAAGAAAGGAAAATGATAATTTTGTTTCTGTAATTATCATATAGTTAAATATGAATCAATGGTTGATTAAGTTAATGACATCTTTTCTCCTATTTTTAATGATATTTATGATTCATTGTCCTAAAGTTGAAATTTTCCTAATTATTATTATTTCTTTTTGGGGCATTCAGCTTATTAGATTTAGGAAAACGTGTAATTGTGAATTTCATAATACTATTTCAGCTTGTATTTTTGGGAGCATTTTTGCTTATTGTGTAGAATCGTTTTCTGAAACTGATTCTATTTCTGTGATCGATATTTTTGAATATATAAATAACTTTAATTCTTTTGGATTTTTCAATTCAAGAACAATAGTAGTTGTCTGTATAGTGGCTTTTATTATTGAATTTATTGCATATCGAGAATTAACTAGTCGAGCATCTAACTGTGAAAAGAATATTCATGAGAAACTATTTCCGGAACGTATTTATGATTTAAGAAGATTTAAAAATATTCTTAAAAACTCAAATATAGTAGGGATTAATTCTAAATGGGGAAATGGGAAGACTTTTATGGTAACTCATTTTTGTAATGAAACAGAAACAAAAAATGAGTATTATATTATAAAAATTGAAGCGTTGACATATAATTATGATGAATTTGATACTGTATTAGTTAATCAATTGGAATATTTATTAAGAAAGCACCATGTCGTTTCTTCGTATTCTATAGAAATAAAAAAGACTTTTGGACAATCTTTTTGGGGAATATTACTATACAATTATTTGCACGATTGGAAAAGTGGAAACATAACAGCTTATGAAGGATTACAAAAAGAACTTTGTGAATTAAATAAAAAAGTTATCATCATATTTGAAGATATAGAACGAGTAAATCATCCGGATGCTGTGAAAAAAGTTTTTGCCATTGCAGAAAAATTAAGCTGTGATCGCGTAAAATTTATTTTTGAATATAATAGTGAAGCATTAGATGAACAACATATTGATAGAGAATATCGAAATAGATGTATTCCTTATGAATTAAATTTAACACAGATAACGTATAAAAAGTTGATAAACTACTTATGGGATAATCTTGATATGGAGTCAATTAATAGAGAAATAAATAATGGCGCAAAACACGATATAAAATACTTGGTTGAGTATCTTGAAATAGAATGTTGTTCCAATAATGCACTCCAAAATTTATTTCGCAATAAACTTACCCTTCAAGTGAAGTTTCCCAAATATCCTATTAGAAATATGATTCAATTTCTGCAATTAATTAAAATGTATTTTGAGTTATATTCGGATATTGATATAGATGAAATTAAAACGGTTATTGGTTTTTATTTCATTCAAACTTTTGCATATAATATATATGAGAAATTTAGTACTCATAAGCCTCTTGAAGAAATTTTTAAATTCAACATTGATGGTGAAGAACAAACTATCTATGAAATAAAAAAACTATTAGTGAATAATCCAGATAAAGAACAATCAATATTGGATCAAATAAGAAAATCGCAAGAGTCTATTTTGGTTTATGGATTATTCCCGTATATTATCAATGATTTTGACTTAAAAATAAAATATGAAAAGGAAAAAGAAAATCGAGATATACCTTATAATGATCAGATATATCTTCTCGAATGTCAAGAACGACGAGATAGCATTAATCATAGAATTTGGAATCTTTTAGAAAATGGGGTTTCTGAAATATCTGATGTTAGAGCTTTTGCTGAAAAATTTATCAAACAAGTTTTACTTCAGTCGGAGCAGCAGAAAGCTTGGATAGCTTTTCAAAATGACGCGTATAATAATAAGATTTTCAAAGATAATCATACTATTTTTTTGATTGGAATTTCTCAATTTATTACTTTAGCACGTGCGCTGTTTTTGAATCATTCCAATAGTGATATTTGGTTAAGGTTTATTAAGTTTTATTTTAATGAGACAGATTATAAAAGTATAAATTATAATTTCATTGTTGTTTGTAATTACATCGATTTACAGAATCCTCAAATTTTGTTTTATATAATAGAAAAATTCATAAAGTTGAAGGTTATTGGCAATTTTAATAGTGCAGTTGAGTATCGGTACTTTTTAAATAAATATATTAAATGTATGGCGTATTTTGGGTATATGAGATATATCTCATTTGATTTTTTGGATTTTGATTGTAATGAGGATTTAACAGATTTTATTATTTGTACGTTGAAGCGTGCTTCACAAAATATCAATACTGAATTTTCTGATTTTAATCAAAAATATAAAAATGAATGCGATTTACTAAGGTGTTTTTTTGATAAAAATATTGATATAATCAATAACGGTAAAGAGTTAAAAAAGCCTGAACCTCATATAGAATTTAAAGAAGGTGGGATTACATATCCACACCAGAAGCGAATCAATGAATTGCTGAAGTTTATTAATGAAAAAGATAAATCTTTTGAAAGTAGTTTAGAATTACTTTCTGACTATTATGATAAAGGCGAACTTTTTCCGCAGGAAGTCAATGCTATTATTCACGAAATACATGCGAAAAAGGGAAAATAGCAGTGAATGTAATTGAAGCAGTATATATGATGCGATAAAAGTCATGAACTTTCTAGGTTCGTGGCTTTTTCAAGTTTCTGGGCATTACGAGAGACCAATGGATATCTTGCTAATTTGCCCTAGATATGATATATTGAATTTAAAATGTTTGTTCGTTTACTGCGTGGCGAAGCAGGTGAATAAAAATTCGTGATTTGGAGCGTGAATTATATGGATAATTTTGTGCATATACAAGGGTTGCATATTAAAAACTTTAAAGCATTGGCAGATATTAAGATGGGGCGTTTATGGAATGAGCAGGCGGCAGAGCCGTTGACCCCGATTACTACGGTCATTGGCAAGAATGGGACAGGCAAAAGTTCCTTGATGGATGCTTTTGGATTTTTGGCGGATTGTTTGAAGTATGGGGTAGAAGCAGCTTGTGATGCCCAGAATCGGGGTGGCTATGAAAAAATTCATTCTTTAGGGAAAGAAGGGCCGATTTCTTTTGAAATCTATTATAAAGAAAGTCGTAATGATCGGCCGATTACGTATGAACTAGCAATTGATCTGGACAAGGAAGGACGGCCTTTTGTTTTGAGTGAACGCTTGCGGCAGCGGCGTAAGGGCCAGCGATGGGGACAACCCTATTCGTTTTTGATACTGGAGAATGGCGAAGGCCGAGTCTGGAAGGGAAATGCGGACGGAACGCAAAACGAATTCCTTGATTTAAAAGGGGAAGAATCACGGGATAGTGAAGTCATATCCATGGACGATAAGCGCAGATTAGGCATTGCCACTTTGGGAACTTTGAAAGCTCATCCACGTATCGCGGCTTTCCGGAAGTTTATTGAAGGGTGGTATTTGAGTTATTTTACGCCTGATGCGGCACGCAGTCTGCCCATGGCTGGGGCACAAGCGAAGTTAGCGCGGCATGGCGATAATTTGGGCAATGTCATTCAATTCATGGAAAGAGAGTACCCGAAGAAGTTCAAAGAAATTTTAAATAAGATTTCTCAAAGAATACCAGGTATCCAGAAAATCGATACCATGAAGACGCCGGACGGCAGGCTGCTCATACGCTTCAATGACAGGGGATTCAAAGAGCCGTTCTATGCACAACAAATGTCAGACGGCACGTTAAAGGTATTTGCATATATGATTTTACTGGCGGATCCCAATCCATCCCCGTTCATTTGTATTGAAGAACCGGAAAACGGGCTCTATCATAAGCTTTTGGAAGTGTTTGTGCGGGAATTGCGGGAAGAAACGAAGCGGAGCAAGAATGCGCCGCAGATTTTTGTGACGACTCACCAACCTTATTTAGTGGATGCTTTGCAGCCTAATGAAGTTTGGATTTTAAGGAAGCAGGAAGATGGTTTCTCGACGATACAAAGAGCCAGTGACATTGAGTTAGTTGATAATCTATGCAAAGAAGGATTGCCCTTAGGTGGGTTATGGTATAGTGATTATCTGGATGGAGATGATTCGTAATGCATCTTGATTTTTTAATTGAAGATGTTTCTGGTAAAACTATGTTGGAAATTTTATTGCCTAAAGTCTTGCCAGCAGGAGTTTCTTATACCATATATAGCTATAAAGGTGTTGGTCGGATTCCGGGAAAGATGCATTCTGCCAAAGCCATAAAAGGGAAACAGCTTTTGGATAATCTTCCCAGGTTATTGAATGGTTTTGGAAGAACTTACCACAATTGGGGTGAATCGTATAAAGGGCATGTCATCGTGATTTTCGATTTGGATGATAAGTCCCTTGATGAATTCTTGGCACAGCTGCATCAATTGTTAGAGTGGTGTCAAGTGGAGCCAGAAACGTCATTTTGTATGGCTATTGAAGAAGGGGAAGCTTGGTTTTTGGGAGATGCCAATGCACTGTTTAAAGCGTATCCTCATGCGAAAAGACAAGTGTTGAAGACGTATAAGCAGGATTCGATTTGCGGCACATGGGAAAAGTTGGCAGACGTCGTTGGCTATGATTACAGGGATAAATCCTACCAGGAAGTAGGACTCAAAAAAAGAGAATGGGCTGAGAAGATAACGCCTTATATGGAGGCCGAGAATAATCAGTCACCGAGTTTTCAGTATTTGATGGACGAGTTGAAACGTATTGTTTGAAGAGGGTGCCTGCGTTTTTAGATTGAAAGGGGAGCGACATGTACAACCATTTTTCATTGAAACGATTTATTTTAGCAGGTTTTTTGTGCAGTTCTTTATCCATTTTGGCGGTACAGGCCGCTGAGCCGGCTTCACTTGCAGGACAGGCGCATCGTGAGGTACATACGACGACGGTGACGCAGACGGAGTCGCATTCGTCGACGCGTGAGTCGGCGTCTCATTCGGGCTGGAGTGTCAGCCGCCCTTCGTCGCTGGGGGATGTTGTCTTTCCGGCGATGGCCAGGCATTTGCCACCGCCAGGGATGGAGACGATTTCTTCGCAGGTCAAAGCGGAATACGATGCCAATTATAAGGATGGTGTCCTGGCTGCGGTCAAGGACGGTACCGATAAGTGGGGCCTGATGGGCACGGACGGAAAATGGCTCATGGCGCCGGCGTATAAGTCCCTGTCCTATGCCGGTAAAGGCGTGTTTATGACGGAAGGGAAGAGAGGGACGGCTTATGTCGATAAGCAGGGCGCACCGGTGGTTTGGCCGGAGAAAGAAGCCTCGTCGGTCCATTTCTTCAAGGATCAGGGCCGTTATGGTATTCAGGACAAGAACGGGAACATCGTAGTGGCACCGACGTATAAGGCTGTGCTGGCTGATTTCAGCGAAGGCCTGGCTTTCGTCAAGGACGATAAGGGAGAGAAAGTGGCCATTGATGAAAGCGGCCGGGTCCAGTTCGCTGCGCCGTATGATGTCATTTTGCCCTATCACCACGGTCTGGCGGAATACCAGCGCAGAGTCAGCCATTTTAACTGGGGCGGTTTCCTCGCCGGCGCGCTGATTGGATCGTCGACGCATTCCGTCTATTATGATGACGAAGTGACGCCTTTGACCTATGACGGTGTGAAGCGGGGCTATCTCGACCGCGTCGGCAATATCGTCATCGACAGCAAAAATGATGCCGTTTATCCGATGACGGAATTTGGCACCTTCGTCCGCAATAAAGGGAAACTGGGTTTCGTCAACCGCAAGGGGCAGTACTTGATTGCGCCGGGGAATTACACTCTCGACGATGGGCTTTTGGATGATGTCGACGGCTTCGTTTCTTTGAAAGATAAAGAAAACGGGAAATGGGGCGTCTTCAGTATGGTCGACGGGGCACAGGTCATCGATTTTGCCTATGACGGCGTACAGTTCCTGGGGTCACAGCGCCTTTTGCTGACGAAAGGCGATAAAAATATGCTCATCAATCAGAAAACAGGGGCCTTTGTTGCGGAATTCCCGGTCAGTGTGAAATGGATGGATTTCCTCCTCGACGATTATACCTGGTGCTGGAACGACAAGAAAGAGTATGCCATTGTCGACAGGTACGGTCAGGTCCAGTACCGTGCTGCCGCCGGCCAGATTCAGGATGTCAAAAGCTTCCGCAACGGCCTGACGCCGGTCAAGACAAAGACTGGCTGGGGCATTATGGATCATCAGGGCCAGTGGATCGTGAAGCCGCAGTATAAAGATATTACCATGGTGTAGGGATGGTTCTAAAGTAAGAAAAATGAGCCTGTCGTATAAAGTTATTCATAACTTTGTATGTCAGGTTCTTTTTTGGTATAATTAGGTGTTGAATTTTACTGTGAGGAGTGATTTTTTTGAAAGGGATTGTATTAGCTGGGGCAGCGGGACGCGGTTATGATTGCCTGAAAGCGGGGTGAGCTTCATGCAGAACATCATTGCTGTGATTTGGGATTTCGACAAGACTTTGATTGACGGGAACATGCAGGACCCGATTTTTGAGGAATATCATATTGATAAGGCAAAATTCTGGCAGCATGTCAATGCCTTGCCGGCGCATTATGCCAAGGAAGGCGTCAAGGTCAATGCCGACACGATTTATCTGAATCAGTTCATCAAGGACGCACAGAATGGGATTTTCAAGGGCCTTAATAATGAAAAGCTGAAGACCTTTGGCCAGAAGCAGAAGTATTATCACGGCGTCCCGGAAATCTTCAAGAATCTCCAGCGCGTCGTCGAAGAGAACCCCAAGTACCGCGAGTACAACATCAAGGTGGAGCATTACATTGTCAGTACGGGTATGTCGGCTATCATCAAAGGGTCGGCCGTCATGCCCTATGTTGAAGCCATCTGGGGCTGCGACCTCATTGAAGGGCTCGATGCAGAGAAACATAAAATCATCAGCGAAGTGGGCTATACTATCGACAATACGACCAAGACGCGGGCCTTGTTTGAAATCAATAAAGGCGTGCCTCAGCATCCGGAAATCGATGTCAATGCCAAGATGTCCGATGCCCTGCGCCGCGTCGCTTTCCCCAACATGATTTATATTGCCGACGGGCCCAGCGATGTGCCGGCCTTTTCGGTAGTCAAAAAATTCGGTGGATCGACCTTTGCCATTTATCCCAAAGGAAGCAGCAAGGCTTTCCGCCAGGTCGAACAACTGCGGGAAGATGGCCGCATCGATATGTATGCCGAAGCCGATTACCGTGAGGGTACGACGGCCTACATGTGGCTGACCCACAAAGTCGACGAAATCGCCGAACGCATCTACAAAACAGAAAAAGAAAGCCTGGAAGGCGCCGTCTCGGCTGCTCCCAGACATTTGGTGTGAGGTGTTTGAGGCTTGATGAAAGGCTCTCCTAATAGGAGAGCTGGCCGCCAAAGGCGGTCTGAGAGGTTTCTCTTTAAAGACCCGTTAGGAATTTGGATGATTCTTCTAGCAAACAGGTCGGGAAATCGTACATATTCCGGTGCGGGCGCCCCTACAGAAGAAGGGGCTGTCGCACGAAGGTTTCTGCCATCATGCGAGGCCCCGTTCGCTTTGTAGTTTGTAGAAGCTGGTTTCAAATTTTTAACCATCCACTAACCACTAGCCACTAGCTGCTAACCACTTAAAAGGAGCTGTCGTTCGACAGCTCCTTTTCTATCTCCGCGGTGGCGGCCGATGGCCGTGGCGTGGCGGTGGTGGCGGGCGATGCCAGCCCCAGTCATTATAAAAAGGGCCGCCCCAACCCCAATTCCAATAGGTATCCATATACAGTTGGGTCATGTAGGCGTTGTAGGCCATGCGTTGCAGGTCGGCCTGGGTGACGACGGAGATGCGGCGCGATGCCGTTTCTTTGACGTCGCCGACGGTCACGTCTGCCAGGATGTCTACTTGGCCCGTCTTGACGGGGATGATTGTATTGTCTTCTCCGATTTTGGCGACGGACTCATTCAGGCTCTTGGCCGTCAGGCCATAGGGGACATTGCCCGGCGTCTGCAGGGCGACGATGCCTTTGCTGCCCAGGGCCAGGTAGCGCGGGTAGATGATGATGCGGCTCTTTTTCATCATTTTTTCAGCGCTGCCATAAATCAAGCCTTCGTGGGGCGTATCCATACGCCAGACGGCACTCTTGTCTTTGGCGACTAAGTATTCGCCAATCTGTTCCGTCGTTTTGTCGTCATAGGCCCGGACATGGCGGAAGTACTTGTCCGTCAGGTCTTTGTCGACGCGGAAATAATAAGGCCTGGTTGTTGTGTCCAGCCCGGTCCGCTGGGAATCGATGGTCTGGAGCAGCGTCGTCACGTCTTTATAGGTCGAGCCTTTGGTCAGGTAATATTTGTCGATGATTTTACCTGTATGGCCGGCTAACGGATCCGTAGGCACACTGGCTTTTTCTGCTGTTTTTTCAGCTCCTGTTTCGGTGGCCTGGGTCTGAACGGCCGCTTCGTCAGGTGCCGTTTTGGCCGTGTCTGCAGCCAGTCCTGTCAACGTCGTACACGTGCAGAACAAGGCGGCCAGGACAGCCTGTTTCCATTTTTTCACGATACCACCTCCTCATACCTTTACTATAGCGCGCCGCTGCGGCGAGCGTCAATATGCCGCAAAAAATCTTATGGGAAATGCAATTATTTGTTCAATTTTACAAAAATGTTGCAAAATAAAAGTCAGTGGCTCTTAGGCTTACTCGCCCAAGGCGTAGAGAATGTCGGCTGCGGCAGCGTTCAGGTTATAGCGGCTGGTGTAGCATACGAGGGTGCCCTGGGAAGCGGCCTGCTGGCAGGCTTTGCGGACCAGGGCGTGGCCTGTATGGTTGGTGTTGATGATGAGTACGTCGGCGCCCTGGAGTTTTTGGACGTCGAAGTGCTTGTTTTCCAGGATCATCCAGTGCGGGAAGCGCGTGCGGACTTTGTCATGCCATAGGGCGCTGCCGCCGGCCAGACAGACGCGGAAGCCTTCCAGGGCCTTTTCCAGGCGCGACGTGTAGTTGTCGGGCAGGGGAAGGGCCCTTTTTTCGACGTCTTCCTGGGGACAGCGCGTTTCCCATTCGCGCAGGGATTGTTCCAGGGTCTGGACGTAGCCGTCATAACTTTCCTGCAAGGTCTGGTAATAGGCCTGGGTCTGGGCCAGTTCGTCGCGCAGCCGGGCGGCATCGTCGTCGGCGACGGGCGGCGTGTCGTCATAGACCAGGCGGATGACGCCCAGGCCCAGGGCGATTTGACCGGCCGTATCCAGGACGCCTGCCAGGCTTAGGGCTTCTGCTGTGCTCGACGGTGTGAGGGGATGGCTCACGGCGATATGGCCGCGGACTTTGTGGCCGCCGATGGCTGTCGGCCGCGGGAACTGTTCCAGCGTTATCGTGGCGATGTGCCGTTGCTGCGCGGCCTCCGTGCGATACAGTTCGTAGACGGCTTTGCGCGGCGTGAAGGACTGCTGCATCAGCTGGCACGTGCCGTCCATGTGGCCCGTCTGGTCCGGGAATTCGGCCGCGCCGTCATCCTGCATCTTTTTCCACAGCCGGGCCGTCGGTACGGCGCGGCCTGCCAGGCAGAGGGCTTCGCCATAAGGCAGAAAGCGTTCTTCGCCGCGGCACGACAGGCCTGCCACTTCATTGGTATACATAATCTGTGTGATTTTCATGATAATTCTCCTCGTATCTATAACTTATGTCTATTTTGAACCTCTCCCGCTTATAGAAGCGGGAGATTCTTGAGAAGGTTGCTGTTTAA
>ERZ773145.365-NODE-365-length-44910-cov-6.189700_pt1 | contig 44910 bp, 55 predicted proteins | sample MGYA00580848_ERZ773145 | MGnify/ENA primary metagenome ERZ773145 (study PRJEB29015, sample SAMEA2737858) | human gut metagenome | biome: human gut; feature: human-associated habitat; material: faeces | place: China | collected 2012 ... | reverse complement strand
ACGCCCATGGGCCCGCCCAGGACGATGCACAGGTCGGCATCGCGCCAGTCCCGTTGTGAGCAGTCGCGCAAGTTGAGAATTTCCGTCACAAAAATTGAGAACGGCCCGGACCGCTTTTTTTAATATGGCATGGTTTTTGCTTTAAGAAATTTGCTTGAACGACGGGCCAGAGAGAAGAGGCGCAGTGCGTGTCAAAACAGACACAAACCGCGCCTCTTTTTTTATACTTGTTCCTTCGCCGCAAACACCGCCGTCAGCCTGGTACGGCTGATGTCGTAATACTCCCGCGACAATTCCATTCCCACATAGCCGCGTCCTGTTCTGATGCACGCCTCGCCTACGCTGCCGCCTCCCATGAACGGGTCAAGCACACTGGCATGCGGAGCCGTTACGGCCAGCAGGTCCTCAATCAGAGCCACGGGCTTGCTGGTCAAATGCACCTTCTGCACGGGAATCACCGGGTAGGAATATACGCCCGGCAAACAGGCCCGTGTATGCGCGATGAAACGTCCCTTGGTGGCGAACAGCACATACTCGCACTGCTGGCGGAACTTGCCGATTTGCGGGCGGGCACTCCGCTTGTCCCAGGCGATGACGCCGCGCCATGCCCAGCCCGCCGCCTGTACGGCATCGCTCAGGGCCGGAAGCTGCCGCCAGTCCGTGAACACCATAAGCGGCGCGCCCTCGCGGGCGATACGCCAGCACTCGCCAAGCCACAGCGTGCACCACATGGTCCAGCTTCTCTGGTCCTTGGCATCTCCCAGCATGGGCGGATATTGGCGTTTAGTGCCGCTCTGCTGGTACTTCTGGGCCGGGTCGGCCTGCCGCGCTCCCATGGTAACGCCGCCGCTGGAATACGGCGGGTCGGTCAATACCGCGTCCATGACGGCATCCGGCAGCGTCGCCAGAATCCCCAGCGCATCCCCCTGATACAGCGTTACGCCGTCACTCAGACAATCCTTTGTCACAGTTCGCTCCGTTCTGGCCGTCTGGCGACTCGGAGCAGGGGCGCATGGCCCGCAGGATGGTGAAAGCCCCGCAGCGGGGGCACTTGAACTCCATGATCTTGGCCTGACCTCTGGCCAGGAGCTTGCCGCAATGGCGGCACCTGATTTCTTCGAGAACTTCCTTTTGCATGATGGGTTAAAAGCGTTGCGCCCCCAGGAAAATCCGCTTATCGTGCCCTTGTCTCGCCAGAGACGATACAGACAGGCGGATACTCCGCAAGCGGCGTCCATCCGCTTGTGGGGCCGTGGTGGGCTTGCCTCAAGCCCGCCGGTGGGGGCGGCCTTCGCCCCCGCCTCTGTCAGCCCTCACTATGCCGGAAAATCCCGCGCAACGCCCGGAAACAGCGCGTTCCATGCGAAGAAAATTTCCTCTGTTTTTCAAGGGGAGCGCCGCGCTCCCGGCGTCAGCACCAGCCGCGCCAGAATGTGTTCCAGCGTGGTGTGCCCGTCGCAGTGCGCCATATAGCCCGTAAAGCTCACCACGCGGGAGCGGATGTAGTCCAGGTCGATTTTCCCGGCCCGGTACAGGCCCGGAAAACTCCTGAACGCCGTTCGCGCCCGCTTGATCGTGCGCTTGCGCGGCAGGACGTGGTCCGTCCAGTGCCGGTAGCCCACAAAGTCGATGCCGCGACTTATGGGCCAGACGCCCGTTTTGGGGTTCAGACGCAGCAACAGGCTGATTTCCACAAAATTCCTGATGGATTCGAGCGTTGCCCAGCACCACGCCTTTGACGGCCCGATGATGACGAAGTCATCCATATAGCGGACGTAATACTTCACGCCCATATCGTCCTTGACGTAATGGTCCAGAGCGTCAAGATACAGGTTCGCCAGCCACTGACTTGTCAGGCAGCCCAGGGGAAGTCCCTTTTCTTCGTACCCGTTGTGCCGGACAATCCGTTCAAAGAGCCACAGCACGTCCGGGTCGCTGATAATGCGGGGCAGCATGGACAAAAGCCGGTTATGGTCAATACTGCTGAAATACTTTGCAATGTCCCCTTTCAAAACATAGGGGCGGCCCCATTGCGCCGAAGCGGCGCGCATGAACTCCCGCGTCCGCAGGCTCGCGGCGTGGGTTCCCTTGCCCTTGCGGCAGGCGTAGGAATCCGCGATAAAGCGCCGCTCGAACCACGGTTCCAGCAGATTCATGGCCGCATGATGCACCACGCAGTCGCCTATGGTGGGCGCGTCGATGGTGCGCGGCTTGACCTCAAGAATACGGAAGCGGCGGCAGGGGGAAGGTTCCCAGGTATGGCTTTGCAGGCGATCCCGCAAACCGAGAAGGTTGTCTTCCTGCGCGGCGCGAAAACGCACGACAGCCGGGCGATACCGCTTGCCGAGCTGCACCTTGCGCCACGCTTCCAGCAGATTGCCGAAACTCACCATATCCGGCCAGATATGTTTTGCCCGTTTTGCCATGCTGTTTCCAGGGGCCGGGGCCGCGCTCACCCGCAGGCTACTGGCCGCCCCGGTCCGGTTCGTGTTTCTCCGGTTCTCTTGCCCGGAGCGGAACGCAATCCCCAAGTCGCGCGCTGTCCGGCTCTCCATAAAGAGACGGCTTCGGGCGCGAGTTGCGAGGCGGCAACCGATATTCGTGCCCGCATGGGACGCCGCATTATACAGGTTGCAGGCGAAAAGGCCCGCACGAACGCCAACCGACCAATCCGCGCCGAGGTCAGGATTACGCCCCAAACATGGGGGCCGGGGCCGCGCTCGCCCGCAGGCTACTGGCCGCCCCGGCCCGGTTCGTGTTTCTCCGGTTCTCTTGCCCGGAGCGGAATGCAAACCCCAAGTCGCGCGCTGTCCGGCTCTCCATGAAGAGACGGCTTCGGGCGCGAATTGCGAGGCGGCAACCGATATTCGTATTGGCGTTGGACGCCGGGTTATTCAGATTGCAGGCGAAAAGGCCCGCACGAACGCCATCCACCCACGACGCGCCGAGGTCAGGCTTGCATCCCAAATATGGGGTCGGGGCCACGTTCGCCCGCAGGCTACTGGCCACCCCGGCCCGGTTTGTGTTTCTCCGGTTCTTTTGCCCGGAGCGGAGCGCAAATCCCAAGTCACGCGCTGTCCGGTTCTCCATGAAGAACCGGCTTCGGGCGTGAATTGCGAGGCGGCAACCGATATTCGCATTGGCGTTGGCTGGCGACTCTATCAAGTCGCAGGCGAAAAGGCCCGCACGAACGCCATTATCCCAATTAGCGCCGAGGTCAGACTTGCGCCCCAAATCAGAAAAGGCTATTCTGTTTTTGTGTTCGACTGGTTGCGGAGACATCGGCATAAGGTTCCACCTTTTTGATCCAGCCTCCCAGCAGGCCGCCCAGTTCGCGGGCCAGACCCGCCCATGTTTCATACGTCTTTTCGTCTGTCTGTTTCAGCTTATACGCTTTGCGTATCTGCATTTTCAGGTATTCGAGACGTATATCCGTTCTTTTGAGGAGTTCCAGCGTTTTTGCCGGAGGTCTTTTTTTGCGCCTTTCTTCAAGCTGCACCTTGGCGGCCTCAATCACCAGACAGACAATTTCCTCCACGTTCCCGCGTATGCTGGCGGAAAGCACATGCCGTTCCGACTTCTGGAATTTCTGGCAGACATTGTGCGTGTAGAGGTCGAAGTCTTCCAGTTTGGCCAGCAGGGTGAAGTCTTGCAGCGCCACTAGCTTTCCTTCCTTTGCAGATAGCGTTCCGCTATGTAGTCGAGCATGAGGCCCGGCTTTATGTTCAACGCCAGAGCTATCCGTATCAGCATTTCAATGGACGGGTATCGTTTCCCGCTTTCCAGCATGGAAATATAGGATGGACTTACGTCCATGCGGTCGGCAAGCCCATCCTGGGACAATCCCGCTTCATGCCGGAAATGCCGTATTGCGGTGCCCGCGTCGGGCGATTTTTTTCTTGGTGCTCCCATATTTCCCGTAGTACCGGGGGGCGGGAACAAAAACCTTAATCACCTAGGTTATATTAACGTAGGTGATTATTAAAATTGTACCGCTTGCGCGTCCGGGGAGCGCAATTCCGGCGGGCATTGCAGACGCAGCCGCTCGGAATCATACGATGCCCTGCAATGATCCGCGTCTCCCAGAAGAGCCGCTACAAAGTCCAAGGCCATACGCGCCTGTTTCCAGCCCGTTTTGTCACGCTTGCGCCAGCAGCGGGAAGAAAGCGTTTCATCGGCCCAGCCTCCGAACAGGGCGTTCACAAGCTGATCGAGCGCCACCAGAACCTGTTTTCCCCAGCGGCGGAGCCTGCGGCAGGCGTTGCGGATAACTGTTTTCATGCCGCCCCCTCAGTTTCCAGAGCGGCCTTTTTCGTACCGCCTTCCGCCATGCAGGCCGCCTTGTGCGCCAGTGCGCCGCCAGCGTACAGGGCAAGAAAGGCGTCCGCCGTCAGAACCAGGCGCACCAGTTCTCCGTCCGCCCGATAGGCGTTCCAGGTCACGGATTCCGGCAGGCCATGCGCCCCGGCCTTGAGCATCAGGCAGGCGTTGGCCGTGTCGCTGAAATTTTGCTGGTCAAAGGCATCATAGCTGAAATGCAGCGTCTCCGGCGTTCCTGTGCCGGGGTCGATTTCGTAGTCGAATCCCTCCAGGATGGCGGCGGAGGTTTCCGCGTCAATGGCCGCGCGGGCAGCGGCCTTGTCGTGTTCCGCTCCGGAAAGGCCGCTGATTTCATGCTGGCCGATTTCAGTTCTGGGCATAGCTTACTCCGTCGGCTTTGAAGTCTTCCACAAGGCTGTCCGCGCCGTCTTCCCCGTCGGCAAGACACAGACGCAAGAGCGGCGTCCATGTTCCGCACGCGGGCAGGGGTTCCAGCTCTCCGGTTCCCCATTGCGCCAGGTACAGGCCGTCTTCGCTGTATGCGGTGGGGACGGCGTACAGCGCCGCGTTTTCCCCTCCGGCCAGGGAAAGGGAAAGTTCTTGATTGTCATAAGAAATGAGAATGTCCATTTCTCGCTCCGAAAAATTTTTATAGCCCGCCTTCGGCGGGCACGGTATTCCTGTAACCAACTGACTGTATTACATCTTTGCGAGGCGGCAACCGATAACCGTAATGGCGTAGGACGCCGGGTAAGTCAGAGAGCAGGCGAAAAGGCCCGCACGAACGCCATCCACCCACGACGCGCCGAGGTAGCAGACGTTCCCGGCGCTGCCATTGCGGCCCCAGAAACCGTCAGGAATGGTTCCGGCTGCGGCACTGGTTGTCGTGGTCGCGGGGAAAAATATGTCCTCAAAGTCGAACCCTTCCCCATTTCCCGTTTTCAATGTCTGCATGTAAGCCGGGTTGGAACCGTCATAGGCGGGACAGACAAAGCCCGTGTCCACCCATTCCTTGCTGCCGTCGTTCTTCCACAGTTTCACCGTGCCGGACGTGGATATTTCCAGCCCCGCGCACATCTGCCAGACGTTGCCCCACAGCCCCACATGCCCACGCCAGGAAGCCGTGGCCACGTCCGTGGCGTCCACATTGGCGGCGGAAGAGGTATCAACACGCCCGCGTCCGTAATACGCCTGGGAATCGGGCGTCGCGGCCTCTATCAGCGCCAAAAGCTGGATTTCCGCCGCCTGATAGATGTTCCACATATCAAACCCGTCCACGCCGCCCACATTGCGATTCCGGCAATAGCTCTGCATGGTCGGGAAGTTCACGTTGACAAAGGGGGCCTTGCCGGGCCGGGAACCCAGCTTTTTGGGGCTGCCGCCTTCGTCCGTGGCCTGGAACGTCCCGCAATACCAGGTATCGACCTCCTGCCCGTTCTTCATAAAGCTGGGGAAGGGCTTGAATCCGTCCATCTGGCCGGGACTGATACAACGCCCGCGACGGCCCGCGAACGGCCCCGACGCTATCTCGAACGCCTTGTAGTAGAACTTGTGGTGCTCCTGCATCATCTGGCCGTCCACCAGCACGCGGCGCAGGGCATTGTAGGTCGGGTGATAATCGAAGTAGGAACGCGGCGGACTCACCGGCTGGCCTTCGGCGTCGATGTTGAACCACAGCCCGGAACCGCCTCCGTCTTCCACGCAGCAGATGCCGATGACAGGCGACAGGCTCCCCACCGTGATGCGCTTCACCAGCGCGTCATGCGCCGAAAGGCTGGCGTCGTGGGCGGTCATGGCTTCCTCCCGCGCCTGCGTCTCGGCGGCCACGGCTGCCGTGATGGCATCTGCCCGCGCCGAGGCTTCGCCGCTCACTGCCTCCGTGCGGGCCTGCACTTCGCCCGCAAGCGCCGTCGCGTCCGCCTTTTCCGTGGCAAGAGAAGACAAGGACGCCGCGTGACTTTGCAAGGTTCCCTCCGTGGAGGCTTGCGCCGTTTCCAGCGCCGATGCGCGGATTTCAAGAGAATCCGCCCGGCCTTCCACCCCGTCAAGCCGTTCATCCGCCGTCTTCGCGTGAGCATCCACTTTCCTGAACGCTTCCACGATACGCGGGCAGTCGTCTTCAAGCATATTCTGCTCATTGGGCAGCGGCAGTTCAAGATATTCCGATTTTTTGTCTATCATAATGCCTCCTTACGCCACGGCCATGAGGCGGATGTCATAAAGCATGGGCCGGGCCGCTATGGTGCCGGAAAGCGTCAGCCGAACCTTTACCAAATCCGCGTCCGCCAGCGTATGCGTGAATTTGTATTCCACATAACCGTCGCCCTGTTGCACCGTGCCGTCCGCCGTCATGGCTTCCCACGAACCGGAATCCACCTGGATTTCCGGCGTCACCGACGCCCCGGACGGAATGGATGCGCTGTAGAGCAATACGGCCTTTTTCGCGCCGCTGGCCGGAATGCTGCGGGTATAGTAGCTGCCGCTCGTCTGCACTGTTCCGGCCAGAACCTGCGAGCCGGGCCACAACACCGGGGAACCCGCCGTGTCGCCCGCCAGTTTCGCCTTGACCGACAACGGGCCGGTCAGGGATTCCGAAAGACGCACCGCCTGTTCCTCCGCCACCGTCATGCTTTCCCCGGAGGGAAGCCCCAGCTCGTACTCCACACGGCTTTGCGCCGTGGGCGTTTCCGCCAGCGCCAGCAGGATCAGGTCCGTGGCCCCGTCCGTCACCGTGGCCGTCCCCAGGTCAAGGGTATTCGTCCCTTCCGCGTACACCGCTTCCAGCAGCCGGAACGTCAGGTCGCGGGTCTGGTGCGCCGTCCAGGTCGAGGCGTTGGAGGACGAAAGCAGCACCCCGATGGTGTAGGGCTGCGCGGCCACCCATTGCTGGTGCAGGCTGTCAAACTGTCCCATTTCGGCTATGGCCACCGCTGTGTCCGCGTCGTTGCAGAGAATGACCAGCGCGTATTCCGTGGACGCCGCCAGAGCCACCGGCGCGTCGAACCGGATACGGGTATGCCCGCCGCCCGTGACCACAAGGCTGGCCGCAGGCACGACGGCTTCCGCCAGTACCGTGCGCGTGGGCACGCCGTTGCTCACTTCGCGGATCTGCACCCGCACGCCGCTGTCTCCCCTGGCCGTGAACCACAAATCCACACCGGCCAGTTGCACGGCCTTGTCCAGCATGAACGTCTGCGCCAACGGGTCGATGTTGGTGTTCGTCACTGTCTGGACCTGCCGCAGTGTGGTCACTTCCAGCGTGCCTTGCCCCACAAAGGTGGCCTGCGCCGTGGAACCTCCCTCACCGCCACGGAAAACCACCAGCTTGGTCCCGGCGGGAACGCCCGCCGGAATGGTGAACGTGCCCGACAACTTGCCGGTATCGTCCGCCGTAAGCTGGCCTTCTTTCGCCTGTACCGGAATGCCGTCAAACGTGATGGATTGCAGCACTTCGCCGGAACCGAAGCCCGTCACCTCAAACGCCACGTCAATCTGACGCAGATATTCCAGCGCCTTTTGCGATGTGCCCACCGCTTCCGTGCTGGTGCTGGTGGACGTGACGGTCTGCCCATGTTGCGGATGATTCGGCGCGTAGATGACCTGATAGAACGAACGCGTCACCGAGCTTGTCCATTCCGTGGCCTGTTCTGTCCAGCGGTCAACCGCCGGGGAAAGCGTGGCTTTGCCCGGCAAAATGGCGAACGCCATATACGGATTGACCTTCATTTCCCCCGTGCGGTACGGCTGTTCCAGCAGGATTTGCGGCGTAAAGGTACGCGCCGTCGGAGCCTGTATGTCCTGCGACAGCGCATAGACTTTCGCCGCAATGGGCAGGGTCAGAAAACCGTTGACGATGGCCGCGTCCTGCTCGATGCCCTGGTCGCGCATGGAGTCGTCCAGCAGAGGGTCCACGAAAAGCCCCACACGCGCCCCGGCTTCGCGCGTGGCTACGTCCGCTTCCAGGCGCTGCCGGGCAACTTCCTGCAAGGCGTACTCCACACGGGCGGCCAGAGCCTCCATGTCTGAAAACGCCACCACGCGCACGCCATCATTTTGCACCACGCGCGCGGAAGCCTCACGCCAGGTCTGTTTGACGCTACAGAGCGCCAGTACCGTCTCCGGAACGGACGGAGCCTTGGCGTTGTATTCCGCCGCCACCCCCTGAACCCAGGTAAACGTCCCGTCACCCGTGATGCACAGCCGGTCGATACGCGGCAACGCCTGATTATAGGACACCATGATGCCCGTGCCGGAAACAGCCCCGGAAACGGAAAAACCGTCATAATCCGCGTCTTCCGGCGTCAGCGTCTTGTCCAGGTAGGTATACGTCACCTGATAGGTCGAACCCGTGGCCGGTTCGTTGCCCGTGGGCGACCAGTCCACCGTGTCCCCGGTGCGCTTGTAGTCCGTACCCGCTTCATACGTCGTTTCCCCCTGTTTCACTTCCACAAGAGACATGACCGACGTATCCGGGAGCGCGTCCGCACAGCCGGAATAGCTGCCGTGGACTACCGACACCGTTTTTTGCAGCGTCACCCGTAACGCCGTGATGTTATGGATGGGGGGATGCGCCACGTTGATGCGCTGTTTCGCGCTCCCGTCAGCCTCGATGACTTCCGTGTCGATGAAGCGAAGGTCCGGCGTCGCCGCGTAGGAAAGACGACGGGAGGTCAGAAGCTCCACGCCGTAACCGCTGACCCGGCAGCGGCCTTCTGCCACCGTGTACACCTGCGCGCCGCCGCCCGCGTCTTCCGCCTGCCGCACGGTCAGGCCGGAGCAGACGTAGGTCCCGCCGCCCGTGGAATCCCGGTCATACCGCGCAATCCCCTGGTTGAAACTGTCCAGGTTCGGCGGAGTTTCCTTGGCGCGCGGCACCCCGTCGTCAACCGTATGGATGGGGTAGAACTCCCCGGAACCGCCGTCTCCGTCATACCCCCATACGGCCTCCACCTTCTTTCGCCATGCCCCAGGTTCCCCCTCGCCACGGCTGCCCACGGCGGGGTTGCACAGCGCCGGGTCTTCCAGTTCGGATATGATGCTTTCCCTGAGCCGCACGCCCACGGAAACCGTACCTTGCACGGGAATGACAAAGGACGCGGTCTCCACCGGCCACACAGCCCCGGACAGGTACACCAGACCGGCTTCCGCCGTGAGCGCCCCCGTCTGCGCATTCACCGTTATCTGCGCGTCCTGAAGGATGTCCCCGTCCTTGAACAAGCTGTCCGCAAGCGATTTCACGCGCGCGGCGAACAGGCTTTGCAGCTCGTTCATTTCCGATGCCTGCGTCCCGTATCCGTCACGGAACAGCAGCTCCATATATTTCTTGCCCGCGTCATAGCGGTTCCAGTAGTTGTCTATGCGTTTTCCGCTTTGCGTCTGCATGGCTTCCCCCTATATGGGCAGGACAAATTCAATGGTCTGCCGCACGCTTGGGCTGCGGTTGATGGGCGGTACAATGATTTGCGCGGCCACCAGCAGGCCGGGGCTTTTCAGGTTGTCCGGCGTGAAATAGCGTTGGCCGGGCGGCAGGTCCTCTTTCAGTTCCGTATCCATGAATACGCCGATTTCCCGGATCACCGCGTTGCTGGCGTCCTCAAAATTGTAGTTCGTCCGCACATACAGATACGGCGAAGGGCCGGTCACGCTTTTATAGCGCGCTTCCTGCACTTCTCCTCCCGCGCCCGTGGCCACGGGGATGACGATGTCCCCTTCATCGTCAGGTTCCACAAAGCCGATGGTGGCCGGTGTGCGGCGGCCCAGCTCATTGACCAGCGCCGTGGCGTTCACCAGACTGGGAAGGTCCGCCTCCTCGGCATCCCATTCAGGATTCCCGCTCCCCCATGCCAGATGGATGGGCCGGGCGGACAGCGCCAGCGCGATGGCCGCGCGTCCTGCTTTCGTCAGCGTCGCAAGACTCATTCCGTTTGCTCCTTGATTGAGGTTATGCCCGTATAATCGTACCAGCGCCGCCCGGCGGGATTGCCCAGCCAGCGCCGTTCATGCAGCGGGTTGCTTGCCTGCGGGGCCGTATCCAGTCCGCCCCATTGCGGAGCGGGGGAAGACAGGGCCGCGCACGGCACGGTAAGCAGCGCGCTGCCGGAGAGGCGCGGCGCTCCCGCGTCCTCATGTTTCGCGCTCAAGCTCCGAAGGACTGCGACGGCGACAGGGCAGCGGTCGGCAAGCCAGCCGCGCCCGGACCACAGCCCCCGCCAGCCGCGTTCACGAAGCGGCACGGAACAGCAAGCGGCAAGCGCGTGGCCCGCCGTTTGCGGCCTGGCGGGATGCACGGCGGGCGTGCAAAGGCCGCCCTTGTCCTGCCGTCGTTCCAGAATTTCCAGTTCCCGCCGTCCGGGGTCCGCGCCCCAGGCGTCCCCCCAGCGCGTCCCCTGATAAATGATCGCCTGCGGGCGGCCATAGCAGGCGTTCACGTCGCCCCATGTGCCGTCGCCGTGGACCTTCACCGGATCACCCGGTTCCTTGCCGTCGCCCGGCCAGGAAAACACGGCTTCCACTCTGGCCCATGAGCGCCAGCGCATCTTCCATTCCGGCAAAATGCGGTCCCATGTCGCCGCCTCCTGCCAATGACGGGAATCCCAGGCCCCGTGCCACGGGTACGAGCTGGTTGTCCGCACACACCAGTGCAGGCTCACGATTTCCCCGATGGTGAAGCCGTGATTGCGCGGAAAAACGTCGCTCCAGGCCGAACGGCTCCACACGGGCCGGTCGATGTACGGCGCAAGAAAGCCCGTCCGGCTCTCCACCCCCAGCCCCGCGCCGGTTTCGTTGTACCGTTCCGAAAGAAAACGCCGCACCATGCCGAAGGACACCACGATGTCTCCGCCGTCGCCTGGCCACGTCACGCCGGAAAACAGGGACCAGAAGCCGTTTGACCAGCCCTGTTCACTTATCGGCCCGCCGCTCCAGACCGTGGGCACGCGGTCGTAAGTGTCCGTGTAGACGCGGGCCAGCACGGAGCGCGCGGGCTTGTATTCGTTCACCAGCCACAGCAGCGTATCCAGGTCCGCCAGCAGGGCGTCCTGTTCCGCCTGTGTCGCGGGCGTTCTGAGGCCGAGCTGGAATTCCGCCCAGCGCGAAGGCTGGAAGATGCGCAGGTTTTCAACGGTCAGAGCGTCAAAACCGTAAAACTTGAGGATTTCAGGCAGGCCCTCGGTCTTGCCGCCCAAACGATGCCAGCGAAAGGCTCCCACCACGCGGGCGCGGAACTGCTCCGCCGTTTCCTTCGGGTGCCGCACAAGGCCGCGCCCCGTTCCGAAATCCGGCACAAGATCCGCCTCGCACAGTTCCGGGAACCACTGGCGGCGAAAATACACGATGTCGTCCCGTGTGCCGTCCAGCGCCAGCGACAGGCCCCGGACAAGCCCGGACAGGGGGCCGGGATTGTGGATCAGCGGCCACGCCAGCCTGTCGTGAAAGTATTTCCAGAACTCGGACACCTACATTTCCTCCGCCATGACGGCGCTCAAACTCAGGTTTTCCAGGCACGCCACGCCGTCCGCCGGAACCGGCAGCACGTCTTGCGCCGGACTTGCCCACGTCACCCGCTTGACGCCCGGCACGGCCATGACCGTATGGGTCAAAAGGTCGAGCGTCAGGTCCTGCCCGATCTGCAATGCCGTCACGTCCGCCAGCGGGCTTGTCTCCGCGAACAGCGCCCGCAGCCGGTTCTCGGCCTGCGCCCTGATGGCGTCGGGGTCGCCCGTCGTGTATTCGATGGCTCCGTCAATCACGCAGGATACGGCACTCGGCCCCTTCACCAGCCAATCGTCGTTGATGGGCGTGTTCGGAGCTATGGCCGCCCGCACCTTGTCCAGCAATGCCGCCGTGGGCAGCACGTCCGCGCCGCGCACCACAATATCCACCGTGCCCTGGCCGCGCGGATGATGGTCAAGGATGGAAACGGAGGTTACGCCCGGAACAGACAAGGCCCAGGCCATATAGGCGTATTTGGTGCAGCCGTTGTTCGCCTGCCATTGCAGGGCGTACCGCTCCCGCAGTTGCGCGTCCGTTTCCTCGTCCGCCCCTTCCTCCATCAGCCACCCGGCGGGATTCGTCACCCCGGAAATGCCCGTGACCGGCGTCACCAGTTCGCATATCTGCCCGGCGCTGGCGTTGGCCGCAGCCCCGTAATCCTCCGCTTCCACCGGCACGTCCACAAAGTCCGCACCGGCGGGCAGCACGGCCACGGCCTGCGTGCCGTAGCGATAAACCCGTCCCGCGCCGTCCGGCATGGTGCGCACGATGCGCCCGGCGGGAATGGTGACGTTCGCCTCCAAATTTCCCTGCGCGGCCCGCAAAAAGCGCACATTTCCCCGCGCCTTCGTCGCCGCCCGGCGGGAAAGATCCACACTGGCCGCGTGCATATCCAGCCATGCACCCGTGGCGCTGGACGGCGTCGCCTGCGTGAGCAGTCGTTCAAGCAGGCTGTAAATCTGCCAGTAGCCCCAGCAGAAAATTTCCAGCAAGCCGCGAACCACGCCCTTGTTCAGGTTCAGCCGCGCGGGCAGATAGCCCCGCGCCGCAAGGCTGTCCTGCACGGATTCCACATACCCGAACACGGAGGCCCGGATATCTTCAATCGTTCGGGAAACACGCGGTAAAACTGTCTGTTCTTGGGTCGGCATCTTCAATCACCATTTCCATGGTCAGCTTGTTTACCTGCAACACCAGGTTCAGCGGCGTGTCCTCATCCAGGAAGCGCCAGCTTGCCAGCGCCGTGATGGAGCGTGCGTCCCAGGCCGTCACCGTACAGCGCACCGAACCGACGACGACACGCGGGTCCTCCTCAATGCGCATGACGATTTCCGATTCAAACGCCGCCCGGTTCCCCGCCGTGGAATCCTCCAGAATCCAGTCATGGATGAGGCTGCCGAACTCCCGGTCATAAAACAGGTTGCCAAGGCGGGTGAACAGCCGCAGGCGGATGTCTTGGACGCCGGTTTCCACCCCGTCCGTCAGCAAAAGTTCACCGTTGGCCGCCACGCGGGCCTGCCCGCTGTCGTCCAGGGCGATGTCCTGCCCCCAGAGGTCTGTCGTTACGCTGCTCATGAGAACAACTCTGGCACAAAAAAGAGAAGCGCGCCCGGAAAGGACGCGCTCCATGCGAGGAAGTTTTGGCCGGTTTTCACACCGGATTTCCGCACGATAAATGAGAACGGCACTAGTGCGGGCAGCTTCCCCCGCTGCGGCTGCCCGCGTGGCTCGTGCCTGTCGTTGTGGTGTTCCCGTTGACTTTCAGATTACCGTTTATGGTCAAGTCGCCGTTCTGTATGGAATTTCCGCTGCCGCCGCCGTGTCCGCCCGTGGTGACGTTGCCGTTCTGGTAAATGTTCGGCGCTTCCAGCGTCACGGATTGCGCGCCTTTGACAATCACGGTTCGCGCTTCCACCGTGGCTCCCTGGCCCGCCTTGACCGTCCAGTTTTTCCCGGCCTCCGTCCGCACTTCCTGTGGCGTCAGTGTCACCACCCGCTTTTCCTGGTCGATGCGGATTTCCACGCCGTTCTCAAGTTGAATGACAAATTCATTCAGGGCGGCTTTGGGGGCGGACATGCCGCCGCCCCAGCGGATATTGGAGATAAAGGGATAGTTCGGGTCGCCGTCGTAATAGCTCAGATCGCACAGCGCGCCCGTGACGGGCGGGCAGACCACGCCCCGATCCGGGCCGCCCCACAGGACAGGCAGGGCCACGCGCGGCACCACGGGTTCCTTCGGGTCCGCGCTTTCGTCGTTCCGGAGCGGCTGCACGTCGCAGAAGTATTCCCCGGAACTTTCGTACACGGCCACCACCTTGGCTTTTTTGGTCATGCGGTAGTAATGCCGCAAGTCGGGCATGGCCAGTTCCACCAGCCGCCGTATTGCCCCCACAATATCCCGCTTTCCCTGTTTTTCGTCCATCCTAAAGCCATCCTGTATCCTTGCCGTAGCTGATGGCCGTGGAATTGCCGCCATCCTGCAAGGTATGCACCACGTCCAGCGCCCGCACCGTGGCGTCCACCCCGCGCCGCGTATCCCGGATATGCACCAGGCGGCTGTGCGTGAGGCCCGGCAGAAGCACGGATACCACCACGCCCACGCCGTCCGGCGTTTGCGGCGGCGTGTGCGCAATCAGGTTTTCCGCCGTGGCCACGCTGTATACGTCGCCCGGTTCGTCCCCGGCGCTCCACGTCAGACCGGACGCACCCAGCCACAACGCATGGCGGCTCATGTCGTGCCCGAACGAGCGTTCCAGGGTGTGGGATAACTGTTTGACCGCACGCGCCACGGACACGCCGGAAAAGACCTGATACGGCAGCACGTCGCCCGGCACGTCCACCGTGCCCACGGCAAGCCCGGTACGGGCCAGCAGACGCCGGGCCACCACATCCGCCGGTTCCCGGTAAAAGCTCTCCGTCACCGTGGTTGTGGTCAGCGCCTTTTCCAGACCCACGGCGCTTACGGTCACGGCATCGGCGCTGGCACTGTCGGCACGGGGCTGGTCGATGTTCTCCACCGTGCCTTCCCATTCCTGCCAGTATCCGACCTCCCCACGGTAGCCCCAGCGCACGGACACGGCCTGTCCCACGGTCAGCGCGGCCCGCACCTCGCCCTCCGGGTCCGGGATGACCACCGTTGCCCGGCTGACCACGGCACGGCGGCGGAAAACCAGCTCCATAAAGGGACTGCGCAATACTTCCACCGGCCCCACGTTGCAGCGTATGTTCAGGCCCTCTATCATTGCACGTCCACTCCGATGACGGTTTCCGGCTGTTCGGCGGCTTTTTCGGCCTTTTCCTTCGCCTTCTTCGCCAGTTCCGCCGGGGTGGGCGTCTTCGCCTGCGCCCGTTCCTGCCTGATGATGGGCGGGTTATGTTCCATAAAGGAAAGTGAGGCCCGGATTTCATCCGTCCGCGTGTTTTCCGCCGAGTCCAGACGGGAAAACACGACCCGCCGAATCCCGCGCGCCAGCAGATGACTGTTGGCCACGGTGAAGATGGATGGATTGGCCTTGCCGTCCGTTTTCTTGAAAAAGCCTTCCAGAACGGCCAGCTTGTCGTAACAGGTTCCGGCCTCGTCCGTGAGCAGATACAGGCTCAGGCTGATGTCCGCGTCTTCCCAGCCTTGCGGCGTCTTTTTTTTGCCGCTGGCCTTGTCCACGCTCTGTTCGTCAAAGCGTACCTGTCCGCTGACCCGCAGATCGGACAGGATACCGGGCAGCTCCTCCCCGTCTATGCGGACAATACCATCTTCAAACGTCAACAGCTTCATGCCATGCTTTCCCCCATTTCCGTGGCGGCGGCTTGCAGTTCCGTAAAGAAGTCCTGCGCGTCCTTGACGTTGGGCAGGGTTATATTGGCGATGTGCAGCGTCCAGGACTGCGGCGCGGCGGCACGGTCTCCGGCGGCTCGCGCCCGCCGGTCCTGTTCCTCGGCCACGTCTTCCGGCGCGCCCGGCGCGGCGGGTATCCTCGGCCCCGAACCTTGCGCGGGCGATGCGGTCTCTTCACTCCACAGCCCGTCCCACCAGTTGCCGATGCTTTCTTTCAGGCTCCCCAGCTTGCTGGAAAGCGTGCTGTACAGGCCGGGAAAGCCCGCGTTCATGCCTTCCCCCAGCGTGGACATGAGCCGGGAACCGGAAAGCGTCAGCGTGGACAGCGGGCCTTCCTTCGCGTCGCTGAACGGCAGCAGGTTACGCAGTTTGGAAAGCGCGTCGGAAAACGTCTGCTTGAGGCTTTCCACCTTGGACAGGATGCCTTCCTTGAACGTGTCCAGCAGCCGCGCCCCGGACTCAAAAAGGTCTATGGTCGAAAGCCATTCCGTGGCCTTTGCCCAGGCGTCCCGTATCCAGTCCCCGACGCGGAACAGGTCGGCAAAGGCCATGAGCGAGTCGCAGAAGTTGTTCCAGATGTTTTCGGCCATGGCCGTGGCCGTGGTCCAGTCCCCGGTCAGAATGGCACATATCCAGCGAAACAGGGACACCAGCGTGTCCACGCCGCGCACCACGTTGGCGATCACCGTGGCCACAAGCTCAAGCCCCCAGGAAAGAACGCCGCCCAGGATTTCTCCCAGGCCCCGCGCCTCGGAGGCCGCGCCCTTGACCTCGGAGCCGAACACCCGGCCTATCAATTCACCCAGAGAATCAAAAAGCTCGCGAACCTTGAGAATGGCCGGGGTAAGCGCCGTCACCGCGCCGTCAAAGTTCAGCCCGTCCCAGATACCCGCGAAAAATTCCCGGATACGATGCACCACGCGGGCCACCGTGGTCACAACGCCCACCAGCCCCGCCGCCTGAATATCTTCCGCCAGTTCGCCCCGGATTTCTCCCACGCCGTCCTTGAGCGAGCCGAACACCGCCGTCACGCCCCGAACCACCAGCGAAATGTTCCGCCCCCAGCGGGAAAGCGTGGTGGCTATGCCTCCGAAGTCCTTTTTCCAGGCCGCATACAAAAGACCGACGGCGGCTATCAGCGCCCACACCGGCCAGCCCAGCCCCAACAGGGCCGTTTTGATGGGCAGCAGCGCCTTGGCGACGAACGGCGCGGCCCTGGATATGGCCCACAGCCCGGCGGAAAAGCCCGTTACGGCCACAACACCGGTGGCCAGAGCCGCAGCCATCTTGAGAACGGCGGCTCCCACCTTGCTCTGCGCCGCCTTGTCCAGAAGACGCAGCAGGCCGGTCAGGGCGTCCACCACGGCCCGGACCACGGGAAGAAACAGCTTACCGATGGTGATTTGCAGGCTTTCCCAGGCCGACCCCATGCCGCGCAGAGAACCGGCCAGCGTGTCGTTCATCCGCGCGGCCATTTCCGCCGCCGAACCGCCCCCGGCCTCAAGCTGCCTGGCGTACTCGGCTATGGCCCCGATGCCCTCCTGCTTGATAAGCTCCGAAAATCCGGCGATGGCCTCTTCGCCCACTATCATCTTCATGGCGGCGATCTGTTCCGCCGTGCCCATGGTCTTGAGGCCCTCCGCCATTTCTCCCAGCACGGCCACAGGGCTGCGCAGATTGCCCGCGCTGTCCTTCACCGTCACGCCCAGCTTCTGAAAAAGTTCCTGCGCTTCCTTTGTCGGCGCGGCCATCTTGTTCAGCATGGCCTTGAGCGTGGTGCCCGCCTGGCTGCCCTTGATGCCCACGTTGCCGAGCAGGCCCGCCATGGCCGCCGTTTCTTCCAGAGACAGACCGGCCATGCGCGCCACCGGGGCGACATACTTCATGGTGTCGCCCAGAAGTTCCATATTGACGTTGGCCGTGGCGCAGGTCAGGGCCAGCACGTCCGCGACACGGGTCATTTCCTCGGCTTTCAGGCCGAACGCGGAAAGGATGTCCGAGGATATGTCCGCCGCGCGCCCCAGGTCCGTGGCCGTGGCCGCCGCCAGGTTCAGCACGCCGGGAAGCGCCGCGATGTTCTCTTTTGCCGAAAATCCGGCCATGGCCAGATACTGTTCGGCTTCCCCCACCTGAACGGCGGTGAACTGCGTGGTCGCGCCCAGCTCCCGCGCCGTGGCTTCCAGCGCCGCCATTTCCTCCGACGACGCGCGGGACACGGCCCCCACCTTCGCCATCTGGTCTTCAAAGCCCGCGGCCACGCCCACGCAGGCTCCGAACGAACCGAGCATGACCCCGGCGGCCAGCGCCGCCGGAGCCATGGCAAGGGCCAGATTGCCCATGCGCGTTCCCAATCCCGCCGTGGCCGCGTTGACGCCGCTCATGGCCCTTCTTATGCGGTCAAGCGGGCCGGACAGCATATCCACCAGCGAAAGCGTGGCAAAAACGCTGAATACTTCCATCGTTATTCCTTACGAACGCCCCAGAAGCTGCGGGACATGGAGGCAAAGTAGCGCCGTTCCATCCATACGGCCCGGCGCACCTGTTCCGCCCACTCTTCAAGGTTTTCCTCCGGCGCGGCGTGCAGCCAGAACTGAATCAGGGCGTCGCCCTGGCCGTAGCCGTCCGGCTCCGCTAGTTTCCCAGGTCGCTAGAAATGCCCACGCCCTTGATGATGGCCGTGGCAAAGCTGGTGGCAATGCCGGGGTATTCCTCCATCTTGTCCGTGAGCGCCTGTTTGTCGTCGGGATGCACCACTTCCAGCAGCAGATTGCGGGACGCCTGGCCGGGATTTTTCGGCGCTTTATCCTGCAAACGCTGAATCTGCGTCTTGGTCGGCTTGGAAAAGCGGAACGTCAGAGTCACGTCCAGCGCGTCTTCCGCGTTCTCCCCGGACCACGGGTCGGAAAAGGTGTGCGAAAAGGAAACGTACTTGCGGTTGTTGTCTTTGGCTTCAGGCATGATTTGCTCCTGTGTGTTCTGGCGGGCGGGATTGCCCGCCTTTTCTGAAAACATGCCATGAAAATGAAGAACGCGCCCGGAAAGGGCGCGTTCCATGCGAAGCTTTTTTCCCCACGAACGGGCTTACAGAACGGCGCTCGCACGCTCCTTTTTCGCAGGGACGCCGTTCCACAGAATAGGTTTCAGGATGGTGAACTCGCACGTTACAGGGCTGACGTTGTCGTCTCCCTGCGAACCGCCGCCACCGCTGAACTTGCTGATTTTGCAGTCTTTCAGCGTATCCGTGATGGTTTCCATGTCGTCATTGGCATAGCTCACCACAATGGTGAACGGCGTATGGTCATAGATGCCGCCGCCGTCGGCGGTCAGTTCCTTCTTGAGCTTTTCCCATTCCTCGCGGTCCAGAACCATGCTGCCCGACGCCTCATAGTTGCCGCGACCGTAGCCGCGCGGGATGCTCCCCCTGCCGTAGCGCGCAGTGACGCCCTGGCCGTCTTCATACTTGATTTCCGTAATGGCCACCGCTTCCCCGCCGGGCAGGGTCACGGTGATGCTTTCCCAGTCGTATTTGTTGCCGTTGGCTGCCATAGCTTCTCCTTACGCCGCCAGCGCGTAACTTTCGATACGCGGGTCAAAATTCGAGCCCGCGTAAGTGTAACGGTTGTACAGCCTGATTTCACGGATAATCGGCACGCCTATGAGCGTGATTTCAACCGCCACGCCGTCCCGCGCCACATTCTGCCCGGATGGAATGTCCACCACATAGCCCGCCAGTTCTCCCGCGTCCGTCATGGCGTCAAGCGCGTTTTCAAGCTGCGCCTTGAGGTAGGCAAGGCCGCCTTCCCGGTCCGGGCGGAGCGGGTCCCCGGCTTCGTCGTACATGCTCTTGAGCGCGGCCTGCCGTGTCAGACGCACAGCCTTGAACGTGGTCCGCAGGGCTTCCTCGTAACGAAAATCGCTGCTGTCTTCCGCCAGCGTCCGGGAATCGCCCCAGTAGGTTCCCTCCATCCCCGCGTACTTTTTGGCCGTCAGGAACCCGGCCTCTTCCAGCGCGGTGCGTACGGCCTCCCAGCCGTCGGGCAGAGAAAGCTGCGATACGGGGCCGTCTTTCACGCGGCCCGCCGCGCGCTGTACCGGAATGGACATGACCCGCCCTGATTGCAGCCCCGCCGCGTTCCGAAGCCGCGCGGCTCCCGTGCTGTCCGTGATTTCCCCGTGCTGCGCGCACACCGTGACAAAGCGGCAGGCCACTCCCTGCTTTTCCGCCAGCAGCGCGGCGGCATAATCGTTCAGGTCTTCCCCGTCATGGGGCAGGCGGGCTTCCAGCTTGAAATACGTCGGGCGCTGCCGGTTCCACAATTCCTCGGCCTTGGCCTGCGCCGCCGCCCAGTCCACGGAATCGGAAGCCCCCACGACATGCACGAATTCCACATCGTAAATGCCCAGGGGCGTTTCCAATGCGTCCAGAACGTCCACAATAGAAGGCGAGGGCGGCAGCAGGCGGCATTCATACGTCGTGCCCGCCGCATAACTCCCGACAGGAAACGTCACGGACACGCCAAAACCCGGCACTTCCGCCTTGCCGTCCACGGGTATGGTCCGGGTCTTGCCGAAATTGTCCCCGCCGTCCGTGGACAAGCGCCAGGTACCTTCGTTTCTGGCTCCGCCCTTCACGATCTGGATGACCAGTTCCGCGCCGTCCAGAACGCCCGTGGCCTCTTCCGTCACTTCCACAAGCGGGCTTTCCGCGTCGCCCACGCGGTACACCGGCCCCACCGGGCAGCGCACCGTGAAAGCATAGCTTGCGCCCTGTTCCAGTACCGCTTCCTCGGCAAATACCAGTGTTGCCCCCGTAGCCTCTTCCCCGGAGCTGATGGGGTTCTGCGTGGCGGAGGGGACGGGTTCGGCAAACGTCTTGCCGCCGTCCGTGCTGATTTCCAGCGTGGCGGTGCCGATGACGCCCGCCGTCGCCACCCGCGCCACCACATCCGCATTGTGGGAGGGGTAGCCGGATACCGTGGCCGCAACGTCCGTGCCTTTTATTTGCAGGGCGGAAATGTAACCTCCCGGCTGTCCCTGCACCGGAACCGCCACCAGAAACGGCTCCTGGCCGCCCGTGTTGAGCATGTCCCGCACACGGTCAACCAGCGGCCCCGTGCCCAGCATGGAACCAAGGTCCGTCCTCTTGCCGATGAGGTACGCCTTGCCTACCGTGCCCCCGGAGCAGACCCCGGCCACAAGCGCCTTGCCGTCCACACCGCCCGTGGCTATGCCCGATGTCCCGTCTATCAGATAATGCAATACGTCGCCCATGATGCCCCCTTACGCCATGCGTCCGCCGCCCAGGCGGCGGCGCTTGAGGCTGTTCAGCGCCTCCCGGTACTCGGCGTCGCTTACCATTTTGCCGTCTTCCCAGCCCATGAAGCGGCACAGGGCCGCCTGCTGCCACGAAGGCACGCGGTGACGGTCAGCCAGCACGGAAAGGCTTTCCAGAGCCTCCACATCCGTTTCCGGAGCAGCGGGCGCTTCCGGCGTTTCCACAGTTTCCGGCGTCTGTTCCCGCGCGTCTTCCACATGGCCTTCCTCCTGCCCCGGAGCGGCCTGTTCCGAAGTCTGCTCTGCGGGCGTCGCGGCGGCCTGCTGTTCGTTCTTTTCCTCTGTCGTCTTCTTTCTGGCAGCCATACCGGCCTCCTTGTTATTTGAATGTCGGGTTGATGGTGAAGGAAGGAATCAGCTTTTCCGCTTCCTCCTTGGTGATCCGTCCGGTAAAGGTCAGCACGAACAGCCGGTTCACCTTGACGAAAACTTCAATGACTTCATCACCCACGCGCTTGTCCGGCGCGCGGGAAAACGTCGCTTCCCGCGCCCGTACCTTTATCCAGTTGCCCCGGCTGTCGTTCCCGCCGCGTGGAAGCCGAGCCACAAAGTCCACGCTGAACGCTTCCAGCCAGGCCCGGTCGTCGGCCAGCGCGTTGACGTTCACCGTCAGTTCCACTTCGTAAAGCTCGCGCTTGCGGATCTGCTCCGTTTTCGTGCGAGTCACGGCCAGCTTGCGCCCCGTGCGCGTGTAGCGTTCCGGCAGGAACTGAATCTCCACACGGGGCCGCTCGATGGTCAGGTTGTCCTTTTTCACGATGTCGATAACGCGGCCTTCCGGCAGTCCGGCGGCCAGCGCCGCCCGCGTGATGGTTTCCGTGGCAAAGGTTTGCATTGACTCCGCTCCTATGCCTTGAAGGCCCCGGCGAGAAAGTCCGCCATGGTCTCCCGCACTTCTTCCATGTCTTCTTTGGAAACGCCCAGGTAGGGACGGGCGGGCATATCGACCTTGTGCCCCTTCCCGGTCTTGCCGCCGAGCTGGTGAATCCGGGCGTAGGGCAGATTGCTGCCCACCATGACCTTCTCCGGTGTGGCCGCGTAATCAATGGAACGGCGGAGAAAAGCCTTGTCCGTCAAGGTTTGGCCGCCTTCCTTCGCGGCCCGTTTCGACTTCGGCCATTTCTTGCCCGTCGGCTCTTCCTCAGCGTCAAAGCGTTTCAGCGTGCCGGAAACAAGCGCGTCGCCCACGGACTCCATGAGCGCCTGCGTGTCGCCCAGCTTGTGCGCCGCCTTGCCCAGCGCCTTGTCGAACCCGCCCCAGTTCAGGGATACGCCGTTTTTCACAGCCATACCTACAGCCCCCGCAGGTCAAAGAATGGCTGCCTGGAGAACACCGCCACGCTGGCTTCCTCCCGGTCAGGATTCGTTTCTTCCAGAGGGAGTTTCAGCTTGCCCCTGGCTATCTGGTCCAGAAGGTCCATGCAGTATTTCCACTGTTTTTGCAGGGGAATCCATTCATTGTCGCCGCTTTCTTCCGTATCCACCAGGGACGTGATGGCCTCCACCACGCGGTAGGCGCTGGTTACGGCGGCGATGTAGCGCACGATTTCCGGCACATAGGGCCAGGGCTGCGGATAGCGGTACGAAAGCGCGTCTCCGATTTCCCCGGAAACGGCCTCGATGGTCCGCTCCACCAGTCCGGGGTTCTGCTTCTCGCACGCCGCCACATATTTGGCGTGCAGAAGGTCAACGATGTGTTCACGGCTGCACAGAATCATGGACATGCCCTTTCTTCGCGTTTTGGAATAGTTTTAGAATAGTCTAAAAGTTTTCCCCTTGCCCACGCCCGCCCCGGAGAGAAAAACGCCTCTCCGGGGCGCACAGGGCGTTTTCCGCATTATGCCACCACCACGGCCTTGCAGACCGCCCGCGACGGACGCGCGGGCATGGGCTTGGCCTGCCCGATCAGCGTAATGGAGGAATCGTCGTCGCTCTTCACCGGTACGATGTGCAGGGGAACGGCGGCATTGTTGGCGGAAATGGAATCAATGGCGCAGTACCAGATGGTGCCCGGCACATCCACGGCCACGCCCATCAGCGTTTTGGCATCCAGCTTGGGTACCCATTCCCCGGTCATGGGCGCGGGGTAGGTTTCGTCCATAAAGCGGATGACGTAACTGCCGATGCGCACTTCGCCGTCGCCCAACTTGATGCCGATGGGCGCGTCCTGCGCCGTGGAGCGGTAGTTTTCCGCCATATCCAGGAACACGGCGGCCACGTCCTCACCGCACATGAACTCCACCTTGCCGCCGATGCCCGCCATGCGGATTTCCTGCTGCATGGCGCGCAACAGTCGGTACACGTCGGAAAGTTTGCTCGTACCCGTCAGCTTTGTGGCAAGCTCATGAGTAAGCGGCGCGCCGTAGTCGATGCCGTAACTTTCCGAGCGTCCGCCCGGAAGCTGCACCGGCCAGGCCAGTTTGCCCGTGGTCAGCACGCCCGCGCACATGCCCTCTGTCGTCGCGTGGACGGCCTGCCGTATCTGGTCTACCTTCCGCGTGCGCCATGCCTCAAGCGATGCCTGGTTGCCCAGGAGAACGCGCAGATCGTTCAGCTCCGCAGCCGTCACGGGTACCTGAACCTTGATGGGCAGGGGCGCGAAGAACTGCGTTTCGATGGATTCATTGTCCAGAGGAACGGGCACGCCGTCACGGCGCACCACAGGAACGGTCTGCACCACGGCTTTCAGGTCCGTAATCCCCAGCATGGAAAGAGGATGCGTCGGGCGCTGTTTGAAAAAGCGGTCCATGATGGTGCTTTCCAGCGGCGGCAGCGTCTTGAGCGACTGCGCCACCGCCTGCGGGGCAAAAATGCCTTTCAGATTCGCAAGCATAGTTTTTCCTATGGTTAGATGTTGTTCAGGCTAAACAGCATAGATGCCATGTTCGGAAAGCTGTGCGATTCGCACGTCGGTCAGCGCTTTTCCGTCGCCCGTTGTGAGAACGCGGTTCTTCACGCCGCCATGCACCACGCACAGCGCGGAGCTTTCGCCGTTCTCGCCCGTAGGGTCGCAGGGCGTATCCACCACGGCCACGGGAAGCACCGTGGCTGCGTCCGTGGAAAGCAGCGGCTCCCATGCCGCGCCCACCACGGTGTCGCTTTCGTCGTCATCCCCCATGACATCCACCCGCTTCATGACCGTGCCCACGGGAATGGCGGCGGTCTTCGCCTTTGCCGAAAGCGGCAAATGGTGCAGCACCACGGGATGGTCGCCGGTCGCCGCCCGTTCCCCGGAGAGCGTGTGTTTGCCCAGATAGCCTTCATTCATGGTTTATCTCCTCTGGCCTACAGTTTCGCCGTCAGTTCGGCGGGATTGAAGTTGTCGGACTGGCCGCCCGCATGAGCGGGAGGCGCGGAAAATTCCGCGCCGCGTTCATCAGCGGACCGGGCTTCCAGGTCGCGGAAATAGCGTTCTTCCATGCTCAGTTTTTCCGTCCTGCCGTCCGGGGCCGCAAAGTCCACGGTTCCGGCCTGCGTCGCCAGCCTGGCCGCAAAGTCCAGCACGCCCGCCTTCTCGGCGGGCTTTACCTTCCCGGCCTTCACCAGCGCCGCCACTCGCGCTTCCCGGCGCTCGCCTTCAATCTTGCCCCGGTACGCGGCAAAGTCGGCGCTGGCCTTTTCCGCCTTCTGTTCCGCCTCGGTTTTGGCGGCTTCCGCCTTGTCCTTTTCCTGCTTGTGGGAGTCGGCCTGCTTTTTCAGGCTCGCGTTTTCAGCGCGCAAAGCCTCAAGCTGGCCCTGTAACTGCCCGATCTGCCGCTGCAATTCTTCTACTGTCATGGTATCTCCTTCGCCGCGCGCGGCGGCAAAATCCACGGTTATGGCGTCGCCGCCGTCTGCAAATTCCACCGCCGCCAGCCCGTCTATGGCGGGCTGTTCCGCGCCCAGCAAAGCCACATGCCGCAATGTCACCAGGTCGGGCATGAGGCTCATGCTCACATGGCGGTAGTGTCCCTTTGCCACCAAGTCCCGGACCTGTTCGGGAACCTGCGAAAAATTCGCGTAGAGCCGTCCGCCCTCGCTTTTCAGCTTTTCCACCCAGCCATAGGCCGGGGCCTTGTCCGTCTGCGGATGCCCGAACGTCAGCGGCGCGTCCCGCCTGGCCGGGTCATAGCTGCGGGCTATGGCGTCCAGGTCCCCCGCCGTGAAGGTTCGCAGTCTTCCGGCGCTGTCCTCAAACGTCCCCGTCCGGGCTATCTCGATCCATTTTTCCTTGCCCATACAAAAAGCCCCTGTTTTCCGTCACGATGACAGAAAAACAGGGGCCTTGCCCGGAAAGGGCGCGTTCTATGCGAACAATTTTCAGGCGATTTTGCGGAAGTAATCCCAGCGCGGCATCGCCACGGCTATGCGCCGGACTTCATCATACGCCGCCAGTTGTTCCCGCCATTCCTGCGGGATGGAGTCCAGACCGTAGGCCAGCCCGGCCAGCGCGCCCGTTACCGCTCCCGTGGTGTCGGTATCGTCGCCCAGGTTGACCGCTTTCAGCACCGCGTCTTTATAATTGTCCGTGGTCATGAAACACCAGAATGCGGCTTCCAACGTGTCGACGACAAAGCCGCTGCTCCGTATTTCCTCTTCCGGCAGCGTGCTTATGTCATTCTCAAGTATTCTGACGAACTTTCCCAGCGTCGCCTTGCTGATGAACGGCACGCCGCGCGCGAAGTCTTCCCGCAATTCCGCATAGGCGGCCTTCTTTTTCCGGCCCATGCGCAGCTTGTTCAGCATTTCAACGTAGATATAGCAGGCCGCCACGGACCATTCGTGGGCGTGGGTAAGGGAGGAAACATCCCGGACAATGCGGAAACGCTCTTCCGCTTCCCGTATCCCGAACATATAGAATGTCAGTGGCGCTATCCGCATGAGGGAACCGTTGCCGTTGTCCCGTTCGCCCGTGCCTCCGGCTTTTTCGGGGGTCACGCCTTTTTTCAGGCGTTTGATGGCTTCCGCAGTCGCGTTGCCCACGTCAAACACCTTGCCGTGTGGCGTGTAGGCGGCCTTGTCGTACCAGTTGATGAATCCCCAGGCGATATCGGACAATTCGTAGGATTCCGGCAGAAGGTTATCCGCCAGGGCCAGCGTCAGGGATGTATCGTCAGACCATGTTCCTGCGGGCTGGTTATGCGTGCCGTAGCCCTGCATATCCGTCACATAGAATGTTCCGCGCTTTTTGAACTCCACCGGCACGCCCAGCGCGTCACCCACGGCCACGCCCATAATCAGCGCCAGCGGCCTGTCGTCCGCCTTTTCGTAAAACTCGCACTCCGCGCCGTCAAAATATACCTCATTCGGCTTACTTTCTGGGTATTCGTAAATTTCACAGTTCCCGCAATCAGCATTGTCCTGTTGATGCCCATTAATGACCGCAGACCGAAACATACACGTTTTACACGCTACGGCATTAGGGCCTATCGAGGCAAACATTTCACTTTCCCATCTTGGTCTTTTTCCGCTCATATCGTTCCGCCTCAAATCTGCTCTATCACAGCGATTTCAAAGGATACTTTGTATCCCGATTTTTCAACCTTCATTATTCTAAACTTTGTTCCGCGCTGGATAATCGTTTCGTCCTCATAGCCGAACGATGTCTGCGTTTTCTTGCCGTCCCATTTGCGTTTGCCCCCCGCACCGTAATGGCTGAACGGTTCGGCATACATCATCTTGGTGCCCTTGGGGCAGTAGATGCGGAAAATATAGCCGCTGAATCCCTGTCCCTTGGCGCTTCCGCAGGAAGCAAAGGCGGGTTCGACTATTTCCTCTCCTTCAAGTTTTTTCAATTTACTGACTGACCATTGATGAAGCGCCTCTACCGGAATACCAAGAAAACTTGCCGCGCCTTCCGCCGTTTCAATGCCGCGTTGCAGCCATATATCCTTGTCATACGTTGAACGATTGATGACGTTGGTCATGTGCTGAATGGCTGCGCCCCGGCCTTCGTTGTTCAGGTCAACCTTGCCCACGCCTTTGAAATTGCCCCAGTAACCGTCATGTCCCCGGAGCGGGCGGTTGAAGCCGCCGGACCCCTGCGTGTAGGCGTACAGCGCGTCCTTTTCCGCCTTGGATGCCTTGCGCCAGACTTCGCCGCATTTTTCCCGCAGCACGTCGTCCGCCTCCTGCGGCGTTTGCGCCCACAGCGCGGCATCCTTGCGCGCCTCGGAATAGGGGTTAGGGTCTTCCTTACCACCATTTTTAAGTTTGGACAAGGATTCCTGAACATTTTTCTGCTTCTTTTGCAGTTCGTGAAGCTGCTGCCCCTGTGTGTCGAACTCTTCCAGGTCTTGCAGCAGTCCCTTGAACTTCGCCGTTTCTTCCGGCGTCAGGCTTCCGAAAAGCAGCTTGCTTTCAAAATATTCTTTCTTGGCCTGAATGCTTCCGGCTTTCGCCGCCCAGTCCGCCGTGGTGACATCCGCCTGCCATATTCCGCTGTATGTCTTGACCGGAAATTCCCCGATCTGCTGTTCCAGCTTCTTCTTTTGGGCGTTCAGTTTCTTTTTGGCGGCCTGTGTCTTTTTCTTGTCCAGAAGCTCCTGAAGTTCGGCTTTCTTGGCTTCCAGTTCGGCTACGGACTGCTTGTCTCCGGCGGCCTTGATAAGCGTATCCATGGAGGCAATGTCCGCTTCCAGCTTCTTTTGTGTCAGCGGCTCTTTCTTGGGAGGCGGCGGTGCCGTGTCCATGCCGTGCTTTTTCAGGTCTAGCCCGGCCTGAACCCAGTCCTTGCCCGGATTGTTCCTGAAGCCTTTGTCAGCGCCGGGAAAATGCACGAAGTATTCATACCCCGTCTTGGGGTCCGTCCACATGTCCGCCTTGGGCATTTCCGTTTCCACGGTCAGCCCCTGTTTTTCCACCTGCCGGGCGGAAAGCGTGCGTACCCCGCAACGGCAGCGAAAACCGTTGGGCGGATAGTTTGTTGCCCAGAACTCATGGTCAGCCGGGTAAACCTTCTCGTGCAGGATGGCGTGCGAAGGCCGCACCCGCTTGTCCATGACCGCGATATACTGCCAGTAAGGGCGCGACGCCTTCACGGCCTGCATTTTTTTATAACGCCCGGCGCTGTAGGCCGTCTGCATGTTGGTACGGAAAATGTTCTCCACCCGGTAGTCATGCCAGCCCTGCGTCTGTATGGCCGCCGCAATCCTTTTCTTGAAGTCCGCCAGCGTCTCCCCGTTTTTCAGGGCTTCCTCTATGCCGTCGCTCACAAGCTGCACAAGGTCCTGCTTGGCAAGCCCCGTAACATAGAACGCCCGGTGCTTAACTTCCTCACCCAGGGCCTTGGCTTCCTCGTCCGTCAGTTTCGCCCGCTGCTTCCAGAACTCAATGGCCGCGTCCGGGGCCACGGGTTCCGCGATGATTTCCCACGGAGGAAGTTCAACGGAGATTTTCGCCATCTTCTTCCCCCTCCGCCTGAACCGACGCCGCGCCGTATCCGGCAGCCGCCGTCATGGCGCGGGCAAGAAAACTCTCCAGGGCATCCCGCGTCATGGACGGCGAAAGCAGAGCGGCAAGGGCTTCTTCCAGGTCCTCATAGCTTTTGGCCGCCCGTATCTCATTCTCAACTTGCGTGACAAAATCACGGCTGCTTTTCAGCGCGGTGGGCAGCATTTTCACGATAGCCGCGTCAAGATTACCCTGCGCCTTTTCCGCCGTGGTCTTTTTCCTGCCCGATGGTGCCGCGAAGTCCACGCCGCCTTCCTGCGTTGTCTCATCCTCAAGTGTGAACTCTTCTGGCTTGAGGCCGAAACGCCCGGTGAAGTATTCCCGCGTGAACTTCGCGCCCATTTCCCGGATTTTCTTGCCAAGGTCAGCCTGTACGTTCAAATCCTCCGGCTCGTCGTATTCCGCCAGCGGAGCGAACACGCCCGGCCCGGCGTTGACCTGCGCATACAGCCAGGCAATCTCGTTCCAGGCGTCCGTGACCATGGCCTTGTCCGCATCGGCCAGATCGTCGGCTACGTCCGCGTGCGTCTGTGCCGCCGCCTGCGAGTTCTTGCCTTCCATTTCCACAGTCAGGGTCTGGCCCATGAGAACCTTGCTGATGGCTCGGTCCTGGCGGGCAAGAAACGATTCGTGCAAGGCCCCCTGCGTCTGTCCCGCACCTTCCAGCTTGACATTCGCGCCATAGGGAATCACGGCCACGGCATCCTGAACCATGCGCGAAAGCCCCCGCGCCATGTCCTGTTTTTCCAGCGCCGTGGCCTTGGCCGGAGCTTCCCCGACGACCCAGGGCATACCGTGACGCTCCACGAAACGCGCATAGAACGACAGACCGCCGCGCTTGAAACTCACCGGCCACAGGCAGCGGCTCAAGAGCCGCAGGCCATAAGGATTGTCATAGGTCGCGTGATGGGCGACGAAAACGAACTTCCCGGCGGGCAGCGGGCGCGGGTCCGCACAGAACAGGCCGTATTCCCCCACGAACACGGGCTGGTTCCGGCTGTCGAAACGGAACCAGTGATAGGGTTTCGGCACAATGTCCACCAGGTGCCACCAGTCCCCGTCAAAGCGCCAGAGAAGTTCCAGCGGAGTGACACCGTAAAAAGGCGCGTCCAGCATTCCGCTGATGACCGTGCGCAGGTTCGTCCGCTCCAGATCGCGCATGAAACGCCGGTGCAGTTCCTCCGCTTCCGGCGTGGGCGTTTCTCCCTCCGGCGCGCCTGCCCGGATGGAAAAATGCGGGCAGTTCAGGACCCGGTTTTTGCGGGAAAGCATGGCCGTGGTCACCTGGTCATCGGCGGATAGCTCCCGCAATATGGCCGCGTCGTCCCCGCGCTTGCGCAGCACGGGGTCAGGGTCCGGCAGGGTATTCAGCCATCCATCCAGTTCTCCGAAAAACACGCCCGCGTTCTGGCGCGTCGCCAGTTCCGTGGAAAGTTCCGCGCTGTTGAACGGCTGAAACGTGCCGTCCGGCATAAAAAGCCCGTCCGCCATATAAAAAAGACCTCCGTTTTCCTGTCATGGTGACAGAAAAACGGAGGCCATGCCCGGAAAGGGCGCGTTCCATGCGAAGGAAATTTACGCCTCAATCCAGGTCTTGCCGGTAATTTCCACCTTGTCGTGAAGCTGCACGGTGACGGTGAAATGGTCATCACTCAGGAAGTCGGACATGGCCAGAACGCATACTTCAAGGGCTTTTATTCTGCACGGGAAATTGCCTCCGCTGGACGGCAGACTCGCCCTCGGCTGCGCATGTTCCAACTTTTTCAGAGCTTCCAGAATTTCACCGCGATACCGCTGTACATCCTTGTCTTCAATCTCGTCTAACATACTGTTTCGCATGGCGTTCTCCTTATTGCTCACCAGCCGTTCAAATCAAAGCCGGGCAGTTCAATGCCCACATATTCCCACGGCTCCGCACTTCCCAGTTCTTTTCTTGCGTCCAGCATCATGGCACAAGCCACGGCGCTGTCGCCGTGCCTGCCGCCGGTTTTGTCTTTCGTCCGCTGCTCTGGCACGCGGGCCACGCCCTTGACCACGCGCAGGCTGCGAAAATCCGAGAGTATGCCCGCGTCCTTCGGCAGAATCAGCGTCTTGTCTTCTATCCCGGCCTTGAGAATGGGCATGGTTTCCCGGTACCAGGCTTCGGAAATCATGACCTCCCGTACCTGTGCCGGGCCGTATTCCTGGCGGGCGGCTTCCGCCAGCGCCGAACCGTTGCCCCGCGCGTCCAGAGACACGCCGGAAAAGCGCGGCAGCCTGTCCAGGATGGCGAAAAGAATCTGCTGCTGCGTTCTGTGCGGGCAGTTGCGCAGTTCCAGCACAAAGGGCGGCACTAGCCGCAGGTCTCTTTCTTCCGTGGCGGGCCAGATTACGGACAGGTCGCCACTGCGCCCAAAGTCCACGCCGCAGAAATGCGCCCGGTCTTCCGGCAGTTCTTCCAGCCGGAAAGCAAGGTTTTCCTCTATCCAGCCCTTGGTGTATGTTTCCGCCACGGGCAGGGGCCAGTCCACGAAGTTTTCCGCCGGAGGCGTCCAGGTCAGCACGGGTACAGACTGCATGCACGCTTCAATTATGGTCGCGGTTAGGTACGCGCCGCTGGAACGGTTCGGAATACAGAAAAGCTCCTCGTCCGCGCCGTCGCCGTAGTCCGCGATGATGCCCGCCCGCCACGCCTCTTCATCTTCCGGTGTCCAGAGTCGCGGGGGATTCGCCCGCTTGCAGATGGTCTTGTACAGGCCGTCCGCTATGGCGTCGTCAAGCGTGGTGCGGTGCAGACTGTACTTCTTTGCCCCGGCCCGAATGTCCTTGACAAGTTCATTGAACGGGTTGTCTTCGCCGTTGTGGGTACTCAGAATAGAGACGCTCCCGCCCCACATGAGCAGGGCGAAGGCCGCTTTCATGAGTTCAGGCAAATCGTCCACGAAGGCCGCCTCGTCGATGATGACGCGCCCCTGTTTCGAACGCAGGGAACGCGGCTCCGAGGGCAGCCCCCACACGTTGAAGCCGGAGGCAAAACGGATGCGGTACACCGTCACGTCTCGGTCCTCGTCCCGCAAAACCAATTCTTCCGCGTCTTCCGCCACCATATTGAAAATCTTGGCCCAGTAGGCGCAATCGCGGATAAAGGTCTGCGTCATTTCCTTATTATAGGAAAGATAGAAGGTATCCTGGCCGCCCGCTTCCCGGCTTTTGGCCGCCTCCAGAGCCGACAAAAGAGCTTCACAGTAGGACGCGCCGATACGGCGGCTCTTTTCCCACACGCGCACCCGGCTTGTGTCCGCCGCCCAGCGGCGCTGGTAGGGCAGCAGGACGTTGGCGATATTGACGTTCATTCCGCATCCTCCGTGATGCCCAGCGCCCGGTAAATGTTTTGCGCCAGTTCCCCGGACATGCCACGTTTTCGGGCGTCTTCCGCTTCCGTTTCCTTCGGCAGTCCGGCTTCCAGTTCCGCCACCAGGTCAAGGCAACGCTTCACATCCTGCACCGTGGCTGTGGAGATTTTGTCCGGGTCGGCAAGGGCCAGCCCCAGCTTGCGTTCCACGGCCTCACGCAGGGCGGCCACGGCGTCCGCCCGTGTGGCAATCTTGCGCCGCGCGGGAGCCGATGCGTCGGGTATCTTCCCGGAGGCGGCCAGTTCCTGCCGCTTGAGCGCCAGGGATTCCAGACTGGATACCGCAAAGGCCATGGGGGCCGCCTCTTTGGCGTCTTCGGCGGCCAGCAGTTGTTCCAGCGCCTTCTGACGGCCTTTGATGATGTTGACCCGTATCTCGCTTTCTGCACGCGCGATTTCCTCACGGCGGCGCGCCCAGCCGTATTTCTGCCCCCACGCCTTGAGCGTGGTTGCGGAAACGCCCGTGGCCTCCGCCACGGCGGCGTAACTCAGCCTATCCACGCAATACAGTTCCTGCGCCCGCCACAGCGTATCCGTGGGGTATTCTCTGCCCATGCCATACTCCTACAGGCCAAGTTCCCGTTCCAGAACGCTAATCTTGCGCCTTACGCCACGCAGTTCCTGCACGCGTTCGTTCAGCTTGATGGCCAGCATCATGACGTACTCTCCGTCTATATCCTCCGGTTCCCCGGTGAGCGGCAACGCGGCGCGGATGGAATCGGAATGGCTTGATATTTCCGCTTCTATGATTTTACGTCGGGTCCGCAGTTCTTCCCGATGGCCCATTTCTTCCAGTCTGCTCATAGCTTGGTCCTCGTTTCCACGATGGTGGACAAATGTTCGACGGCTCTTGTGTTGTTCACGACCAACGTTTGCAACGTGTCGTTCATCCGCTCATAATTCTTCACCAGAGTGACGTTTTTGCGGTAATATTCCGCAACTTCATCATGCTTTCTGTTCATTTCCCGCAGACTTGCCTCAAATTTCTCCGTCATGACCCGCAGGCTTTCCTGCGTGTCTTCCCGATAGGCTTCCAGCACCATGGACACCCGCTTGCCGTGCTTGTAGTCCAGGATGAAAATCACGGCTATGACAAGGGCGGGAATGGATGCAAGCATGAGCAGCACGCCGGGCACGCCCAGCGAAAACAGGGCTTCCAGCAAAGGCAGGGCCGCGCTTATGGCGGCGGACATATCGTTCATAATTTCCCCCGTGCCTGCTCGCATTGTAATGCGGATTTCAGGCCGTTTATGTAATCCCGGAGGCGGTCGTCCCGCTCCAGAAGCCGGGTCACGTTCTCCGTACTGTCCAGCGGCTCCGCCGCGTCCAGTTCCGGCAGAACCGGAACGGACGGAGCCGGGCAGTCATGATACCTGAGAATGAGCGGCACGGCCTGTTTCTGGCCGCAGCCGCAACTACAAAGGACGATTAAGACGCTCAACAGCGCGACGGCGTGTTTCATCGTCCACCACCTTGTCCTGTTCTTCGGCGGTTCGGGCACGCGGGCTGGCCTGTTTCACTATGGCCGCACGTTCCGCCGCGTCCCGCGCGGCGTTCGACTCCCGGTCCAGGCACAGCCGGGCGTTTTCCGCCTGCGCCACGGCTTCCCCCCGGTACGCTTCCGCCGTCGCTTTCCACCGGTCGCGGTCCTGCGCCGTCACGGCATGGGCGGCGCGTTCCGCGTCAAGTTCGGCGTTTACATGGGCAAGGCGTCCCAGCAGTCCCGAAAACAGCAGGGCCGCCGCCAGCCACCACACCGCCGTTTTCATGGCCGTGCCCCGCCCTCGATCCCCGGCCCCCAGCCCGCCCTGATATAGGCGTGTTGCCTTTCTTCTAAAATAAGCCGGGGATAGTTGCGATTCTCCTTCCATGCGGCGGCGGAACGCCCGGCATTGACCGTTGCCACGACCCCGAACCAGCGGGCGGCGTCAAGTCCTCGCTGGCGGGCCAGTTTCTTGTCCCGATTTACCCAGCCCTGGCCGCCGTTGTAGGCGCTCAGGGTGAACGCCATGCGCTCGTAATCGTTTGCGCCACTGTTGCGCTCCCACAGCCATTTGTCATAGGTACAGAGCGCCCGCAGGCTCCAACCCGGATTGAACGGCTCAGGCTTCCCCGTCTCCGGGGCCACGGAAGGCAACCAGCGCGCCGTGGACGGCATGAACTGCGCCAGCCCCTGCGCTCCTACATGAGATACCGTGTTATTGCGCCACCAGCTTTCCGTGTGTACCTGCGCCGCGAAAACGGATACCGGGGCATTCATGCCCCAGGTGGCGTGAGCGGCGCGTGTAAGCGTCGTCCGGTGTTGCTGCGCCGCGCGGGGTATCGTCACCTCGGCGGCATGAGCCAGGCCGCACAGAAAGCCCAGGGCCAACCAGAAGCCCACACCGACGGTAAAGCCCGTGGCCATAAGTTTGACACCCAGCCAAAAACCTTCCCAAAAGGGCCTGACCAGATGCCGGGATAAAATCCGCAGGCATTTCTTTACTTTCGGCCAGCGGCTAGCTATGGCGGCCCTGATACGCGCCCACATGGTTATAATCCCAGCGCCACGGCCAGCACAAAGGCCGCGATGATGACGGCGCGACGCAGCAGAGCGGCGCAGAACGGGCGAAAATACCCGGTGGCGACAGGAAAGTCCGGCTTGCCGTCATCTCCCGTAGCATCCGGGTCTTTCCGCCAGTCCTTGTCCAGATAAGACGACGGCAAGGCATAGGGAAAGGCCAAAAAGTCAAACGCCATGCCCGCGATGGCCGCCACGACAACAAGCGCCACCTTGTAGAGCACCACCGGCCCCTGAACAGGAGAGAAGAACAGCAGGGCCGCCAGAAGCACAATGCCGCACAGCAGGAACAGCCCCAGCAGCAGACGCGGATTACAAAGAGACTTTTTCATGTTCGCATGCTCCTTTCGCGCCGGGTTCAGGCTTCCCGCCGGGCCTGTCCCGGCGGGAAGAAGGAGGAAACGGGCCTGGCGCGAAAAAGGCCCGTCACAGCCATCTTGCCATGACGGGCCGGACAACGCCCGGAAAGGACGCGCTCCATGCGAACAAATTTCAGGGGATTATTCGTCGAAATCCTTGCGGAGGGCCTTCACCTCATCGGCGCGTACCCGCACCGGCGTATCCTTGAGTTTCACCAGCTTTCCTTCCGCGATGTAGTCATACACCTGCCGTTCGGATATGTTCAGGCAATAGGCCGCCTGTCGCACTGTCAGAATATCGTGCCGCGCCAGCATTTCCAGCGGCGTCAGCGTGTAGGGCTGGTCCGGTGGAACCACGGAATACCGGATGGGCAGAGGCAGCGGGAAGCCCGCCGGACGTTTCAGCGTGCAATGGTCCGCGCAGCCGATGCAGCAGAAAACATCATCCCGCACGAACCAGAACGGCTTGCGTTTCTGCCCGCGCAGGGCATGATTGCAGCCGAGCTTTTCATACACGCTCCGGTCCGGTTCGGCATCATAGGGCCGCCAGCCTTCCTTCGTCAGCGTCACTATTTCCTGTATCCGTGTTCTCATTCTCATTTCTCCTGAAACAGTCTGCCGAACAGCTCCTTTCCTTCCCGTTCCGTCTGGTCCCGGCAGGCCATGCACTCCCGCCGGTCCAGGCGGCGGCAATGGGCGCACCGTATGCTCTGCAAGGTCTCCGCCAGAATTTCCCGTGTCACTCCCGGCGCGGGCGTTTCCGGCGCTTTTTCGGCCCCGGTCAATGCGGCCCGTATCCGTGCCGCCTGAAAACTCCATTTTCCCGGATACCTCCCGGACAAAACCAGATACACCGTGGCCCGTTTCAGTTCGGGATGCGCACGGCAAAAGGCGTAAATCGACGTGTAACGCTCAAGAACCTGCGCCCGGAGGGTATCAACCTCATTCACCGGCCCCGCCCTCGGCCTTCCGCTTTTTCTCGAAAGCCTTTTCCCGGCGCTGCAAGTCGGAAAGCAGCGTGGATATTTGTTCTCCATTTTGCAGCCAGACAAAGCAATGCACGCCAAAGGCCCGTTTGACCCGCGTGTCCAGGCTGGTCATGGAGTAGCCCAGCTTTCGCCATATCGCTAAAATCTGCCGCTTTTCCCGCGCGTAGGGCATGGAATCGGTTATCTCTATGAAGTCCGGGCGTCCGTGCGGCGTCACCCGGTTGTTCCGGCTCCTGGCGGGCGCGGTATATTTTACGCCGTACTGAGCCGCAAAAAGCTGCACCAGCCGGGAAAGCTGATGGATATTCATGTCCTTGCGGCTGGATACGCCAAACTCCGAACGCAGCAAAGCTCGGAAGGCTTCCTCATCCATGTTCGGAAGCTGTTTGCGGGCAATCTCAATCTTGCGATACAATCCAAGGCGCATTTTCTGGTTATCCACGGCGACGCTCCTTATGTACGACAACATCTTCCACGGGTACGAACACGCGCCTGCCGCCCAGCGATACGTTGACCACCCAGCGGCCCGCATGGTTCAAGAGCGGCTCCGTGTTCGTCCACGCGCCTTCATAAAAGCCGTCCGCGCGCCGTACGGACACGCGGGACGGGCAGGGAATGCTTGGAGCCGGAGCGGGCGTTTCCAGACTACACAGGGCAAGCTCCGCCGCCAGACGGGCCAGTCCGTCGCGGTCGAAGAAACGCGGCGCGCCGTCTTCCGTATCCAGCCAGCGCCGGGCCAGCCGCACGCGGTAAAAGCCCTCCGGCCCGCCATGCAGCGGGGCCGGGGAAAGCTCCAGCTTCGCGCGCTCTTCTCCGTTGCGCACGCTGATGGACGCGCAGAATTTCCGGTTGTCCTTTCTCATGGCTTCACCTCATGGCCGCATGTTTCACACGGTCCGCCACCTCAGCCCGTTTCGCGTTATTGAAGCGTTCCACGCTGCCCACCAAGTACCCCGTAATGCGCCGGATACGTTCGAACCGTACTCCTTCGCCTATGATGACTTTGCCGCCTTCCTCTTGCCGGGGGAGGCGCTGGTCCACAATTCCTTCCTGCATGTATTTCACCTCACCTTAAAAATTCGCAGGTTGCCCTTAGCGGGAATGAACGGTATCCGCTCCGCCCCGGTCACTGGCCAGTGCCAGCAGCACGGCCAGTCGATATACTCATAGGCGTCAATGGGGGTGAACTCCCGTGTCGGACAACCAAACCGGACGCATCCGACATACCCGCCCAAAATCGGCGCGAAGGTGCCGACCCTCTTTCTGGTCAAAGACCTTTCCCATTTGTTCATGTCAGCCGGGACGTGCAGATATAGCCACTCCCCCCAATACTTCTCCGGTATTCGCCATGATCTGTATTCGGTGAGCTTCCACCCGCGCAGTATTAGTTCGGCCCATGGCTGACGAATCGAAATAGCGAACTCCGGGGCCATTTCGGGCCGTTCCAGATGTATAAGCATTCATCCTCCGTGGCTGCTCATCAGGCCGGAGCCGCCACGCTCCGGCGACGGCCCCACACAGGGGCCGTTTCGCTAGATTTCCAACTCGGCCACGATTTGCCTCGCAGCTTCCAGCCTGTCGAAGCGTTCGGACACAGCCGTGGTTTTATCTACCTCACAAAGGTAATTGTCGTGGCAAGCGACAAGAACCCGATATGCACGGAGCATTTTGTCTTGATGGTCTATCCGGTTAATCATAGCCTCCACCGCATTAGACGGCAGTGTTACGTTTGCAGTATTCATGCTGACCATCTCTCGCACGATGGATAAAACTTCATCCGAAATTGCTCCTCTCATGTTGCTTTCCTCCTTCGGCTGCTCGTCAGGTCGGAGCCGTTTCACAAGTCATGCAATCTTTCTAGGGGAATGCCTTCGGCGGCTATCATTCCGCACAAGCGGTCATTATCGCGTAGTTTGCCGATATGGAGTTCGTTCGTCTTGAGGTCATCCGGCATGGCGGCCCGAATAAGCCCTTCCTTGACCGGCACCAGCGCGCATGAAGTAACGGGCGTCTCCTTTTTCTGTGCGGCCATCCGATAACTGATGACGCCCACGGCACCGAGAAGAAAAGATTTGCGGGCTTCCCGTTTCGACTTTGAGCTGCGGAGCCTGCGGGCCGGGCCGCGCATGTGTTCGGAGGCAAGGCGCAGCAGTGTCTTGTACAGATACCCGTACATCCAACCGCACACCTCCGGGTCGGCCCCCACGCCGACAAATGAAGTTTCCCCGGTGTTGGGGTCATGGAAATACTGACAGTCGAACACGCTTGCGGTACGACCGGCGAGAATGTGCGCCCATTCTTCAAGGTCCTTGCGCGTCTTGCGGTTTATCTGCCGGGCTTTTTCCGTCTCTTCATCAACAATCCCCTCAAGCGTCAGGTTGTATTCCGACAGCATCCGCTGCACTCTTTCAGCCGCCAGTGCCGCTTCATACGGATTTTCCGAGCGCGACAACCGCAGCAGCTTGCGGATTCTTTCAATGATTCTGTCTCGTTCCATATTTTCTTCCCTCTGTGCGTTCTAGGCTGCATCATCAGGCCGGAGCCGCCACGCTCCGACGACGGCCCCATGCGGGGCCGTTTCGCTACTTGCTGAACATATTTGCAAGCGCCATGTTGGTGCTTGCCCGGAGCAGGACGGCTTGGCCCTGATCCATTCCCGCTGCCTGCATCTGTTGCACGGCCTCAATGTCAAGCTGCGTCCGGAACTGCGACAACTCCCTGATGCGCGGGCCGAACACTTCCGCCAGATTGTCGAGATTTCCCGCAATGACCTTTCTGGCCTGTTCGTATTCTTCCCCGTTGCTCAGAAGAATTTCAGCTATCGCCTCGCTGTACTTCATATCGTTACCCCTTGTTTCTACGGTTCCAGTATTGCCGGGCCTTCGCCATGGACGTGAACATCATTGTTCTTGTGAAGTCGCATTCCGGGCAGCGCAGCCCTACCAGCGGTCCGAACAGGCTTACATGCAGCACCGGTTCCGCACCGCATTGCCTGCACTTTCTGTTTCTTCCGAAGAATCTTTTCATTTTTTCACCCTGTTTTTGTGTCAGTTTTGACACGCACGGCATTTCCGCCTTACGGTTTCAAGGCTTCTTTCAGGTCCTTGCCGGGCACGAAAACCACCTTCTTTCCCGCAGGAATATGCAGGCTTTCCCCGGTCCTGGGATTTCGGCCCTCACGGGCCGCCGTTTCCCGCATCTTGATTTTGCCCAGCCCCGGTAGAGACACTTCACCCCCGCCCAGCAGTTCGGCGGCGGCCACTTCGCACAGGCTGTCCAGAGCAGCGCCCATGTCGGCCAGAGTCATGGCGCGTTCATGCGAGTTGCGCGCCGTTTCCAGAGCCTTTTCTATAAGTTCGCGTTTCGTCATGTTTTTCTCCTTAGTATCTGATGAGATGACGTGTCGCCTTCTCCACCTGTTCCTTCGGGTATCCGCTTTTCAGCAGGATGCCCCGCGCCTCTTCCGCAATCTCGGAAGCCACCTTTTTCCGCTCATAGGCCGCCGCTTCCTTCCAGTCCTTGCGCGAGGCCAGTTCCGGCATGTCGCCCGGCCTGGCGTTCGCCCGGCAAATCAGGATTTCCGCGAAGCGCATTCCCAGCTTTTCCCGGTCCGGTTTCGTCAGCCTGTAGGCCATGGCTCTTCCTCCTACGCCGTGCCCTGGGGGACATTTTCCTTGCTGATTTCAATGAAAAACGTGTCCGATTGCTGGCGTTTCAGCCCCACAAGTTCCAGGCGTTCGTCCGGCCAGCCCAGCGCCGCATCCTTGTTGATCTCTTCCTTGGTTCGGATACCGTCGGAAAGATTGTACTGGTGCAGCTTTTCCAGCGTCATTTCCGCTGTGACGCCCCGTATCTGGACGATTTTCGTACTGGCCCGGAAGCCTATCACTCCAAAGCCCATGTCCAGACTCTTGCTTTTGGCGAACAGCTCTTGCCGGTTCAGCCTGGCAAAGACAGCCACAGCGTCCGCCAGTTCCTTGCGCCGCGCCTGTAACGGTCCGGCAAGCTGACCGGCTTTTGCCTTCGCCCCGTCCACGGTTTCCCGCATCTCGTTTTCAATGGCGGAGAGCTTGCGGTCCAGTGCCGCCATTTCCGCCAGCGCCCCTTCACATTGCGCCCGGTTCTCCACCACATGCGGGTCCGGCTTGATGCGTGCCATTACATCACCTCCCGGATAGCCCTTGCCGGGAACACTCCCGATGCCCTGATGCCCCGCGCGACCTGCCGCAGTTCCATAGCGGGCACGGCGATTTCCGCTTCTTCCGTGGTCCAGTCCACGCTCACCACATGCAGGTTGTTTTCCAGCGCCTCCGCCTGTTCGGCGGCGGCTCTCAGATTGTCACGGCAGCCGCGCACCAGAGCGGCCTGTTCCTCATCCTTCGCGTTTCCCTGTACTTCTCCAAGGGCGGCCAGAATGGACAAAAGGTTTTCTTTCAGCATAGTTGTTCCTCCGTTCTCAGTTTGCGTGATTATTTCCGCCGCCAGGGCCGGGACGACAGCACCGTTTCCAGCATCCCGTCGTCCACCTTGAACGAACCGGAAGCCTTGGCGGATTTTTCAAGCTGGAACACCATGTTGCGGATAAGCCGGAAGTCGCCTTCCGTGCGCCGCGCTATCTCCGAGGCAAGCTGCATGGGAATGTCCAGCCCGGTGGAGCGCATGGCGTACAGAGCCACCTCAGCCGGGGAAGCCGGGGCGAACTCCACCTCGTTGATGACGCGGGACCAGATGCGCCGCCTCTCCGCCAGCAGCCCGAAAATGCTTTCCTCGCCTATGAGCACCACCGGAACGCCCGTCAGCTCGTGAATGTCGCGCAGGTCCTCTATGCGGTCGATGCGCAGCCGGTCCGCTTCATCTACAAACAGGGGCCGTCTGTCGTCTTCCAGTTCCCGCACGATCTGTTCCTTGCAGCGGGTGCCGGAATGACGCGGCATGTCTTCCCCGCCGCGTATGGCGGCAAGCAGATTCTGCATGAAGGCGGTCTGGCTCCAGCCCTGCCAGACGTGAACCAGCGTCCCGCCGCGTTCCTTGGCATAGCGTTTCGCCGCCACGCTCTTGCCGCGCCCGGCCTGCCCGTAGGCAAGGATGAACCCGGAAAGTCCGTGGTCGGCTGCGGCCACTTCATCCACCGCCGTGTCAAAACGGCTCATGGCTTCGGTCTCGATAATGATGTCGCGCATGGTTTCCTCCCTGTGTTTGTGGTGGGACGCTAGGCGGACTGTATCGCCTGCTTGTGTTCGTACATTTCCCGGAGCGCCGCGTAGCGGTTCTTCAGGTAGCGTTCAAATTCCGGTGTGCTTTCGTAGGATTCCATCCAGGCGGCATCCGCCGGGACAAGCTCCAGCCCTTGCTCGAACTTCACCTCGAACAGATAGGCGTAGCGGGCCTGTGAATCCTTCCAGCGCATGAGGTCCGAGGGCGTGTAGGACGGTTCAGCGTCCATTTCCGCCCGTGCCTGCGCCTTGGCTTCCTCAAGGGCGGCTTCCTCTTCCCGTGTGACCTTGGGCGGGGACAGGCGAAGCACCTTCGCCGTTTTCGGCTTCTCAGGCAGAATTTCCGCCGTTTCCGTCTCCAGTGCCGCTATGCGGGCCTGCGTTTCAGGCAGGACAATGGATTGCAGGAGGCCGCGCATAAGCGCCGTGCTGCTCCGTTCCAGCCCCTTTCTCAGTTCAAGGTTCGCCCGCAGCTCTTCCTGCTGTTCCGCCGTGCCAAGAATGCGCGCCACCGGATGCAGTCCGCTGGCGATGCGGTAGTGTTCGCGGTCCTTCGCCTCGCAGAGCGGCTCGCCGTCCAGTGTATAGACGTACACGCTGTACGGGTTGAAATGCTCGTCATACCGCACAAGCACCGGATGGCGGCGGGAATACAGTTTTTCGTGCCAGTACAACCGCCCGTTCACCTTGATGCCGTCCTTCGTGATGGTGCGGACTTCTTTCTGCATCATGAACAACGTCAGCTTCTGCATATCCTGCGGGGAAAGTCCTTCGCCCCGGCCTTCCATGAACACGTCGCCGGGCGTTCTTCCGTGCAGATGGGTCCGGTACTGTGGGCGAGTCGCGTATTCCGCGAACCAGCGCGCCACCTGAACAAGGGTTTCTTCCATCGTCAGGGGCCGCCCGCCCATCTTCGTGTAAAGCTGGCGGTGCAGGTCTTCGCCGCGCTTCATCCGCGCGGGCTTGTGCGCTATGTCGTTCCCCGTGTAGGAGGGCATCCAGACTTCCATGTCGTGGAACGTCCCGAAAAAACGCTCAATAGGCTTGCTCTGCCCGTGGTAAGGCCAGGCATGGATTACGGAACAGCCGAGGTCCCGGTACAATCCCAGAAATCCGGCCTGTTCAAAGTCCGGGCAACCCTTGAAATACTTGGCGCGGAAGGCCCGGCCATTGTCCAGATAGACCACGCGCGGAAACTTCCCCAGCATGATGCAGCTTCGGCGGAACGCGGCGGAAATGCTGTCCGTATTTTCCGTGGGCATGATTTCCCAGCCCAGCGGGCAGTTGCTGGCTCCATCGTAGAACAGCACTATGGTCATGCGCGTGGGCTTGCCCGTCGCCGGGTTCAGCGTTTCAAAGTTGAGCGTGTGCCCGTCTCCGATAATCACGTCGCCCACTCCTACAAGGCTCCAGTCCCGCAGCAGGGAGATGGCGCACTTGTCGTTCCACGCCTTCTTGCCTTCGCGGAACAGCGTCCATTCGTCGAAGCATTCTTCCATGTAGTGCTTCACGAAACGCCGTATGGTGGGTTCGGAGGGCAGGGCCATCCCCGCAGCCTGGAACTTCTTCTGGACTTCCCGCACGCACTGGCTCACCTTCGCCCCGTTCGGGTTCAGAACGTGGCCGAGAATGACGCGCTTGTGTTCTTCCGTGAGCATGGTCTTCCCCTTGTGGGTTACGCCCCGTCTGTCAGCCAGAGCCAGCACGCTTCCGGCCCGTTCCTGTTCCAGTTTCCACCGCTCCAGCGTCTGCCACGATACCGGCCCGACTTCTTCCAGCAGCTTGGGCCAGGCTCCGGCCTTGTACGCGATGATGAACTCGCCTTTCTGGACCTTCGTCGCCCCGTGCCTGCGCTGCCATGTGAGGTACTGGCAGACCAGATCGGCGCGGGCCAGTGCCTTGTAACGCCGCTTGTCGTCCATGATGGCCGTTGTCGTGGTCAGGGAGAGCGCCGGAAACGGTGCGGGAGCCGGGCAGAGGGCCAGCGCCTGCTTTTCTTCGGCGGCTCGGATGGCTACCCGCGTTTCTTCCGGCATGGAAGACAGCAACCATTCTTTGCCGCCACCCCGACCTACGCGCTTTTGGGATTGCCACTTTTCTGTGTTAGCTTTCCACTCCACACCCTGTCTGGTAAGGCTTAAGAGCTGTGCCACCTCTTGCGAGGTATATACTTCTTTGATTGCCATTACCGTTTTCCTTATTGACGCTTACTCGTTTTCTGCTTGTATTATGCGGGGATCAAAGAGATATTCCTCAGGTACCCCCATTTCTCGCAGAGCTCCTAAGACTTTACGGCTATGATTTTTCCCTCTTACAGTTGCAGCTACAGCTACTGCGGACACTCCAATACGCCGAGCCAACTCAGACATACTCATGTCATGTTCATCCAGCACAGCACGGATTTTGTACCGCGCTTGATAGCGCCGTTGAGAACACTCGTTCCGATTCAACGGTACTGTCATCATGAATCCTCCCCAGTTTTCACTCACTCAACAAAATTTTTACCTATTAGGCGGAGTTGTCCGTAATCTGTTGATTTTGTCGAGCGGGGCGGGTAAAAAGTTTTTTGTTGAACTCAAGTATTAACCTTTCGCAAGTCCTTTTTGACCAATTTTCCATGACAAGTCAAATAAAAAGTTACTTGCAGGTTAATAAAAATTAAACTTTTTACTAACCATGTAAAATTATAGGTAATTTGCAAGATTTTCTACTTGCAGGTTGCCTTGCAGGTTGACGTTATGGAAGGTGCAAGTGGCAAAGAGGTCCTTGAGCGGTTAAAAATGGCCGCGTCAGCGTCAAATGATTCTGAACTATCAAAAAAACTTGGACTATCTAAACAGTCGATTGCAGCGGCTAGGAAAAATGGAAAAGTTCCTGAAGGATGGATTCCGAAAGCCGCAGAAATTTTCCATGTATCCATGGACTGGCTGAGATGGGGGCTGGGTTCCATGAAATTGCCAGTCCCTCTTGCTGATGTGCAGGAAATTGCAGATACGTTTCAAGTTGCGGGAGGGAAGGCGCTTGTTTCTCCTGTCGCAGAGGCTTTTGCTCCTCTTGCCGCATTGACTGATCCTTTCAAAGATATCCCTTCGCATCAGGCATCGTCCCTAAATTCGGACTACCAGCATATTCCTGCTAATAGAGAGGAAGAGGCTTCTATACCTTCTTCTGGAAATGCTGATAGCCAACATGAATTGTATCGTATTTTAGAGCGGAGACTGGAGACTCTTGAAGAAGAGTGGAAAGAATTGCTTTCAGAAAACCGACAGCTATACCGAGATAAGGCAGAGCTACTACGCGAAAATGGAGAGCTCTTGCGCGAGAATGGAACTCTCCGAGAGAAACTTGCCAGGCTCGAAGCTGAACGCGGCAAGCACCGCTCTGATCATGGCGACGAAGAGAAATTTCCAGGCCTCTTTGACGAGCAGCACTCTATCACATCCAGTAATCCGCTGCCGCGCGCCCACAAGTAGCCGCCCCTCGTTTCCCCTCTCAATCAAACACAAAAAACAGCCCCGGTTTTGTGTCAGTTTTGACACGCACCGGGGCTGAAAATCTTTCTGTAAGTGTTGAAATGAGATGTAAAACTTCTTTCTTTTCTAATTTTTCATAATCACATGAAATGGTTTCATTTTCACTTGCGGTAACCGCAAATCTTTCCGCAAAAGTTCCACATAGAGAATCTTTGCCCTAAACAAGGGGATTGACTTTTCTGTAGTCAGCTTTTTTCGGGCATTTTGCCGCTAGACTGCCCCGCGTTCTGTTCTCAACTTGCGTGACAATCTGGCTTAAAAATGGCCTGCCGTTCTCAAACCATTCTTTCGTCGCTTTTTCAGGGGCGGTCAACCTTCAAGCCCGCACCAGTCAAGGAAAAGTCAAGCATTCGTCAAGTCCCCTCCGCCATTCTCCCCATTCTCAACTATCGTGACCCCCTATACTTATCTTTTGGTCTTTGGTTCGGAATAGTGTAGTGCTGGCGGTCTATCTCTT